>Ga0065720_1019700_pt1 | contig 21251 bp, 17 predicted proteins | sample Thericmetagenome_FD_59107 | JGI IMG/M metagenome (GOLD analysis project Ga0065720, IMG submission 59107) | Thermophilic microbial communities from the Joint Bioenergy Institute, California, USA of rice/straw/compost enrichment - eDNA_2 v2... | ecosystem: Engineered > Solid waste > Grass >...
TATTGTTGAGATCCTCTGGAGGTCAAAGGAGCGAAACCGATCATGAAGAAGTGAAGTCTGGGGAAAGGAATCAAGTTGACGGCGAGCTTTCTGAGGTCAGAGTTCAATTGACCAGGGAATCTCAAGCAGCAGGTAACTCCGGACATAGCAGCGGAGACCAAGTGGTTAAGATCACCGTAAGTGGGGGTGGTGAGCTTGAGGGTTCTGAAGCAGATATCGTAGAGGGCTTCGTTATCGATGACTTGGACTTCATCGGCATTTTCGACCAATTGATGGACAGAGAGGGTGGCGTTGTATGGTTCGACGACGGTATCAGAAACCTTAGGTGAGGGGAAAACTGAGAAGGTTTCCATGATTCTGTCGGGATATTCTTCTCTGACCTTGGAGATCAAGAGGGTACCCATACCGGATCCAGTACCACCTCCCAAGGAGTGGGTAATTTGGAATCCTTGAAGGCAATCACATCCTTCAGCTTCCTTTCTGACGACATCGAGGACGGAGTCAATAAGTTCAGCACCTTCAGTGTAGTGTCCCTTGGCCCAGTTGTTACCAGCACCAGTTTGACCGAAGACGAAGTTATCAGGTCTGAAGAGTTGTCCGAAGGGTCCAGCTCTGACGGAATCCATAGTACCGGGTTCAAGATCCATCAAGATAGCTCTGGGGACGTATCTTCCACCAGTGGCTTCGTTGAAATAGACATTGATTCTTTCGAGTTGGAGATCGGAGTCACCGTGATAGGTACCGGTAGGATCAATACCGTGTTCATCAGAGATGACTTCCCAGAACTTGGCACCGATTTGGTTACCGCATTGACCACCCTGAATATGGACGATTTCTCTCATTTTTCTCTTTCTGTTACCTTTTAAGTTTGAATTGAATTTATTAAATGAAAAATAGAATGAGTCAATTTATATAGTCTCAGCTAAATTTTGATTGGCTGAAGGGCCAATTAAAAATTTATCTGGGGTTTGTTCTCTGTTTGATTAGAACTTTGTATATTAAAATAGTCACTGCGTCAGACTAATTTGAATTTGAATCCAATATTTAGCAGTTTCACTAATCTGGCCACTGATTGATTCGATTTATTGATATAATTATTTTGTTCCTTCTTCATGTTCTTCTCTTCCTTCTTCAAATTTCTCCTCTCTATACAATTAACCCATCTCCCATCTTCGCCTCTGACATGAGTCATATCAAAATATCCATATTATTTTCTCAATCCCTCCAAAAATTTTGAACTCCAAAGTACAAAGTCCTCAGCAACGTTTCACTGAAAAAAGTATAACCACAATTGAATCCGAAGAAAATGCAGCTCTTTACCTTCCTGGGATATTAATGACCGAATTACTGCCACTCTGAGTGAGTCTGAGAAAATATTTCTAAATTGGGATTCCATTCTAAAATTACTTGGTCGTCAACTCAACTGCTAATCAGATCTTAGCCGTGAGAGACCACCTTGCAAATTGAGAATAGTGAATTTGTTTCCAAACCGAGAATATAAGAATATGGTTGAAATAAACTAATATTGTAAATATTTTCGCTCTAAAAGGAAACCTGCCACCCAGTGGCAGCTTAAAGATATCAACCTTTGGCAATGAATAATGCTGAATAGCTATCCTAATGAAATATAGAGGTTTAAGGCTTAGCATAATGTCCTAATGAGGAACTAAAAAAGTTCAATTGGTAAGTAAGAAATATCTTTTGTTAGAGTAAGGGATGCCGTAGGGTGGTCCTAGGTACATTCGATCTTGGTTGATCAAAAAATCAAGAATTTTCTTAAGAAAGTTTCAGTTTTATTATCTTCATTGTGCATTTTGCTTAGATTTTTACTGACAGAATTCCTGGAAGAGCAATGTGATCTCTCTTCAGCGAATTCAACTTAATTTTAAGTCTTCATAGCTCATTCTGGCAGGAACAGAAATTCCTTGGTTATTGTACCGATTGTTTGAAATATTGAATTCAGTGTAATTTTAATTAAACAGACACATCAATATACATATTTCATGGGGCAAAACAATAGCTCTGAACAAAAGGAAGTGCAGGCACTGCCCAGGCAACCTGGATACCCTATTGAAAAGCAAAGAAGAGAAAATTCTCTTCCTATTTTTCCACAGCAGGAAAATAGGCAGCCTCAAACAAATTTAATGAAACCCAACAATTCTTCATATCAAATTCCTATTCGTGAGAACAAATTTATGAAGGACAACAACATTAGATCGCATTCGGTATAGCTATAGCACACCCTTTCCTAATTCTTCCTAGCATAACAACGTTACTAAGACTGATGGGAGCAATACAACTATAATGAGCAAGGCGGTTCCTTCATCGAGAATAATTTCCAAGCAACTTGACACCCGAAGGAATAGTGAGGACTTTGAGATTGAAGACATTGAGGAAAAGCCCGATACTCTGAGAAAGAATATGCAAATTCTGGGTATTACAACAGTTATTTCAAATGATAACTTTCATTAGAGCATCCTGATCAAATAGCAACTTCCGTGCTAACCAGAATGGTAATTAGTATATTGAAAGTTTTCTCATTTTAACTAGGACTCGCTGTTCAAGAACAAGCCTGATGACTGCAAAACTATTGAGAACATTAGGGAACTTAGCATGATCAGCAACAAGACCCTAACTTATACTCAGTCTTCCAAATCCATAATCCAGTTCAATGTCAGCTTGAATAGAAACAACAGCTCTGGACTGGGCAATAAAAAGCCTTCCGAGAGACTAGATACCAGAGAAGCCGTCAGCAAGAGAGATAATGATAAGTCTAAGAGATACAACGACTTTGATTTCGAATTTGACAAGAACGGAACTGGAAACCCTCTAGATCTCTTGGACAACCCTATGACTGAAGGTCCTGAAAGAGCAACTCACACTGATGAAGTGAAAATTTTGGAGACAGGAGGTTCTACTTATAGAAAATTGGATAGCCAATTGGACCTCTCTCCTACGGCTAAAAGGCCACCTATCAAGGCACCATACGTAATTTTCTCATGTTATTATTCTTATTCTTTAGAGGAAGCCTGTCTATAATGACAATTTGAGCGCATTCGAAACTGAGTCTAACAAGACCAATACTACAAAGCTCAAGTTCGATGATTCTGAGATTGAACGCTTCAATGATGAACCACCCAAGAAGACAAACAAGGTTTTGGAAGTCAAGAAATCTAACTCTACTCTACTTATGGACGATTCTAGCATCCCAACCCCCTTGGCCAAAAGAAAGAACCCTCTTGAGTCTGTGAAGAATTCCTTGAACTTCGATGCCTCAGAAATCGAGCAAAATGTTTCTGACCTTCACTTGTCATTCAAACCAGGAAGCTTCCTTAATTCCAGGGAAAGATATACTAAAGAAGGCAGCCAGCCAAGCACAACAACTAAAGCTTCTCTGAAGGAGAGAGCTAAGTCTCAAATTGTCCTTGAAAAGGAGCAGCCCAGACTGAAGCCAAGTAAATCGAGGAAGAATCTCATTTTAAATGCTGAATCTTCTGAACCTAATGAGAACGAAGATCCTATGTCCACTGAATCAAGAGGTCCCAAAGTTCTGAACAAAAAGAAGACAACTTCTCAGCCTAAAACCAATAAACAACTAAGAAATAAGACTCCTGAACCTCAAGTCCTAAAGGCCCCTGTCCAAAGCAGATCCCAAACTCCCAATCCTTTGAGTAATAATCCTAACTATTACAATCAATCCGAATACCCAGTCATGCAGAGAAGCAATTCTTGCTTCCCTAATCAATTCTTCGCTCCTCAGAACCCATATATGAATATGAGTCCCCATGCCTATCCCATGCCTCAACCATACTTCCCTAACCCCATGCTCAGCCCTCAGCATCATATCCCTCCCCTCAATATGTACCCTTCAAACACATATCACTATGTTTATCAACAGCCCACTACCCAAGTCGTCTATCCTCCTCACTTTGGCTCCTCCCCTAACATCTTCCCTCCCACATATCAAACTACCCTCACTACTCTCAATTCCCCATCCAACTACCAAATTCCCTCTGCACATAGCATCCCCAGTGGATATCCCTCCCCTCACTTAACCCAACCCCTGAGATTTGAAAGTGTGCCTACTATGCCTTCCTATTATACCTCAACCGACAGAGGAACTTACCACTCCAGGACTAATACTTTAGTTGGATTTAAAGAAAGGGATCATTTCCTTGATACCAAGACCTTCAACAGTACTATTGACAGTAGAGTTGGAGATGAACGACAACCACCCAGTGGCTATTCCAGCCATTTCCATTCTAGAAAGACCTCCATTGCCACCCAGGCACACCCACTTCCTGCTAACAAGCTAAATTCTTATCTCAAAGAGACCAAGAAATTCACTCATTTCCCCACAAGCTCCAAGCAACTATCAAAAGAATTGAGCAATATTACCCAAGATGAGGAAGACCAACTTCTGGTACTCAAAGGAGGTTTCACTGATACTATGACAACCACAAAGACCGAATCTAATCAAATCAGTAGTACAGAGCCTATGTCAATTGGCGATCTTGGATCTAATGTAAAGAACTCCCAGAGAAAGGTCTATGTTACTGATTCCAGGAGCGAACAAAACTTTGGAGACCTAGCTACTCAATCTAAAAAAAATGATAATTCTGTGGTGCAAAGCTCAATTGGGCTTTCTGAGCCAAAGTCTCTGACCCCTGCTAAGAAGTCAGAAAAGATTGAGGTAATGTATTTGTTATATTTTCTCTAATTTGTGAATAGATCTTCTGGGAAGAACCTAAAGCCAAAGTTCCTGCCAGTAAGCCGAACAACAAAACTCTTTCTGCAAAGAATATCTTGATCACAACTCCTCAGCCCAACACTGTCTCAACCCCTATGAGCCAAAATAACGCTACCAATCCACAAACAGAAAAATCAAAGTCTATGATCGAGGTCGCTGTTAGTCCTACTGTCTATCAAAAGGGTATCAAGCTGACCTTCGACCTTGGTATATTGATAATCTTCTATATTAATGCCTAGATGAATCTAAAACTGAGGCCATTCCAGATGATAAAGGACAATCCTTGGCTGAGGCTTTCGAATTAAGAAAGAAAGGCTTAGCCCTAAAGCTAGGCGAGCATCAGAAGAAGTCTTCTACTGTAGAGAAGGCTTTCAAGCAGGTGGACAAAAGAGAGCTTTACTTGAAAAGAAAGGAGATGATGAAGTATCCCAAGACGGCCGAAAAGCTTAATTTGACCTCTACAACCACTAATTCTGGTTTCAATGCAACTCCAGTCCCTGGAGACAAATTCTCTAGCTATTCACCTATTCCTAGAGATGCTGACACTTCTCAACTCTCTTTTGTTGGTCTTTCTAAGGCTAGCACCCCTCTCAATATGAGCAAGATTGAAAAGAGGGCTAAGGAACCAAATCCTGAGCTCCTCGAAAGACTTGCCTTGGGCGTGAAGACAAAGATGTCGAAGAAAGAAATGTACGAACTTACAAATAAAAGATACGAAGCCCTCCCCGAAGTCAGGAAAAAGAGGGAAGAGGAGAGAAAAAGGGAAGAATACCTTGCGTCTTTGAAGAAAAGACAAGAAAAGGTGAAGCAATTGGATGAGGTATTGTTAAGTTATGATTTTATTAATTTGTTAGAAATTGAGAAGGGGAGTCAGCGCCAAGAGAAAATAAACACTAATAAAGTATATACATCTTAGTCTTAGGGATTATGTTTCAAAATCTGTAATAATAGCGACTTTTTCTTTATATTTGACTGCTTATGTTCATAACTTCAGCTATATGAGTCTTTGTCTATGCTATTTATTTTGTTAACAACATCTTTTCTAGCAATTTTAAACACGCTGTATTTTTAGATTAGCATAAATTTATTAACTTAATTATGCCTCACAATAATATCAAACTTCTTTCCAGGCTACTTCAGATCTTCGATATAATCTGCACACCAACATTAACCCAAATACTGAAAGCTTCTCTTCAACCAAAAGAAAGAACCAATTATTCGTTGGCGCAGCATTATTAGGATTTATTTTTCACACATTGTGGTTCTTTGTGGTAAAGGATGTCCCACTTGTCCTCTACTTATACCTAAAAGTTTCAGTTATAGCCTGTCTCCTATATTATTTCCTTACACAGAGGAATGCAAACAACGGGACTATGAAATTCACAGCTTTTGTTCATTGCTTACTTCCCTTTTGTGCTTATCAAAACCCAGACTTGTTAGTCTTCTCAATCACAGCTATAATGATCATGCCAGTAATCAATCATGTACTTCAAGACAAAATAATTATATTCCTCATAGCCTTAGCCCATTTGCTGTTTTATAATCTTTATCTCAAAAAGACTCTTCACCAGCATATGATAAATTTCAACACAGTAGAGGAAGTTGCTGACTATTTTCTGAATGAGTCCTGGCATTTTAATAGTGCAACCCTCTTAGCTTGTGTGTTCGGATTCTTATTTCATGAAACTTTGATGAACAGGCATCGTCAGATAGAGAAACACTGTAAGGAACTGACAGAGACTAATGAGAGACTACGAAAAAGCCTTGAGAGCCATGACCATCTTATTTTGAGCTTTTCACATGAATTGACTAATCCCCTCCATTCTTTAATGGCAAATCTAGAAAAAATGAAGGGCAGTGCTCTCACTGATTCCATGGTTGAGGTGATCAAAGAGAGTGAGTCTTCCTTGAAATTTTTGCATTGTTTGATCAATAACATCTTAGACTCTTCCAAAGTTGAACAGAAATCTCTTGATATTTGTAATCAGGAATGTGATACTAAAAAAATGCTGCTTGAGATATGGGAATCTTGTGAATGCATGATTAGAGCCAAAAGCCTAGAATCTAGACTTGTATTACCGAATAGATTGCCATCCAGTGTCAAGACTGACAAGATGAGGTTAGCCCAGATAATTCTCAATATCATATCAAATTCAGTCAAGTCTACAGATATAGGACGCGTAACAATGAAAGCTTCATTCCATGCTCATTTTGAGTGTGATAATGAATTGTGGGACCCCATGGCTTCTGGGGTAAACATGGATAATTCATTAACTCCATCAAATGAAAATTATCTCGGAATATCAGAACAGGCTCTGAGAATAGAGATCAAGGATACTGGTTGTGGGATATCACAAGAGCAGGTCCAAACTCTATTTGCCAAGCCTACAGTAATCAAATCAAATCAAGGTAAGAGACTTAAACTTGGAATGAGCCTCTGGATTACAAAGAAGATTCTCGAGACCATGGAGGGGGATATTAGAGTTTATTCAAAACCTGGATCAGGGACAACTGTTGTTTTTTTGATAAAATGTAAACTTGAGAATCCTTTTAGAAGTCTTTTGAAACCATCTTTTATTTTCTCAGATACTAAGAAAAAATTAAGAGCCATGGTCGTTGAAGATATCCCCTTTAATGCACATATAAATCAAGAGTACCTGACCAAATGTGGTGTTTCTGTTGTGAATTGGTCAATGAATGGGAAGGATGCTGTAGAATTCTATAAAAAGGAAATTTATGAAGGAAGAGAGATTAATTTGATCTTAATGGACATAGAGATGCCAATCATGGATGGTAAAGAAGCCACGAGACTAATTCGAAAGTTCGAACAAGATCAGATAGCTTTCAAAGAAGCTGAGATTATTTTCTTAAGTGGAAACTGTTTATCGAAGGAAATAGAGGAGTGTCTGGATCCTCAAGGAAAAATGAGAGGAAATCACTTTTTAAGAAAACCTGCTACTTTAGAAGATATCAAAAAGATCCTGTTCAGCCTAAAAAGAGTGAAAGAAATTCATCATTAACTTTCAGAAGCTAGATTGAAATTTTTGTTAGTGCAAACCCATGCTGAAAATATCGTCTGAATGTCTTTTGCTTAGTAAGATATTGGGATATCCTCTTGTTAACTATTTTCTCATGGATATAGTAATCAGACTGAATTTTCTTTTTTTGTAGTATTTAATGGATTTTTCAGAACCAAATTAATCAAAAGCTATTTTTTCATTTGATGTCAAATTTGTAATCTAATCAGAAGTTTTAAATTTTATTATGAGTCTGAAAACACACAAATTGTTCACTTCGCTACTTCAAGAGTTTGATTTGATCTGCACACCCACAGATATCAACCCTGATGCAGAAAAATTCATTTCAGTCAAACGAAAGAACCAGCTAATTGTTAGTGCGCTATTGGCAGGACTTATATTTCATACAGTCTGGTACTTAGTTATCAAAGATGTCCCATTGGTTCTCTATTTATACTTAGAGGGCTCAGTTGTGGCCAGTCTTTTGTACTATTTTTTCACTCAAAGGAATGCTGAAAGGGGTACATTGAGATTCACTGCTTTTACCCAGTCTTTTATTCCCTTATTCGCCTATGAAAATCCAAATATGCTGGTGTTTTCAATAACAGCTATAATTGTAATACCAGTAGTCAGCCATGTGTTTCAAAATAGAATACTTGTATTGTTTGCAACTGGGACCCATTTATTATTTTATAATTTATATCTCAAGAAGGCCCTTCACAAGCATATGATGAGTTTCCATACAGTCGAGGAAGTTGCTGATTATTTTCTGAATGAAGCTTATCATTTTAACAGTGCATCTTGTGTGGCATGTTTGTTTGGATTTATATTCTATGAAACTTTAAAAGCTAGACATCGCCAGATTGAAAGACATTGTAAGGAATTGACAGAGACTAATGAGAGACTAAGAAGAAGCTTGGAGAGCCATGACCATCTTATTTTGAGCTTTTCACATGAATTGACTAATCCCCTCCATTCTTTAATGGCAAATCTAGAAAAAATGAAGGAAAGTACTCCCACTGATTCTGTGCATCAATTAATCAAAGAAAGCCAATCTTCTTTGAAGTTTTTACATTGTTTGATTAATAATATTCTTGATTCCTCTAAAGTTGAACAAAAAGCAATTGATATCTGTATTCAAGATTGTGAAACCAAATCGTTGTTAATTGATATTTGGGAATCTTGTGAATGCATGATTAGAGCAAAAGGTTTGGAACCCGAACTTGTGCTACCTAGCAAATTGCCACCTACTATTAAAATCGATAAGAAGAGGCTGGCCCAAGTTGTTTTAAATCTGATCTCAAATGCAGTCAAATTCACAGAAAGTGGAAGAGTAACAATGAAAGTATCGTTTCATAATCATTTTGAATCTGACAAAGAATTTTGGGAACCTATAGGCTCCTCGGCATCTTTACTAGATATTACGCAAAGTCCTTCAAGCGAAAATTACTTAGGAATTTCTGAGCAAGCATTGAGAATAGAAATCAAGGATACTGGCTTAGGGATACCACATAGTCAATTCCAGACTCTATTCTCTAAGCCTACTCTGATTAAATCCTCTAAAGGTAAGAGACTTAAGCTTGGCATGAGTCTCTGGATTACCAAGAAGATCTTAGAAGCTATGGAAGGGGATATTAGAGTTTATTCAAGGCCTGAATCAGGAACGACTGTTGTATTTATGAAGAGGTGTAAACTTGAAGATCCTTTCAGAACTTTGGAAAAGCGTTCTTTTATTTTCAAGGATTCCCAAAAGAAGATCAGAGCAATGATTGTAGAAGACATGCCCTTTAATGCACAAATTAATCGAGAATACTTGATTAAATGTGGTGTTTCTGTTGTGAATTGGTCAATGAATGGAAAGGATGCAGTAGAATTTTATCAGCAGGAGATTTCTGAAGGACGAGAGATTAATTTGATCTTAATGGATATAGAGATGCCAATCATGGATGGTAAAGAAGCCACAAGATTAATTCGAAAGTTCGAAGAAGATCAGATAGCTCAAAATAGTTCTTTCAGAGAAGCTGAGGTTATTTTCTTAAGTGGGAATTGTTTAGCAAAGGAGATAGCTGAATGTCTTGACCCTCAAGGACAGATAAGGGGAAATCAATTTTTAAGGAAACCTGCTACTCTGGAAGATATTAAAAAGGCTATCCAAGAGAAAAAAGCCAAAAATTCATTTGTAGGTTGAAATTGATTTCAACTTAAATCTCCTCTATGTATTACAAAGCTTGTTTCTTTTGAGTTAGCTATTTACATTTTATGTCCATGTACTTTGTTTTCTAAAAATTAGTGGAATCACAATATATCTCCATAAAGCTTAGGACAGAATATGACTATTAAGAAATCATATATCAAAGAGCCATATTTAGCCAGTCGAGACAGCCGATGGATCTAGTCTTGCATCATTCTTTGGCTGAGTCCTCCGTTTAATTGTCATTTCTAATTTGTAATCTCCTGGTACCTTGATTTGGTCAAATGCTTTGATCATCTCACAGGCAAGGATTTTGAGCGTTATCCAAGTCAACTGTTGCCCAATACACACTCTAGGTCCCTCACCAAATGACAGAGAGACAAATGTATCTTCAAAATCGTTCTTTTCTAACCATCTTTTTGGGTTGAATTTTTCAGGTGCATCGAAATATTTGGGATGGTAAAAGGTATAGAAAGGATCTATTGTGATAATTGTGTTCTTCTTAACCATAATATTCCCTACCATATGATCTTTTGCGGCACTTCGAGGAAGATTTCCACCACTGGTCACAAAGAATCTGAATTGTTCCTTAATGAATCCAGTCAATAAATCCATGCTACTTAAAGCCTCATAGGTAAGTGGGACTGATTTATCATAAATATTAGCTATTTCTTCTTTTAGCTCTGGAAGAAATTCCTGGTATTTGCCTATGCAATAGAGAAGCATCTGGCCAGCCAAAGAGATGTTTTGAGTACCAGGGAAGAATAATGAAATAAACAAATCCAATATCTCCTCATCGGAGAATCTCATATTCGGGTCTTGAAGCCCCTGAGTTCCTAATAGCAAACTGCATAAATCATTAGCTGTGAAAAAAAGTGTATTCTTTTTCTTTTCTTGGATGAGGGTCAAGATAACATGTCTAAATTCCTTACAGTCTCGAATCAGCTTCCGATGGGAGGGTAAAATACCCAATTCGAAGAATTTATCGCCCAGTATTTGGTATGGAAGGGACTTGGTAATCTTTCCAATTTGTTCGAGAATATCAATAACAGCTGTACTGAAGGGCATACCATTAAAATTATATTTATTAAGATCTTCTCCAAAGAAAATTTGTCCATTTATTTCCCCAGCAATTAGTTCTAACTCTGGGAGAATCACTTTTCCTTTTAACTCTGCTTTTTTGATGCGATTGATACCTTTCATAACAGCATCCTCAATCATCGGGATCATCTTGCTTTGAGAATCTGGATTCAAGGAGCGCCAAGTGATTTTTCTGTTCTTTTTCCAAAGTTCACCCTTTGTAACAATGAGGCCTCCTCTCCCAAGAAAATGTCTTGCAGTTGCAGGTAACGCTCGAAAACATAAATCTTCCTTCTTTAAATGATCTCGGATGAGGGCAGGATCCATTAAATGGAGAGCAACACGAGAGCCGATTGAGAAGGCTTCACCAAGATAATTCGGATTTTTCTTTCCCATAATTTTGGATTTGTAAAAGATGTCTCCATGATTTTTTTGGTTCATCTTTAGTTCAAAAATATGACCAAACGTGGGGATCATGTTACAATCGATTCCTTGTTTTTTATAAGAAAGTAATATCAGGAATGGGACAATGACATATTTAATAATGATGTAAACTACTAATGACAGTGAAAGTAACCACAGCACCATTGAGTGTCCTAATTGATCTCTTATAAATAAAGTTTATATATCTTTTTATAGAACTTTGATAAGAGTCGAAGAATTCTTCGAATCATATTGCTAGACTAAATTTATTCATGAAACATCTAATGGAAGATTAATAAAATAAAACTCTAACAGAGTAAGTCAATCAAAGGAGGTCACAAATTCTTCAATATCAACTGTCTAAGTTGATAGAAGTTATACCCTTTTTTATCATTGAGGACCAAATAGACTTATTCAGATAGTTTTCGCCTTTTATCCAATCTGATAAATTCAAAGAACTTTAGTGGGTATTCTTTCTCTCTTACTTCGAGTCATGTTCGAAACAAATCTATTTAAACCATGAGTTTTATATTCCTACAATATGAGATACATTATCCAAGAGCCAAAAGAAAATTGAACTTGGGAAGGAACCCAGTTAGAGAAGTCAACCACAATTCTTCTGTAATAGCTAATCTGTTAATATATCAGGTAGTAATCAGTAAATTTGATGGCCAAAGATTGTTGGAAGAGTAGCAGTTGAGTGTGGCCAGATTTGATAAAAATTTCTGCCTGGTGGATAAATTATGATGAGTATTATTCTTTTCGTCTAAATTAGGAGAACAAATTGAATTATTAGCCATACCCTAAATATTCTTATGGAATTATTGCGTTTAGAAGTGATTCTTTGATATTGATGAAGAATTTATCCAAATCATAAATGACTTGAAAATTCGAAGGATATAAAGACAGATAGTGATAAGCTCAAACAAAAAAGCATAGTTCTACCCCCAGTAGCGCATTATGGCTATACCAATATCACTTGCTCGGAATTCTTCATCTAATTCTGCCTCTGAAATATACTCGATGCTCCAATTGACAAGAGCATATTCAAAGAATTTCTTATCAATAGGTTTGTGTAAGGTATAGCCCAGTATTACCACAATATCAGGGTTAGCCTTTGCAATTTCCTCCATTGTATATAATAGCTCATGCTTAGCCTTGTCATCATAAATCAAATCTGATCCCATAATTATGTCAAACGGACCATATTTTTCAAGGACTTTTTTTGCATCCCCAGACTTTTCTCCCCAAAGTAACTCCTCAACTTTGAGTGAGTTTAGGTCAACATTATTACTCTCAAGTACACTCTTGTTAATCTCAATATTTTTTCTTATCTGTGGTAGATTTTCTTTTGAATCTGTAAACACAAGAAGCTTAGGTTTTAATAACGAGAAAGCCAGACCACTTATTCCCGTTCCCGACCCAAGTTCTAAAACTTTACTACTTTCAAACTTGTATTTAGTCTTTATGGTATCGAAGTTCTTATTTAACCAGCCAAGATACACTAAAGCACAGTCCCACACGATGCCTGGTATTCCCTTAGAGCTATCTTGTTGTATTTTTAAAGTAGCATTTTGTATAGTAATGTCTCTTGCATAGGTTTCTTCCATAAGGGTATAAAATTTATTGAGGACTAAAAATCAATGGGAAAAGTGTTTCGGTAAAATAAATATGGATGTTATGAATTTACAAAATAGGGGATAAAATTTGTTAAGAGTTGACACTTAACAAGTGGTATTATACATTAATTGGCTCATTCAAATCTTCTATCAGCTGTTGGTCTGTTAGAAGGATTTATATTAGAAAGCTCAATGCCTGCGTTAACGTTCTGTGGATTAGTAGATTCTTGTCTATCGAATTCGCCGTATCCTTGCTTGCGTGTATTAGTATGATATAACTAAGACTTATTTAGAATTCCAAAAAATTTTACTTGTTCTCTTTCTCCTTCAATGATTCTTCTCTTGGCGCACCAATATAGTAGAGCAACAGATACAACAATAAATATGATAGAGAGTAGGACGTAAAACACGATTTTCATTATCTCCCAGATAGCATTTGAGAAGACACCTTAGAAATAAGTAAGTCAAACAAATAGGTAAAATACCAGGAGCACTTTCACAAAATTCACCAGAGTATCCAGGTTTGCATTCACATTTTCCTTGCTTGCAAACACCTCCATTAAGGCATTTTCCGAAGCATTGTGCTTCGTCGCCACTGGCTACAGACATGTCAGAGCACTGGCGAATTTCAAAGCCGTCTGGGGTTCTGTAGATAAATTCAAGGACACATCTGTCACAGTGAATTTTGTCTGGGAGTATGAAGGACCTTTGCTCAATGCTACTGATGTTACTTCCACAATAGAAGGAGCCTTAAATTAATATTCTCTCACTGTCATGTTACCATCTGAAAGAAGACCTGTATGATCCTCAGGGTAAAGGATGTGGAATGCTCCTTCCTTGTTAGGGTTAAGTTCTATCACTATCAATTCTGAGTCATTTTTTTCATACCATCAGTGATTCTGAATTGGCAGGTGCCATTAACAGCGGGGTTTTCGATGTACCATTTGAAGTAAGTAACTTTGGATTCAGTTGTTGTGAAGTGGACTTTGCCTCTCTCGGTACCTCCACATACTTTCCCAAAAGAGTTAGCTACTCATTAGAACATTTCATATTTCCTTACCAGTGAAACTAGTTCCATTACGAACTTGAGGTCTGAGCAATCCAACATACTAAAGCTTGAGATTGAAAAGTAATGATAATTACTAAACGGTCGTTCTTTGTTGGTAGGGATAAGTCATCTTGAGCTTGACTAGGATATATGAGAGTTTAGGGGATGGAAAGAGTACGTTGTGGCAGCTTGAGAAATTGAGAATATGCTCAGGATGATGACAGAGCAGATGAAGAAGCTTTTATGCATGAGGGAAATATCTTTAACTTATTAATTTAAATTTGAATCGTTTCTTGAAAAGAAAGTGAAAGCAAGACAACTCTATTATTAACGGCATAATTATATACAACTACGAATTAGTGTTTATTGCTGGGTGCATTCCACATCTCCCTCCTTGGGACCCTTTAAATTTAATTTCTCAAACTGCTTTATTAATTGTTCTTCATGACTCAATATCTCATTAGGCTTAGGATACTAATACTATTAATAGTCATAGTTAATCCCTTACAGAGACCACAAGTGTATTATTCTGATAGACCCATTTCAATTGTGATTGATCGAGTTTTAGACCCCTTCTCTTCATATCAGGAATGTCGAACCTTTTGTAATATTTCTTATTGCTTGTGCGGATGACGATTTCTTGCTTCTCATCATCGACTGAGACGTTATACACTTCAGCTGGGTATGTGAGATTTCTTATTCTAAATTGGAATTCTTTATTTGTGTCTTTTCGAATGAAGATGGGCTATGACTCTCACTAAAATTCTCAACGATTTACATTCACATTGCTTGGCTTGATAGCCTCATCTTGTTTGACGGGGGCCTCTCCAACTTCATAAATCCAGTCAGTTTCCTTAAAGTCACTAGCTTTTTTCCATTTTCTCACTGTTATTATTATGAAGAGTCCAAGAGAGAATACCAATTAATTCATGGGTCTTGATATCATATTCCTCAACCTGAAAGTTAATTTATTTTGAGTCTTAGTACCATTTCTGTCTTGTCTTCATAACGATAATGGATCTTTCTTCTTCCGCCTTTGGTTAAAACCAGATAGTTGATAAAATACCGCTGATAATTGAAGTTATGGAAGGCTTTGAAAGCATGGTCTTGGAGCTGTCCTAAAAATTTAAGTTAATGCTTCTTTGTCAACAAACCATCTTATTTCCAAATTGATATATTTTATTTATTCAAGGTTTCAAATTAGGATTTTTACCTCGAGTAATCAGTCATCAGTATTGCAAGCATCCAAAGTTAGATAAAACTTTAATGTAATATATTTACCGAGAGAGCATAGACAACTTGATAAATAGTTTGATGACTTATTTATGTATAAGAGTAGTACTGATATCACCAAAAAACAAGAAATATAGAATATCTGTAAAGAAATGACAATCTCACACTGGTAGATATGTGAACTTAGACAAGCATGTTATTGCAAATTTTACCAATAACTTGTTTAAAAGCTCCAAATATGTGTCAGCTTAGATGAACTCATTTCCTCTCATTTCACCGTTATCATCAAGAGATTTCATAGTTTCTCTATCTCGAGAATGGCCAAACTTGACCCGATGTCACAGCAGCAATGAAATAACTATCTCAGTACAAAGGATGAAGCCCAGACAAACAAGCTATCAGATAGAAGTAGTACAAAGAATTAATTTCTGATTCAATTTCTAAAGTATTAATCTATTGGCAGAAATTAATACAGTTCTCTTGCTTGCAGGAGATCTCTGTGCCATAAATACATAGTATATCTTCCTTGTAACCTGAGTGAACAAAAATGACATATTATGGAACAGTTTTCCTTTTCCAACATTTCTTCTAAAGCAAATGTCTTTTCCTGATAGAGATACATAGCTATGAACCCAACAATTTAGGGAACATTTGTGCTCATTTGAAACTTTGTGATTATTTGAGTCAATTTTCTTTTATAACTTTTTTTCTGGATAAACTATAGATTCGTAGAAACTACTAGATCCATATAGGAACTCTGCACTCTAGCATGATCACAAATTGGCCTATCAATATAGCTTGTCCCTATATGTTATCATTCAGAATACACCAAAAAAAAAAAAAAATACATTTAGCTTAGACTTTGCATAGATCTGAAAAAAGATCTGTTTTTGACAAGAATACAAGATCATGAATTAAAGTTGTTATCAGTAATGCATGATATTCCATAATTGCTTATTTTTAAGGATGATGATTTAGTACCACCCATTTAGAACAAGTTTATATGATTAATCAAGAAATCTCTATGAAACCTAAACAGGAGAGTTGCAGACATTTTAGTGTCTCTGAGATGACTAATACAGTGGTAATGTGGGAGAGATTCTAATGAAGTGGAATCAACTTCGAAGAATTTCGAAAGTTCTTTTTCTTCAATAATATGGACAAAAAGATTTGATGATAATCTATTAATCAGGACTGTTAATTATTCATCCACTTGGACAGATTCGATAAAAAGCAAACTCAAATTACCAAGAAAGCTAAAATATGAATTCATTTATGATATATTCAAATTGTCTTAGAACACATCAAAACTAATTAGGCTCTAGGAATTTAGATAGAAAGGCCATGGCAACCAATGGCGGAGAGTCAATTGAAGTAAGAATCACTGATTTTGAAATGTGACTTATAAGAGGTGAAACTTAATTGTTTTGTTAATCGGACTGTGATTAGTAATTTTTAATACCCTTGAAAAGTATTAATGTTTGACCTACAATATCATTCTAAATTGATTGGCAGATACTGTAATCCGAGGGCTAAAATTGCTTTAATCAGGACACTTATATAATTAAAAATTCGATCTTTACAAGTCTCAATGAATAATTGTCTTGACCAAAATTTCCAAAAGGAGTAAATTAAAAACCTAAACAAAATCCTAATTTTATTTAGAATGACTTGTTTTCCGGAGCCATCGCTGTCTGGAAAGGAGCCAACACCTCCGCGTTTTTATGAAACCATTTATAGTACATTGATTTAAATCACAAGAAGGCTCATTCTGTAGGTACTTACATTGAAAGAGAGAGGAAGTTTCAAGCTGCTTTTCCCATGCTTGAGAACTACGTCACACAGGTCTTAGAAGAACACAATTTTCGGTTCTCCAAAGGCTCCCAAGAAGTTCGTCCTTTGTATAACGTGGCTGACTCTACATAGGAAGAAAAGATCTCCATGAGTAAAGCTAAGGCCCGGGAGTACTTCAAGAACTGTGCTAGTGAAATCTTCCGAAACCTTAAGAACAAATTTGAAGAACAACAATTTCATCACATTATGCCAGAAAATTTCTTCCAGCACACAATAGATGGTTATAAGGCTGGTATTGTTAATAGTCTCAACAGGCTAACAGACAAAATCGTTAAGGTAACAACAATTTCTTTCTCTTAACGATTGAAGGGAAAGACTAAGATCCCTAAGAAGGCCCTAATGATCCTAAAGAATTGGCTAACAGAGCATTTCCAAGACCCTTACCCGTCTCATTCTGAGAAAATTAGATTAGCTGGAGAGACCGGAATCACAGTGAAGCAGGTAGCAATAGAATCTAACTAGTTAAAGGTCTAGGTACAAAATTGGTTCACAAATGCTAGAGGGAGGATATGGAGGAAGACTTATAATCCTCAAAAATTTGAAACACAAATTGAAGAGAAGTTACTTGAAGAAAATTTGAAAAACTAATGATTTTGCGAAGTTATACTCAAGAACCTTGAGTTATTACAGCATACTCAAGAACATATTGAGACCATATATAATTTACATCTAAGACTCTAACATTTTTATTTTGTGGTTTTTGACAATTCTAATACTTTTTGAAGTATATCGTCATCATCCAAGTCGTAATCCTTATTAGTCAATAATTAACCTGAATGTGTACCGTATATGTGTCATAGTCAAAATTGTGTCTCATCTCCATATGAGGAGCTAGGTCTATAAATGTTAAAATCCCAAATATAACTCATTATTACGGGTCTTATAATTAGGATCACCCCAAGGCTGGCAGACACAGATAGGACAACTATAATTATTATAATAAGCTTTGCAAAATATTACACTCCCTTAGCTTTGGGATGCTTTTCTTTTATATGGTCAACCAGAGATTTCCTTTCAAGGTTCTTTAATTCACAACAAGGACATTTAAATGTTGCTCTGTTGACAGTTTCCCTAAATCTTGAGGAAGGTGACAAGAAATTCTATACTTCATTTTTCGTTTGTCTAGTAAATTAGCCTTGGCATTCTCGTTAGACTCTTCAACTTTTTTACATTTTTCATAGTGTTCCTTATATTCCAAAACGTTGAATTCCTTCTCACAGAGACATCTATTATGGTTATTCTCTGAAAATCGAGGTTAAAAAATAATGAGAATCGGGTTCTTACTTTATTTTTGTTTCCTTCAATTTTTCTGTGAAGTCCTTCTTTTCTATATCCTGTTCTTTGAATTCTTCTCTGCACATTGGACATCTAAAAGTCAAAAATTTTCCTTTAATAACTACTTCTCTTGGAGATGGCCACTACAGTCCTCACAAAAAGTGTGCTTACAACCTTTGAGGTATGTTCCCTTCTCCATAACTTCCAGACATATAGGGCAGCAATGATCTCTCACTAAATCCATTTTGAAATAAAACTTTAATTTAGAATGTTATATTGGAGAGGCATTTACAACATTTTGCAAAGTTTACAACGAAGAAGACAGGTAATTCTATTAGAGATAGCACAGATTGACTGATTGATGGCTGGTTAATTCAGGAATGACAGATTGATAGCAAGAGTGTCCTGGTATGTTACAAAATAATAAAACAAGCAAAGGTGATAAATCAAAAGAAATATAGAATTACATATTTGTGATATTAGATTCGTTTCGGGTATGGCCAGGATGAGTAACGTGAGTCTGATTCTGTTGCTCTGTATTTTCGGATCTCACCTGGCTGAGGAAGTTCAAATTCTCTTCTCCTTCCGCTTCTTCTTCCTCATAGAAGTATTCATCACATTTATTCAGAGCAAAAATAAGCAATAAAAATAACACCACAATGCTCAGGACCTGTGAAATGAAGGAAAAAGTAGCCGGATACTCAAAAGTGATCAACTTATGTTCATCATTCTTAGTATAGCAATATGCATTTTTATGGATTCCCACAAGTCCAGCCCTTTGATTGAAAATATATAGACTTCCATGAGTAGAATGAGCAATATTCCCAATCATAATTTGGTTGGGATCTGTACTCTCTCTATTGATCTTTACAAGAGAACAAATTTGTATTTCAGTACCAGGCCCAGAATAGAAGTAGGCCTTGTTTAATTCAGGACAGACTCCAAAATATTTCTTGGTTTCTATTAATAAGGTCTTTTTCTGTTTTCCCTTTAGCTCTAAAGTCAATACCGGAAGTTGCTCTAGTAAATCTAATTCCTCAAAGAGCATTCCTACCGGCTGGCCATCTTTCATTAGTTTGTCTATATTACTACAAATTTTGGGGAAATTATCTGACTTACATAATCCATTTTTGATTTGTTCATAAAAGCCATCAAAAGCCGGTTCTGGGAGTAACAGATAAGGTGTATTGAAAGTTAGATGGACACTCTTGATCTTGGGGATATATTCCCACTCCAAAAAGTTTATTCTCTCAGTACGAATAGTGTATCTCTCAGGAAATTCTTGCTCAAACCAGACGATTTCATCTTCATTGACAGGATAGCTGCCATTTCCATAGGCAGAAAACTGAATATATCCATCCCCAATGGGCTCTATACAGATAGAAAACATGGGCCCTTCTATCACTCCATTACTCATGAAATTTTCGTATACAGAAAATCCAAAAGTTCCGTCTATATCAGCTCTTCCTATTCCCATAACACCGTTTAGATTTTCATTTATAGTAATCCCGTCCTGCTGCTCTATAAATATCATATTCTCTATAGGGAAACTCTTTGAATAGGCAGATAAGTAGATGTTATCATAGCCAAGAAGCCCTAGCAAAATTCTGTTCCCAAAATTCAGTTGTACTTCACATTTTGCGTAACTGGCTGAAGTAATTGCAAATAAATTAGACCAGCAGTCATCACTTTCGAAATTGTATATGTCTCCTGTCAGTGAATGCGACATATTGAATAAAACGTTTTTTCCACAATTTCCACACTGTTCTGAGACGATAATCATCAGAGAATGGTCCACGCTGACGCGAAGGAATAAATTTGCGTAGCTGACGTTCATGAAAGTGCCTATTCCATTCGAAACGATGTGTTTTTGAATCTGATCGTTCGGATAGAGGAACACAAAATTATGATAAATATCTTCGCTAGTTTGATGTGCAGCGATGATATCAACTTTATCTATACCGAAGAGTTTGAGAGTTACAGGTGTAAATCCGAGAGAAAGACCTACAATGAGTGAAATTAACAAGAGGATTATGTTCAATTTCAAACTTGTCAATATCATTTCTTCTTAATAAATTTATCTTTGTTAATTTAGTAAGATGCTAAACAGTACAAATCATTCGAGTTACTTCATACATGGCATGCAGGTACGCATAAACTTAAAGCCAAACTTCAATTCTTTTAAGGACATTCTTTTTACCTAAGATTTCTGCTGTCTTTGTTACAGGGCCTCCTGAATGGTTTCCTGTTAAGACAAATCTCAATAGATGATATATATCTTCATGCTTCAAACTGTCTTTATTCTTGAAGTGGTATTCTCCGAGAGCTTTGGCAATCACATCTATAGTAAAGTCCTTCTCTGAAATCTCTTTTAAAATTGCTGAAACGTCACTGAGAACTTTTTTGGATTTTTCAGGATCTGACATGACTTTGAGTCTGCTTTTTAGGGCTTTTTCAGAGTTGTAGTCAGGCATGGTGAAGAAGTACTCAAACTGTTTAACATCTTCATAAAGCTTAATTCTGTCAATAGCTAGCTTAATCAGTTCTTTCATTCTGCTTTCAGGATAAGCTTCAATTTCCTCCTCATGTTCAGGCATATATTTGATCAATTTTTCTTTGAACTCTTTGACACGTTGAGCAGGCTTCCTATTGACATCGGAATAATGCTGCTTCAAATAATGACTGTTGAAGTAGATTAGCTTATTTTCATCTAGCTTGGCATTAGAAGCTGTAATTCTTTCAAGGGAGAACAATTCAATTA
>Ga0065720_1003823_pt1 | contig 21237 bp, 25 predicted proteins | sample Thericmetagenome_FD_59107 | JGI IMG/M metagenome (GOLD analysis project Ga0065720, IMG submission 59107) | Thermophilic microbial communities from the Joint Bioenergy Institute, California, USA of rice/straw/compost enrichment - eDNA_2 v2... | ecosystem: Engineered > Solid waste > Grass >...
CGTAAGAAGGATAGAAGCACAAAGTTCGGAAAGAAAGATATCGCGGGCATTTTTCTGTGTCATTTTTTCGCTGGAGGATCGGCCGGATATACGGAGAGGCGGCATAGGAAGGAATGGAGTAAAGACGTCTTCATCAATGGAGGCGACGAGAAGCTTGTTTTTCAACATATTTGCCGGCACTTGCGCATCAAACTGATTAACCGGATCCCTGAATGTATGACCCCTGAATAGAGAAAAGCGTGGACAGAAAAGATTTCAGAAAATGGAAAATGGGCAGACCGATCGGCCAACGATACAAACTCTCTTGCGTGCAACGTCAAGTATTTTTTATACTTGAGCATGCGGCGAAAATTCCAGGTATAATAAAGCCAGAGGTCGTTCCGATGGCGCCGTTTCAGCGGCGGCAACCATGGACGCCATCAACGGAGTAAAGAAGGGGTCGTCATGTCTTTTGCCGAAAACACATGCGTTTGCACAGACATCGGGCGCGGTCGGTGTGAAACATGAACGTGATTTATCTGGATAATGCGGCGTCTTCCTGGCCCAAACCGCCGCAGGTCGTGCAAGCGATGCGGGAAGCGATCGAGGAGTACGGCGCCAATCCGGGCAGGGGCACCCATGCGCTGGCGATGCGCGCAAGCCGCGTGCTGCTGGAAACACGAACGAGGATTGCGGAACTGATCGGGGGAGTGAATCCGAGCGACATCGTGTTCACGCTGAACACGACGATGGCGCTGAACCAGGCGATACAAGGGTTTGTGCGTCCGGGCGATCATGTGATCTGCACCAATGTCGAACACAACGCGGTCCGCAGGCCGCTGGAACGATTGAAACAGACGATCGGCATTCACGTCACGTATGTGGAAACGGACATGAACGGCGAGATGGACCTGCGCGCGTTTCGCGACGCGTTTCAATCGCGGACCCGGCTTGTCGTGTGCAACCACAGCTCGAATTTGCTCGGCAGCATTTTGCCCATCGATCGGATTGCCGAAATCGCCAGAGCCAAAGGCGCGAAACTGCTCGTCGACGCGGCGCAGACGCTGGGCATGTATCCGGTCGACGTGAACCGAATGGGCATCGACATGCTGGCGTTTCCCGGCCACAAAGGGCTGCTCGGACCTCAGGGCACCGGCGGCTTGTATATCAGCCCGGAGATCGATCTGGACCCTCTCATGGTCGGCGGAACCGGCAGCCGCCCCGAGAGCGTATCGCAGCCGGATGTTCGTCCGGACAAATTCGAGTCGGGCACGCCGAACACGCCGGGCATTGCCGGCTTGAACGAAGGTGTAAAATTTGTGCTGCATGAGTCGGTGGAGAACATTTATACTAAAGAATGGACATTGGCGCACAGGATAATGGAAGGTCTTGCGCGCTTGAAAGGGATACGCCTGTTCGGACCGGATTTCGGCAAGCCGCGCACCGGCATCGTTTCCTTCTTGCTGGACGGCATGGACGCGTCGGAAGTTGCTTACCGTCTGGACAAGGAGTACCGCATCGCCGTGCGCGCCGGCTATCACTGCGCCCCGCTCGCCCATGCCGCGGCGGGCACGCTGGAAAGCGGGGCGGTACGGGCCAGTGTGGGCGCATTTACCACCGAGGAAGACGTGGATGAACTGGTGCGGTCCATGGAGGACATGATCCGTCGGATGGATCGACGGTAGGGAACAGAACGGAAAGGTGTGCGTGCATGTCATCGCAAAATATGTGGATTGCCGCTTGCGGCGCCGGCTTGGCCGTGCTTCTCATTTGGAATATCGCTCTGACGGTTCGCCTGAGGAAATGGAAGGCGCAATGGAACCGCATGTTGGGGGACACCGGGGTGTCCCGTTTGGACGAGATTTTGCCGGTCGTTCATGAGCGGCTGCATCGCGTGGAGTCGGCGGCAGCGGAGCTGCGCGACAGGGAACTCCCCCGCATCAACCAGCGGCTGGACAATATAAAAGGTCAACTCGGCGTCGTCCGCTATAATGCGTTCGCCGAATCCGGAAGCGATCTCAGTTTTTCCTTGGCGATCGTCGACAGCGGCGCCAGCGGCGTTGTGCTGACCGGCATACATTCCCGCGACCACGTATATTTATATGCCAAGCCTTTACAGGAAGGCCAGTCGAACTATACGCTCACTCCGGAGGAAAAACAGGCGATCAATCAGGCACTGAACCGGAAATGAGCGCTCTAACGGAACGGCAGCGCGCCAGCGCGTCACGAATGGCGTCGGCGATCACTTCCGCCATACCCACGACCAGGCAAAGACGGGTGTTTTGCAGGACAAAATACTCCATAAACCCGCTCACGTTGACGATACCGGTGATATGAACGTCGCCGACCGGCGGCAGCTCCTTGTTGACGCCGGCTCCGGGCTTGACGGGACCTTCGGCGATCTGAATGCAGCCGACGCTGGACGTATGTCCGAGACAGGCGTCGACGGCGATCGTGTACGGCTCGCGATGCAGCGCGCGAATGCGGTCCATCGTTTCCCGCAGGTTCATCGCGTGAACCGGCTCCTGCAGCGTACCGTACACCGGAAAACCGATCATGTTTCGCGTCAAGGCGGTGCCGACCAGCGGTCCGAGCGCATCGCCCGTGGAGCGGTCGGTACCCACGCACAAGACGATGATTTCACTGTCCGGCGATACCCGTTCCAGAGATTGGGACAGCCGGCGGGACAGCAGTTGTGCCGCTCCCGCGCTCTCGTAGGAGATTTTCAGGGAAGCTGGCTTGGGTTTGTCCCATTGCAAGGTGATCTTCATGTAAGCCCTCCACCGGCCGGATCCGGAGCAACGATTGCACGTCGTGAGGCCGGAATCGTTTTTATTCAGTATATGGAAGATCACGGGAATTTATACTTGTCAGTCCAACGCCCGCCAACCGCGGCAGAAAGGGGAAACGATGATGCTGATCGCTTTTGACTCCACCCAGCAGGCGCTTCGGGCGGAAATGCTGTTGGAATACGCGGACATCGACATCGACATCCGTCCGACGCCAAAGGAAATTACGGCGGGGTGCGCACTGTCCATCGAGTTTCCCGAGGAGGATTTGGAGCGCGTGAGGCATATCATCGCTGCGGAACGTGTGGAAATTCGCGGGTTCTATATTTGGAAGGACGGCAAGTACGAACCTTGGACGGAAAGGGAAGGTGATCGTCCGTGCTGACATGGCTGGCAGAATGGGGATGGACGCTCGGCAAAATCGCCGTCATTTGGATTTCCGGAATCCTCATCGTCAAACTGGTGCGCAGAACGTTACAGCGCGCGCTGGATCATCAGGCGCAAATCGGCGGGAGAAAAAACGCCCGCCGCAGGCAAACGCTCATCAGGTTGGCGTCCAATGTGGTGACCTACACCGTCAATTTTCTCGTCATTCTGCTCATCTTGGAGCAGCTGGGTTTTTCGCTGATGCCGCTGCTTGCGGGAGCGGGCGTCGTCGGACTGGCCATCGGCTTCGGCGCCCAAAATTTGGTGCGCGACGTCATTACCGGTTTTTTTATCCTGTTTGAAGATCAATTTGGCGTCGGGGACGTCATCCAAACGGGCAATTTCAAGGGAACGGTCGAAGAAATCGGGCTGAGGTCAACCCGAATTCGCAGCTGGTCGGGGGAAACGCATATTATTCCCAACGGGAAAATTGAAAGCGTGACGAACTTTTCGCAGCACAACGCGGTGCTGCTGGATGTGTCGGTGCCGTATCAGGCCGATATCGACGAGGCGGTACAGGTGATCCGAAGCACGATTCACCAGGCGCACCAACGCTGCGATGCGCTGCTGCGCGAGCCGGAAGTGCTCGGCGTTCAATCGCTCGAGGAGAGCAGCGCCGTGATCCGCATTTTTGCGGTTTGCGCACCGAACCGGCATTTTGCGGCAGCGAAGCGGCTGCAGGATGATGTGCGTTCCGCGCTCGGCGAAGCCGGCATCAACGTTCCGTATCCGCGCGTGGCGGCCTTGCAAAATATGGGGACGGTGGAATAACGCATGGAAAAAAAATCGTATCACCTCGGCGACATCGTACAGATGAAAAAGCCGCATCCTTGCGGCACCAACGAAATGGAAATCATCCGCATGGGCATGGACATCCGCGTCAAATGCGTCGGATGCAAGCACAGCGTGCTGATGCCGCGGGCGAAGTTTGAACAAAAACTCAAAAAAGTGCTGCGCCCGGCGGCGGGAACCGGCGATCTTCCCGACCAAAGCTCATAGGCGCGCCGGCGCACGGCGCGCATGGTGCAGGGCAAGAGGGCGAGGAGGAAACACGGAACAAAAAAATTTGCCGTATACCATAACATGCCATTGCATCATCGGGTGGGAATATGTTAAAATGATGCTTGTCGCTGCGGAAAGATACCCAAGTGGTCCAAGGGGGCTGACTCGAAATCAGCTAGGCGTCCGTGAGGGCGTGCGTGGGTTCGAATCCCACTCTTTCCGCCATTACATAGTCAGCAAGCGGCTCCAGGGAGGAGCCGTTTTTTTGTTTTATGTGGCAGGGTCTGACGGACATCGGTGTCCATTAGAAGCGATTTTTCGCCGTCCGGCTCGTGTAACGGACACCGATGTCCATGAAAAGACGCAAAAAATCGAAATTTGGCCTCCAATAGGGTTTAACGGACACCGATGACCGTTACAACGGCAAAACTTCGAAAAAATGGCGCTAACGGACATGGATGTCCGTTTAGAACGGCTTTGCGTTAAAAGAGAACAGCCTCTTGGCAACGATACTCCTTATTGAAAGTAAATGAATGGCTGATGATCATCTTCCGGCGGTCCAAAACGGACCGCTGTTTTTTTTGTGCTGTTGCGGTCGGCAGTTCCCCGCCGGCCGGATTCGGCGGTTGGCTTCGATGCCGGCGGGGAAATGTAAACTGCCTGCTCGAAGAGCCACGACAGCAGCTCATGACACAGCGGGAACGGCATCACGGGCCGCCAAGACATGAACGGTCCATGCGCCGGAGACCGCGACAGTGAATATACCTGCCCCATTGAGATTATGGACCGCATGAACCGTTCCGAACCGCAGCGAATAACATAAAACAGATGGCGGGATACACATGTGCAGCACAGGACTGCGGCGGAAAGGATGAAGAACATGAACAAGCGGAAAGACCGTGGACGGCCGTTGTCCGTTCGGCAGATCGGGTACCGACCGTTTGGACTTCGCGAAGTGTTGTACTACTTGTCGGGAGCGGCCGCCGGCCTGTTGGTGCAGTTATTGGAAAAGTAGGCGACATAGAGCGGGATCAGTTCCGCTTTTTTCGTTTCCATTTCCGGTCGTCATTTTGTGTTTCCGGAAACCGGTCGCCGGCCTTGAGTTCCACCTCGCGCGGGTCGTTGATGCCCATGTGAAAATCGTCTTCCCCGGTTTCCATATACACCCCGTCGTTGGGTACCCGGTCGCCGGGTTCAAACAAGGTGCGCTCGCCCATGTTCACCCCCTCCTTTCTCATAGGACTTCCGTTATTGTTCCCTTTTCCCGGATCGCTAAACAATTGCCTATCAAATACCGATAACCATACTAGGAGTATGTGCTCGATCCCATCGCGGTACATTTTTGGAAAGGAGCGGGATCCCATGTCGGATGCCAATCAACGCGCGATCAGGAAGAAAACCTGGTTGCGAGGCATATTGACCGGCCGGGCGGAAACGGGCGGCGCCGCGCCGCGGTCGGAGGGCGCGGACGAAAGCGTTGCCGATGCGGGCAGATTTGAGCCGGAATCGGTTTTGCGCGGGGAAGAATCCGGGCAGCCCAAATATTTTTTTTCGCTGAGAGAACAAAAGGACAAGATTACGCTGGATTTGGTCGTCGCCGTCGAAAACGCGCTCAATGACCGGCAGCTGCTGCAGTTCAAAAACAAGGGGCTCGAAGAGCAGCTGCGCACCGCCAACGAATCCATCGAAAGGCTGAAAAGCGAATTCCGCAAATCGGAGCAGATGGTCGAAGATCTGAAAGCGGAAGTGAGCCGGCTGGAAAACAAGCTGGCGGACAAGCAGGCCGATTACGACAAACTGCTGAACGATTACCGTGAATACCGCAACGGTGCGGCCGGCGAAATTGAGAAGCTCAAGGCGCAGATCGAGAAAGAGCAAAGCAAATACGCGAAGCTGGGCGAGGAGTACAACCGCCATCAGCTGCAGACGATCCAGAAGGTGCGCGATCTGGAAGAACGAATTCGCGAACTGGAAGCGGAAAATCAGGCGATCGCCAACCAGCATCAGACCGCCCTGGCGGAGAAAGCGGAGCTTCTGCGAACGATCAGCGAGTTCACGCACCGGATGAACGATACGGTCATCCCCCTCGCCGGCAAGAAGGACATGCCTCCCGCAGCCAGCGAATGAGGTCCTGCGCGCAACACACCATTGCGTAACCCGTTGACCGGACTTTCGATGAGAGAGCGAATAGGAACATCTCTGGCAAGACACCTCTTTCCGACCGAAGGGGTGTCTTTTTAACCGCCGCACCCGCATGATTTTCCCCTTTTTCGTTGGTTTCGACCATTATTAAGAACAGATAATCCGGTGCATGCGGATGGTCGGCGGTTGGGAGACAGGGAATGTCGCCCGCCTTCAGCGTTCCGGTATCTGATGCGGAAAAATGGTTGCGGAATGTCGCAGTGTTGTGTGAGCAGGTTGATGCAAATGCAAGTGCAATACGGCTTGCCAGGTTATTATGCCAGGTTATTATTGCGCTTCTCGGCGCATTCTGATATATTATTTAAATGCGAGTTGAATAACGATGTTTTCTCGCTCCTTGCTCCCGTTTCGCACGGGGGCCGTCAGTCCAAAAGGAGGTGAACCGGAATGCGCAAGTACGAAGTGTTGTTCATTGTCCGGTCCGATCTGGATCAGGAAGCGGTCCAGGCGACGGTGGACAAGTTCGCGGGCATCATCGCCAACGGCGGCGAAGTCATCAGCCAGGAAATCCTCGGCAAACGCCGCCTCGCGTACGAGATCAAAAAGCACCGCGACGGGATCTATGTGCTCATCCAATTCCATGCGCAGCCCGAAACCGTGGCGGAATTGGATCGCGTGATGAGGATTACCGACGAAGTCATCCGCCATCTGATCGTCAAAGACGTGGCGTAATCGCCATCGGCCGAAAGGCTGTCGGGAGGGATTCCATTGTTGAATCGAGTCATTTTGATCGGCAGGTTGACCAGGGACCCCGATCTGCGCTTCACCCCTGCGGGAGTCGCCGTCGCGCAGTTTACGCTGGCGGTGGACCGGCCGTTCTCCAACCAGTCGGGGCAGCGCGAAGCCGACTTTATTCCGATTGTCGCCTGGCGGCAGCTCGGAGAAACGTGCGCCAATTATTTGCGCAAAGGCCGGCTGGCCGCGGTCGAGGGGCGCATCCAGGTGCGCCATTACGAAAACAACGAAGGTCGGCGCGTGTACGTGACGGAAGTCGTCGCCGACAACGTCCGGTTTTTGGAACCGCCCGCAGGCAGGGACAGCGGACCGCGCGAAGACAGCGCAGGATACGGCAGGGGACACGATTACCGGCCCGACAGCCACGATCCGTTTGCGGATGACGGAAGTCCTGTGGACATATCCGACGATGATTTGCCATTCTAGCTTGCAGCAGAAAGGAGTGCGGCATCGATGAGCGAACAGCAACAGGTAAAGGAAACGAAGCCGGCGGGCGAACGCGCCGAGCGTTCGGAGCGTCCCGAACGTCCTGAGCGTCCGGAGAGAAGACCGTTCCGCAAAGGACGCGGAAAACGCCGCAAAGTGTGCTATTTCACGGTCAACAAGATCGAATATATCGATTATAAAGACGTTGAACTGCTCAAAAAGTTCATCAGCGAGCGCGGCAAAATTTTGCCCCGCCGCGTGACCGGCACGAGCGCGAAATATCAGCGCATGCTGACGACCGCCATCAAGCGCGCGCGTCAGATCGCTCTCTTGCCCTACACGACGGAGTAAACCGTCGCGCAGAACGACATGCAACAGCCCGGGTTTTATCCCGGGCTGTTTATTTTTTTCAACGTTGTAAGGGGGAACCGTGAACAAAGGAGCGGCGATGAAACCGAGAGCGCGAGGAGACGCAGGCGTCGGGCGTTAGCCCGGGCATGGAGCGAAGATCGTCGCGGCGCGCAGAAACTTGCGGGAAAAACAAGGCGAGTTTTCTTTCCGCCTGTTCAACGGCGGCCCAATCCGTCCCGGAATTCGTTCCGGGCTTTTTTTTATGGCAGCCGGTTAAAAAATCGGCCTTTTGATTTTCCGATCTGACCTATGGAAAAACGCCCGATACCTTATGCTTTTCAATAAAGCACAAGCGAAATGCCTTGAGCAGCATTTTGACAGGAGGCAGGTTTGCGGCAAAAGGATGGTAAAAGCAGCAAGAAGTTTTCGGCAGGCGATGCGTTTTCGGTGGAAGAAAGGTGGAGAAATGGAAAGAGGGTGGGCTGTGTCAACATGCAAATCGGTGTGCTGAATACGCTGGTCGACGACGGAGACTGTTTTCAGAAAGTGCGCGATTTCGGGGTGGAGGTGTGCCAGCTCGTCAGTTGGGATCATACCCAGGCCAATCCGCGCATGGCCGGAAACGTGCTGCGGTATTCCCGCGCGGCCAAGATTCGCATCAGTGCGATGTGGGCCGGGCTGCCTCCGCCGCAAATTTGGGATTTTCAGTTGGGACCGCTGACGCTCGGCATCGTTCCCCGGGCGTTCCGCGCGGAACGGGTCGCCGTGTTGAAACGATGGGCCGACTTCGCCGCAGCGGCCGAAATTCCCGCCATCGTCACCCATTGCGGGTTTATCCCGGAAAACTTGTCCGATCCCGAGTACCCCTCCGTGGTGGAAACGATCCGGGAAGTGGCGGAATACTGTTCGCGCCAAGGCATCGGATTTTGGCTGGAAACCGGCCAGGAAACGCCGGTCGTGCTGCTGCGCACGATAGAACGCGTCGGCATGGACAACATCGGCGTCAATCTCGATCCGGCCAATCTGATCATGTACGGCAAGGGCAATCCCGTCGATGCGCTCGATGTCATCGGGCCCTATGTNCGCAACGTGCATGTCAAGGACGGTCTGTATCCGACGAACGGGGATCGGCTGGGCCATGAAGTGCGGGTCGGGGAAGGCAAAGTGAACTTTCCGGCGTTTCTTTCCCGGCTGTCGGACATCGGTTTTGCCGGGGAACTGATCATAGAAAGGGAAATCAGCGGCGCCGAGCAAGATCGGGACATACGGGACACGATTCGATATTTGCAGGAATGGTTCGCCCGGCAAACGCCGGCCGCCGCCGGCCGGGAGCCAAATGTTCAGGGGAGGGGACAGACGTGAATCTTCTGACGACGATCAAAGGATCCATGATGGAGCCGTTTTTGCCGAAAGGCTGGAATCTCGAACGCATCGACCGGTGCATCGGCCGCTCGCCGGTGGACATTGCCGACAGACAGCCGCATTGGCATGCCGATTTTCAGCCTGTCGCGTGCGAAAGCATGGAAGCATTCAACGTGCGTGTCGGCCATGAAATCGCCCTGCAGATCAAATCGGCCAGGGACCGCGGAGAGAAACTGGCGCTGATTTTGCCTGTGGGCCCGATGGGCATGTACAAATGGACGGTATATTTCTTGCAAACCTGGAACGTGAGCGCCGACCACGTGTACGGGTTCAACATGGATGAATGGAGCGACGCCGACGGGAACACGCTGCCGCCGGACAACCCCGGCGCGTTTCAATACGCGATGGAGCACGCCTTTTACGGTCCGCTCGGCGACAAAACCGTGCCGCCCGCGCAGCGCCATTACGCCACCAAGGACGTGCTGCCGGCGTACGCCGACAAAATCGCCGGCCTGAAGGCCGCGGGAGCGAAACTGGTCGTCGTTTACGGCATCGGCCGCGTGTTTCATATTGCGTTCTGGGAACCGCATTTCGCCGAGGAGTTCGCGCAGGAAGCGGATTGGCGAAAGGAGACGCACCGCATCGCCGCGCGCCTGCACCCGTTGACGATCGAGCAGAACGCGATCACCAGTTTCAAAAGCCGCACGACGCTCATTCCGTGTTACGCCAACACGATCGGGCCGGGATTGTTCCTGCAGGCCGACTACGCGATCGGCGGAGCGGACGGCGCGCTCGGCCGAGGCATGATGTGGCAGGGATTTTCGCTCTGGACCACGCTGCGCCACGGCCCCGATCCGTGGGTGCCGTCTTCCTACATGCCTACGTTGCCCGGAAAGCTGTTTTATTTGAACGAATTGGCCGGTCCGTTGGAGCCGGAATTGAACTGAGGGGGGCGCGGCATGCACATATTGGCGGTGGGCGCGCATCCCGACGACATTGAAATTAGCTGCGCGGGCACATTGTCCAAATTGAAGCGGGCGGGCCATCAGGTGACGCTCTGCCACGTCAGCGTCGGCGACAAAGGGCATTATGAAATTCCGCCGGAAAAACTGGCCGCCATCCGAGCGCAGGAAGCGCGCAACGCGGCGGCCGTGATCGGCTGCGAGGCGATCTCCCTGGGGATGCGGGACGGAGAAATCTACAGCGACAACGAGCAGGCGAGAAAACGGTTTGTCGAGCTGTTCCGCGAAACGAAACCGGATCTGGTGATCACCCACGCGGACAACGATTATATGCCCGACCATGTCGCGGTCAGCAAGCTGGTGTTTGACGCCACCTTTGTCGCCACGCTACCTTCCTATGAAACGTCGTCTCCCGTCCTGCGCAAAGTGCCGGCGCTGTATTACATGGACAATTTGTCCGGCATGCATTTTCAGCCGACGGTATACGTGGACGTCAGCGACGATTTCGACACGAAACTGGAGATGCTGTCCAAACATCAGTCGCAACTCGTCTGGTTGAAAGAACATGACGGAGTGGACATTCTCGATTTCGTCACGACGCTTGGGAAATTGCGCGGCATCCAGGCGGGCTGCCGGTTTGCGGAAGGTTTTGTTCATCACATGGTGTGGGGGAGAAACAACACGGTGCGAATCCCGGTGTGAGGAGGGATACGATGGCGATTCGGTTTGCGGTGGCCGGCACCGGATGGGTGGCGGGTGAATATGTGAAGGCGATCCGCGCACACGAAGACTGCGAACTGTACGGGATCGTCACGAGCGATGCCGCGCGGGCCGGACGGCGTTTGGCGGAATGGGGGACGGAGGCGCGCATCTGGACCGATTTTGCGGAAATGGTCCAAGATCCGGCAGTCGATGCGGTCGTGCTCTGCTCGACGCCGGATGTCCGTCCCGATCAGGCGGTGTTGGCCGCGCAACATGGGAAACATCTCGTGCTGGAAAAACCGCTGGCGCTCGATCGGCAAGGCTTGGCCAAAATGACGGCGGCGCTCCGCGCCAACCCCGTGCGCACGGCGGTCGGCTTCGTGCTGCGCTGGAACCCGCTGTTTGAAACGATCAAGGCGTTGATCGACGACGACGCCTTGGGCAGGGTGTTTATGGCCCAAATCGATTACTGGAACCACATCGGCCCGCAGTTCAATCAATACCGCTGGAGTGCGGGCAAGGAGCTGGGCGGCAGCAGCATGCTGTCCGCGGGCTGCCATGCGGTCGACGCGCTCAGGCTGTTCGCCGGCGACGTGACGGAAGTGACCGCGTACAGCTGCAGAACGTGGAATCCGTCGGATTACGGCTACGACCCGAATGCGGTGGCGTTGCTCAAACTGAAAAACGGCGGCATCGGAAAAGTGTCTTGCTCTTTGGAATGCGTGACACCGTACAAATTTCACGTGCATCTGCTCGGGGAAAAAGGGACGATCTTGAACAACCGCTTGTTCAGCCGCAAATTTCCGGGCCAGACGGACTATGCGGAAATTCCGACCGTCCTGCCGGAAAGCGGAGATGTCGCTCACTTTCCCTTCGGGCTGCTCGTGGCCGAATTCGCCGAAGCGGTGCTGCACAACAAGCGCACCCGGTGCGATTTCGAGGAAGCCCGCAAAACGATGGAAGTGTGCTTTGCCATCGACGAATCGATTGCCACGGGGGCGAGTGTTGCGCTGGAACACTAGCCGCGGCGGAGAACGCCGGAGAAAATCTCCGGCGTTTTTTTATTGCCATTGCCGGACGGGTGGCGTGGAACCTTGGAGGAACGGTTTGGAAAAAAGAGGGTTGACAGGACACCAAATGGTGTCCTATAATCAAATCGACACCAAATGGTGTCCTTTTACCGGATCCGGAATTTTGAAAACAATAGGAGGAGATCGAATGAGTCCAGCGAATCGTACGGAAACATTCGCTCAATCCAAAGCCCGGCTCCAAGGAAGAACGTTGGCCTACTGGTCCGTCACGTTGCTGCTCGCCGGGGCCATTACGCTTAGCGGTATTGGGCAGTTGATGCAGTATGGGGGGAATGTCGAGCTTGTAACCCATCTCGGTTACCCGCTATACGTTCTGACCATCCTTGGGATTTGGAAACTGCTCGGAGCCGTCGCTCTCGTCGTGCCGGGTTTTCCCCGGTTGAAAGAATGGGCGCATGCCGGCATTTTCTTTCTCATGACGGGGGCGGCCCTGTCGCATGTGTTTGCCCGCGATTACGGCGATGCCGGGTTTCATGTGATGTTGCCGCTTTTCTACGCGGCGTTGAACATCGCCTCGTGGGCGCTTCGTCCGAAAAGCCGGAGCGTATAAGAAAATCACGCACGAATTTCCGCTTCGGAATGATCGAGCTAGGGAGGGGTGTTGTGAGCGAGAACGGCCAAATGCGTGACGTGTTCGACGCGATTGCGGATCCGACCAGACGTCGCCTGATCCAATTGCTGGCGGAAGCGGGGGAACTGCCGCTTCATGAGTTGACGCCGCATTTTGCAATGGGTCGTACGGCGGTGTCCAAGCATTTGGCAATCCTCAAAGAAGCCGGTCTGGTCGTGGACCGAAAAGTCGGCCGGGAAACGCGATTCAGGCTTAACGCCGAACCGCTGCGGGAAGTCCAGGATTGGGTGGCTTTCTACAGCAAGTTCTGGAGTACGAATTTGATGCGCTTGAACCAACTTTTGGAGGAGGAAGAAAAATGAGTTTGACATTGTCCATGGATTTTCAGTTCAAAACTTCGATCGAGAAACTTTGGTCCGCCTTGACCGACTCGAACCAGCTTGCCAAGTGGGTGGCCAATATCCACACCGGCGAAGGGATGGAAAACAATTTCAAACCTGTCGTGGGCCACAAGTTTCAGTTTCGCACGACGCCGACCGAATTTTGGAACGGCATTATCGAAGGCGAAGTGCTCGTTGTCGAGGAGCCTCACCGGTTGTCCTACACTTGGGCCAGCGGAGAGAAGCACACGGTCACCTGGACGCTGCAGGATTTGGGTAACGGCATGGTGAATCTGCATCTCGAACAAACCGGCATCTCCAACGAACCGGCACTCCGCGGCGCCAAGTACGGATGGAGCAAATGGTGCGGAGATCTCGCCAAGATCTTGGAACAGTAAACGAGGGGGGAATGGCACGTGTCCTACGTCGTCGATTTCAAAAAGGTGTCCACGGTCGGGCTGGAGTCTTCTCCCGTGGCGGAAGCGCTGGCCGGTTTGCGCGCCAATGAAGCCCGTTATTTTTGGAACAAATACAAGCATGAATTTACGGTGGTGCCGGCAAGCGAAAGCCGGGACACGCTGGACTATGTGAACCGGATTTTGAAAGAAGAACGCGGCATCGAGCTTTCGGGCAAACCGTTGCAAACGTCGCGGTTTCAAGTGGAAAATATCAAGATGGCCTACGTCTTTTACGAAGACGGTCTCGTGGTCAACGTCATGTATACCGTCGACGATCCCAAGAAGCGGGCCGTCGGGTTCAAGCTTTCCGAAGGGATGGAGGTGCCCGCGGAGCTGGAAAAGTTCAAGTTTGCCCGACAACGTTCCAATTTGGCCGGCACCATCCGAGGTTCGTTTTTTGTCATCAAAGGAGAATATTAAACTTCCTCGGCTTCGATCATCCGGATCGAAGCTTTTTTTCTTAGGGATGGACCGGAGACGGATCGTCCGACGCACCGCCTCGCGCCGCCGCCACCGGAACCGCGCCTTGGTACCTGCTGCGAAATTCGCCCGGCGTCATGCCTTTCTTTTTTCGAAACACCCTGGAAAAATTGCGGTAAGAGTCGAAACCGACTTCCACCGCGACGTCCGAAATCGGCATGTCGGTGGATGCGAGCAGGCTCTGCGCGTTGTTGATGCGGAGCATATGAACATATTCGAGGAAACTTTGACCGCAAAACTTTTTGAACGAGTGGCTGATATAAGGCGGACTGACCTGAAACCGACCGCTTAACAGCTCGAGCGTAAGCTTGTCGGTATAGTGGAGGTGTACATACTGCAAAATTTCCGCGAACGTTTTGCCGATGACCTTCGGTTCCTCCACGGCTTCGCACGAACGCGGCAGGGCGGCGCGCACGAACAAATGAAGCGCTTCCAACAATTTGATGCGGATCAGGCTGAATTTCGCGAAATGGGAACTGTGATATTCACGAAAGATGGTGGAGAAAACGCCCTTCAAATATTCCGCCTGATCTTCGCCGAAGGTGACGTACGACGGCAGCGCATCGCCGCACTGCAGCAATTTTCCGGCCAACTCGTAATCGAAGCGGGACCCGAACAGCACGCTGATGTCAAACATGCAGCAATACATGCGTATGGGCGATTCGGCGGAGCCGCGAATTTCATGCAGATGATGCGGGAGCAGAAACGACGCCGAGCCGGGCTGTACGACATGTTTTTTGCCGTTGATCACTTCCGTGCCTTTGCCTTCGTAGACGAAATACAATTCCGCATAATCATGATGATGCATCGTCAACAGCGAATCGATCGCGATATCGAGTACGTAGAAGGGAAGTTGTCCTCTTTTCGGGTTGGCGACAGACAACGAGTCATGATAATCTGGAACAACCGTCATGGAATCACCCCTCTGCTTAAAAATCGTCTTGCGCAATTTCCGATCTGACCTAAAAAACGGGCACTTCTATATTACTATAAAACTCAAGATCGATCGATCCTATTCGGATATTTATCAACTTGAGATGAAAAAAAATGCAACATGTTATGGGAGGAGAATGAACACATGCAGGACGAAAAATTGGCGATTGACGGGGGCACGCCGGTCAGAAGCGGCGGCTGGAAAGCGAGATGGCCGATTTTCGGCGATCTTGAGCGCAAACTGATCTTGGAAGTGCTGGAATCCGGCAATTGGGGAGGCATTTTCGAAGTCGGATCCATGACCGGCAAGCTGCCGCAAATGGAACGAAAGTTTGCCGAACTGCAAAACGTCCGGCACGCGATCGGACTCGTCAACGGAACCGTCGCCATTACGGTCGCGCTGCAAGCGGCGGGCGTCAAGCCCGGCGACGAGGTGATCGTTCCCCCCTATACGTTCATCGCCACCGCCTCCGCTCCGTTGGCTTTTGGCGCGATTCCCGTTTTCGTCGATGTGGAGGAGGATACGCTGCTCATCGATCCCGAAAAGATTGAACAGGCGATTACGCCCCGCACGAAGGCGATCGTGCCGGTCCACATCGCGGGGGGGCCGGCCAACATGACGAGAATTATGGAGATCGCCCGCAAACACGGCCTCATTGTCGTCGAAGACGCGGCGCAGGCGGTGGGGGCGAAATGGGACGGACAAAGCGTCGGATCGATCGGCGATTTGGGCACGTTCAGTTTGCAGTCGAGCAAAAATTTGAACGCCGGAGAAGGCGGCATCATCACGACCAATAATTCTGAATATTGGGAACAAGCGTGGTCGCTGATCAATGTCGGGCGTGTGCCGGGAGGCGCGTGGTACCAGCACGAGCGCATCGGCCAAAATTACCGGCTGACCGAATTCCAGGCGGCTATCGTGCTCGCCCAAATGACCCGGTTGGAAGAACAGATGCAAAAACGGGAAGCCAACGCCCGGCTGCTTGACGAACTGCTGTCTTCCATTGACGGCATTCGCGTCATGAAACGGGATCCCCGCGTCACCCGGCACGCCCATCATTTGTACATGTTCAAGCTGGATTCCGATTTGGCCGACCGGATCGACAAGGAGGATTTTATCCGCAAGGTCAATGCGGAAGGAATCTTTGTCCTTTACGGATACAATTCGCTCAATCTGAACAAGGCCATCCGGGAACGGTGCAAGGAATTGACCGGCCGGGATTACGAGTTTTCCTGCCCCGTCAGCGAACGCGCATGCGAAAAAGAAGCGCTGTGGCTGACGCAGGTGACGCTGCTGGAAGACGAACAGGCGATGTACGACATCGCCCGCGCGCTGCAGAAAGTGATCCGTTCGTACCGGTTGTAGACCGCGTTGTGTTCATTTTGAAATGGGTGGGGAACGGTCGATGGAGAATCAGCTATGGCTCGGTACGTCCAAAGTCGATATTACGCCGCGGCATCCGCTGCCGCTCGCCGGATTTGCGCTGCGCCACGGGAAAACGTTCGAAGGGATCCGCCATCCGCTGCACGCCCGCATTTTTGCGTTCCGCCACCGCGGCGCCGACGGCGGGGAGACGACGGCGCTGCTCGTCTCCGCGGATCTGCTCTGGTGGGGCAGCGAGCGCGTGCCCGCGCTGAAGCGCCGGATTCGCCGGCGATGGGGCATTCCCGAGGAGGCGGTGCTGTTTCACGGTACTCACACCCATTCCGGGCCGCAGACGAGCGACCGCTTTTCCGCGCTGCTCGGAGAGCACGATCCGGATTATATCGCCCAGTTGGAACATTGGGTGATGGAGGGCATTGCGGAAGCGATGAACAACCAGGAACCGGTGTCGGCGGAATTCGGAACGGGGCGCAGCTACCTCGGCGTGAACCGTCGTCTCATGGTGGACGGACAATGCCTGGCGCAGGCCAACAAGGACGGACCGTTTGATCCGACGCTGCGCGTGGTCCGGTTTTGGAGCGACAGCGGACGCGCCAAAGCCATCCTGGTGCATTATGCGTGCCATCCTACCGTAACGCCGGAAAACGCCGTGTCGAGCGAATTTTGCGGAGTGGCGATGGACATCCTCGAGCGCACGATCGGCGGAGGCGTCGTCAGCGGCTATGTGCAGGGCTGGTGCGGCGATATTAATCCGGTGAAGCGGGGGCAGCTGTTTTTTGACGGAACGGATAAGGATGTCCGTCGGTTCGCCAGAAGACTCGCCGATTCGGTGCTGCGGGTGCTCGGCGGGCCGATGCGGACGCTCGATGCAAGCCCGCTGGCCGCGAAATCGATGACGGTGGAGGCCCCGCTGCAGAAGCTCCCGACGATCGAGGAACTGCGGCAGTGGGTGGATGAGCCGTGGGTCAAAGGGGACTGGAGCCGGAGGCTGCTCGCGGAACCCGAACGCTTGAAGCCGCATCTGCCCCTGGAAATCACGCTGCTGACGCTGGCGGACGGGTGGAGGTTATTGGCCGCCAACAGCGAGGTCGTGACGGAGTACGGCTTGTATGTCAAAAGCATCGCCGGCGAAGGGGTGTGGCCGACCGGCTATACGAACGGCATGATCGGTTACGTCCCGACGGCGAAACAAATCGACGAAGGCGGGTACGAGGCGCTGTGGTCGACGGAATATTTCCTGATGCCCGCGCCCTTCGCCCACGAGGTGGAGCCGGTGTTCCGCGGTGCCATCCGGGCGCTGGTTGAATCCGAACCCAAGACGAGCCGACACTGAGGAGGTTTACAAACAAAATGAAAAAAGGAGGTTGCGAAAGGGCCATGAAGAGGAAATTTGTTCTGGCGGTAGTCGCGGCGTTGTGCGTAGCGGTGGTCGGTTGTACCGGGGGGGCGTCGAACAAGGGAGGGGGAGAGCGGCAGGAAAACGGGGGGGCGTCCGGCGGAACGGCGCAGGATTCGCGCATCAAACTGACGATGTTCATGGGCGATTCGGGATTGCCCCATCCCGCAGGGGTGGATCCGAGCGACAACAAGTTCATCCGCATCGTCGAGGATTTGGCGAATGTCGATCTGGAAATCGAAATTCCCTCGTTTGCGGACTTCCAGACGAGATACGATCTGATGATCGCTTCGGGGAAACTGCCGGACATCGTCCACACGTGGCTGTTGGATGAAACGTACAAGCACGCCCGGGAGGGCGCGTTTATCGATCTGAAGTCATATTATGACAACTCGCCGCAACTCCAAAAATATATCACGCCGGAAATGATGGAACTGGCCAAAGATCCGGTAACCGGCAACTATTGGAGAATTCCGATGGCCTGGCAGGGCGGTCCCGAAGGTTCCGGCGTCCATATGATGCACGGGGAGCTCATCGACCGGTACAACGGCGGAAAATGGCCGGAGTCGGTGGAGGAATGGATCGACTTCTTCCGGGTGGTGAAGCAAAACATGCCCGACGCCCTGATCTTGTCGAATTCGCCGGTGGGCGATATGGCGATCGCCGGCGGCGGGGCGGTCATTTATTACTGGTACGGGGCGGATCCTTACCAATGGCGAATCCAAGACGGTCAAATTATCCCGAACGTGCTTTTGCCGGAATTCCGGGAAGCGACGATGGTCATGAGGCAGTTGTATGAAGAAGGGCTGCTCGATCCGGAATTCGCCACCAACGACGGCGCGAAATACAACGAGAAAGCGATCAGCAACTACGTGCTGCTGCAGGTGCTCGGCGCCGACCAACTGGCCCCGGGCGCGGCGTTTTACCGGACGGATCCGTCGCTGCCGGAGTTTGCGCGGGAATTCAAATGGGTGTTCGCCCCGCCGTTGAAAAAGCCGCCGGCCGTATTGGCCGATCCCAAATACGCCGAACCGAAGCGCGGACTGCCGATTTCCACCCACGGATTGTTCATTCCAAGCAGCAGCAAAGACAAGGACCGCGCGTTTAAGGTGATCGAGGCGTTCGCTTCCGACCGGCTGTACGATGCGATTTTCTGGGGATATGAAGGGGAAGGCGTCACCTACAATACCGTCGACGGAAAGCGCATTCCGACCGACAAGCTGGGTCCCGGGACGGAAGATTACTGGTCGCTTCATCTGGCGGTTATTTTCGGTTTCGTGGAAGGACAGGACGCCAAAAAGGCGTCGCATCTGCAGACGCTCGGCGAAGATTACTATCGGGAAGTTTACGACAGCATCGACGCCATCGACGCGCTGGCCAAAAAGAACGGCATCGGCGGTCTGCCCGGCTATTCCGCGCCCGATGAAGCGCTGCTGAAGCAGTCCGAGTCGAATTTGGACATCAGCAATTTCACGGTGGAAACGATTATGGGAAAAATGACGATGGAGGAATTCGACCAAAGAGTGAAGCAGTGGGAACAAAAATACCGCGACGTCATCTACGGCCCGATGCAAAAATATCTCGACGAAAACAAGGAACAACTGGTCAAAAACGGCGTTTTGCACGCCGGTTGGTAACCGTCGAATCAGTTTTGTACTCGCTTTCGCGGTGTCCGTTTTTCGCTTCGGCGAAAGACGGACACCGCCATTCCATGCAAGGGGGATACGCATTTGAAGGAACCATCGAATTTCCCTTCCGGGCCTGGCTTCCCCAGGCCGAAGCGAAAGTTTCGGATCAAGACGGTGATCACCCTCTATCTGCTCCTTTCCCCAACGATCGTGCTGTTGTTTCTGTTCAATTATTTGCCCATGTACGGCATTTTGATCTCCTTTCAGGACTATTCCATTTACCGCGGATTTTGGGAAAGCGACTGGGTCGGCCTCAAGCATTTCCGTTATTTTCTGGGGGACGACAAGTTTTGGCAGGTGATGCGCAACACGCTGATCCTGAATTTTTACGACATCGTGTTCGGGTTTACTTCTCCGATCCTGTTTGCGCTGCTGGCCAACGAAATTTTGCATCCCAAATGGAAGCGGATGTTTCAAACCGTGTCCTATTTGCCCCATTTTTTGTCCTGGATTGTGGTCGCGGGGCTGGTCCAGCAAATGCTTTCCCCCGTCGACGGCCTGGTCAACATGGCGCTCGGCTGGTTCGGCGTGGAACCGGTTCATTTTATGACGGACAAAAACTGGTTTCGCCCGATCGCCGTCATCGCGGAAATATGGAAAAATGTCGGATGGTCGGCCATCCTTTACTTTGCCGTCATCGCCGGTGTGGACACTTCCCTGTATGAAGCGGCGATGATGGACGGCGCCGGCCGCTTCAGGCAGGCGCTGCACGTGACGCTTCCGGCCATGGTGCCGATGATTGTGCTCATGTTTTTGCTCCGGCTCGCCTCGATTTTCGGCATCGGCTTTGAACGGGTGTTTTTGCTGCAAAACCCGCTCGTTTACGAAGTTTCCGAAGTCATCAGCACGTATATTTACCGGCTCGGTTTGGAACGAGCCCAATACAGTTTGACGACGGCGATCGGCCTCGTGCAGAGCGTGATGGCGTTTGTGCTGCTCGTCGTTTCCAACCGTTTGTCGAAAAAGTGGACGGGTATGGGCATGTATTGACTCAATCAAGGGGGAATTCCGATGGTGTACCGTTCGACGTCCCGGATCGTGTTTCAAATATGCAATTATACGTTTTTTGTGTTGTTCAGTGTTTCGATTTTGCTGCCGTTCATTAACGCGATCTCGATTTCGTTGAGCAGTTACGCGGAAGTGGCGCAGGGGAATATCGGCCTGTGGCCGAAGGGGTGGAATACGGATGCTTACGTGCGGCTGATGGCGAACATGTCCTTTTTGCGCTCGTTCGGAAATTCGGTGTTTTTGACCGCGACCAATACCGTGCTGGTCATTTTGTTTTCCCTGTGCGCGGGATTTGCCCTCGCCCACAAGCATATGGTCGGGCGCAAGGTCGTGTTCACCTATATCCTGGTCACGATGTTTTTCAACGGCGGGCTGATTCCCACGTATTTGGTGGTCAACGCGCTCGGGCTGACCAACACGTATTTCGCCCTGATTTTTCCGTCCGTTTGCAATGTGTTCTATATCATCATTTTCAAAAATGTGATCGATCAGATGCCGAAGGATTTGCTGGAGGCGGCGGAAATGGACGGCGCCGGCGAAATTTCCACGCTTTTTCGCGTCGTGCTCCCGCTCGTGCTGCCGATGACGGCGGCGTTTACCGTGTTCAGCGCGGTCGCCTACTGGAATGAGTGGTTTAACGTGCTGATTTATATCCGGAAAGAAGCGCTGTGGACGCTGCAGTTTCATCTGCGCAGCATTTTGAACGACACCATTTCCATCAATACGATTATGTTGGACGCGATGATCAAGGGACAGGACCGCATTCACCCGCAAAACGTCAAAATGGCCGCGCTGATGATCACCGTGCTGCCCATCGTGATGATTTATCCGTTTGTGCAAAAGTATTTCATCCACGGCCAATTTGTCGGCGCCGTAAAAGGATGATGTCGACGGGGGGGGGCGGTACGGCGG
>Ga0065720_1019703_pt1 | contig 21236 bp, 17 predicted proteins | sample Thericmetagenome_FD_59107 | JGI IMG/M metagenome (GOLD analysis project Ga0065720, IMG submission 59107) | Thermophilic microbial communities from the Joint Bioenergy Institute, California, USA of rice/straw/compost enrichment - eDNA_2 v2... | ecosystem: Engineered > Solid waste > Grass >...
GGAGGAGGAGGAGGAGGAGGAGGAGTCTGAACATGAGCAACTTCCTGCAGAGGAAGAACCCATGGCGGAGGAACCAAAAGCCCCAGAGCCAGTCAAAGAGGAACCAGCTGAGATCATTACTGCAACTACCAATGGCCGGCGACGTGGTAAGAGGAAGGTTTTGCGGAAGAAGCAGATAATGGATGAGCAGGGCTATCTAGGTAAATTCCTCCGATGGCACCATGTGAGAATAGCGGACTAACTTACCATCAAAGTTACGGTGACGGAACCTGCCTGGGAATCTTTCTCAGAGGATGAACCGCCTCCGCCCTCGAAGCCCAAGGCGACGAGCTTGGCGCCCGCTACACAGGCGACCAAGCCAAAGAAAGGAGGAAAAGGGGGGCAGGGAAGCATTATGTCTTGGTTTGCCAAAAAATGACTGAGGTTTGAGTCGGCCATTATAATATCTTATAAGAACATGTAAGATACCACAGATTTGATTATTGAAAGCCCGAGATATGTGGTTTGCTCTTTGGTTGATGTTACAGTCAACGACCGACGTACGGGATCATGTATGGCAAGAAAGGCGCCTGGGCTGAAGTTTGAACAGTTCCTTCGCTACTTCGACAGCATGACCGGTGACATTTACAACGGGTGTAGCAAGCTTTATGTCGATTTCGACGATCATTGTACACAAGCATCTGGCAGCAAACAAGAGCATGGCTGGCTACTGTGTAACTACCTGAGGTAGATAGTGTACCTACACAATAGGTATGCGCCGCCATCTGACGGCGGCTGTCAGGGGGAATCTTCGTCTGGATGGCCCACAGCATTGTCAAGATGGTGTAGACAGGACCACCTAGCCCCACTTCTTGCAGTGGAGTGGCTCTGGGCTGGTGCGACCCGTGGGACATCCGCCAAGACTGGGGAAAACAATGGCTTTATTTCAGATGCAACGTCAAAAAGGTCCTGATATCTGTCGTGAGCCCGTGACCTGGGATCGGCCACCTTGACCTTCAAGCCCTCCTTTGGTCTCTATTTAGCCAGCTTACCAGCTGGCAGTGTTCTTGTGAAAGCAAAGCTTTCACTTTTCAGAACGTTCGTACTCTAACATGCTTCTTTGCCTCCTTCCGTCTGCATAGCCTCTTGCCGAGCTAAATTGCTGAAATGGACCAGAAGCGGCAGTGTTGCTAAATCTGCGGCGAAATCTTAATCCTCGACAGCCGAACTTGACATTAATCGTTCGTACACAAGCAAATACAATCAGCTCATTAATCATTCCCCTCTCCGCCTTTGTCTCTGGCTGCTTGGTATTACCCAATTTCTTCCCCCCTAGGGCCCAACCTGATAGCGCAATTCAACAATGGGCCGCTTGTCATGGTCTTCGATGCTTCTGGCGCTGCTCGCGCCATCATCCTGGCCAGCAGCCGCTTCTCCAGGACAGGCCGGCAACCAAGAACCGTTGTCGCATAAGTTTGACAAGACATCCTGCCCTGACTACACCTATTATGCCGCTTATCCTCAGTAAGTGAAAGCGGAAATGAGGCGGCTTATCTGCTGCTCATCTTGTCTTGGTAAACGTGTCTAACTGACGGCTGCACAAAGTCCACCCTTGAGCAATGGCCCGCTCCAGCTGCCATTCCAGAGGCCTGACTCCCGGTGCCGGACCTTTCACTCTGACGCCATTGAAAAGGTTATCACGGACGTCACCTCTCGGATGAAGGACCCTGACCTTGCCCGACTGTTTGAAAATGCCTTCCCGTCCACTACCGACACAACAGTCAGGTTCCATACCGACGGCAAGGACGAGAAGATCAAGCAAAAGTTGCGCAGGCGTAGGGAAGAAGACGCCTGGCTAGATGAGGGTGAATGGGAAGGGCCCCAATCTTTCATCATCACAGGCGACATCCTTGCTGAATGGCTACGGGACAGCACCAACCAGCTCAAGCCGTACCAGCCCCTTGCAAATAAGGACCCGGCAATTTTTAACTTAATCCTTGGTGCTATCAATACGCAGAGCGAGTATGTCATTCAGGCTCCCTACTGCAACGCCTTCCAGCCACCGCCCATTTCAGGCCTGCCCATCAGCCCCAACGGACAGGATGATAACGTGCACCCTTACTTCGACCCGAACGCTGTCTTTGAGTGCAAGTACGAGCTCGACTCTCTTGCCCACTTTCTTGCCCTCGGCAATGAGTTTCACAAGCACACAGGCAGTACGGAGTTTGTCAACAAGCGGTGGCGTAAGGCACTGGCGCGGCTGGTCGAGGTGCTTGAGGCGCAAAGCAAGGGAACTTTTGACCCGGAAACGGGAGCTTTTCAGCAGAACGAGTACACTTTTCAGCGGCACACGACCACGGGAACCGAGACACTCAACCTCCATGGCATCGGTAACCCGCTTAACAACGGCACGGGCCTGGTGCGCTCGGCCTTCCGCCCTAGTGACGATGCAACCATTTTTGGTTTCTTCATTCCAGCAAACGCGCAGATGGCCGTCGAGCTTAAGCGCACGGCTGCCATCCTCCACTCCTTGGGGACCCCTGCTGATACCAAGCTCGCCGATATCCTATCAGACTGGAGCAGACGTATCGAGCAGGGTATTTGGGAGCATGGAGTTGTCAACCATAAGAAGTATGGCAAAGTATTTGCCTTTGAGGTGGATGGTTATGGCAGCTCCCTGCTCATGGATGACGCCAACTACCCAAGCTTGCTGGCGCTACCGCTTATGGGGTTCGTGGATAGGAACGACGAGACTTATCAAAACACACGACGAATGATTCTTGAGAAAGAGGGAAACCCGTACTACTTGAAGGGAAAGGAATTCCGTGGCATTGGAGGTGGGTCTTCTGAGCTTCTTCTCAAATAAGACTTGTGCTTGCAGGCGTCATCTTTTCGACTAACCTCGCTCTAGGCCCGCACGTTGGCCTTCAAAATGCTTGGCCTATGAGTCTGCTAGTGCAGGCTCAAACATCAGATGATGACGAAGAAATCCTCGAGTGCCTCAAGTTGGTGCTCCACTCAAGCAAGCTGGGACTTATCCACGAGAGTATTGATGTGAACTACTCTTGGTCGTATACTCGTACGTTTTTACCCCGTTACCTTGTCCCATCCTGATGCATCATACTCTGACACTTGGCAGGGAGTTGGTTTGCTTGGGCAAATGGGGTGTTCGCCGACACGATTTTAGATTTGGCACGGAGGAAACCGCATCTGATTTTCGAGAAATCTGAGCCATACAGCATCTAGGCAATACGCTTGGAGTGCTATTCGGGTATTACTTTAGTCAGTGATTGGCTGGCTGGCTCGCTTTGTTTTTTGTCTCTTGGGTTACATGATAATGAATATACTTGATCACCCGTTCCCTTTACTTTTGGATGACAAAAGGTTAAGTACAAACCTCAATATTTCGACAGTATGCTAATCTATTGGGGTTTTTGCGCGTTTCGCTAAACTTGTACAGATCCATGAGAACACTTAAGTCTTCCTGCCATTCACCAAACGAGATTCCGAAACCCCGATTATATGAAATTGTCGGGTTGGATTATCGCATGCCCCTTGGCTCTGGGATTTGCCTCAACGGTAACCTTTCTTTTACCCTTCTTATCCATTCCGACCTCAGCTTTCTCGGTATTCTCCTCCCGACCCTTTCGGGGTACCACCGCTTCTTCCTCCGAGTCTGGCTCCGGTAGCGGCCAACCGCGCTGCTTCTTCGGCCCAGGAGTGGGTCTTGAAACAGGTACATTCTCATGAATTATTGTCGTCTGGGGCTTGAGAATCGTTCTCTGGATCCTCGGGAAAGGCTCGTCTATTGACGACCCGACCGGCGCTAGTTGGACGTTTGGCGCGACATGTTCATTCGGCACCGTGACCGGCTCATACCACCGCGGATCCCCACACGGCCGTTGCTTCCACCATGGGTTTTTGTCCTCAAGTGTTTTGTTGCGGTAAATCAACAGATCGGGACCGTTGAGTTCGGCGATTGGGCGAAAGCGCTGTTCCTTGGCAAGCGAAAATGCGCTGGGCTCTTGCAAAGCAATGCTCTCGTGAATATTGCGACGAGGTCGGTACGGTCTACTGGCAGGTTTGTAATAGCTGTCTGTGGTGGTATGCGTATCAGCGGACGCATCTCCAGCCGACCAGCTGGCGTTCATGTCGTGCGCGACGGTTGGAGTCGCAATGGGAATCTCGGAGGTTCCTGGAGGAGGAACCGGGGAGTTCAAGCTGTCACGGACGGATCGGCGCAGGGCGGCCATGTCCCGAGCGCGTTTCACATAGCGTCGGATGAGGAGTATGGCACCGAAGAGGATTGCTATGCCCACGGCACAAGCGACAATGATGCCAGCAATGGCACCGGGGCTAAGGCTTTCTTTTTGAGAAGAGACAGAGTATTGCATAGCGAAAACTCTATCGGTAACGGTTACGGTCGGCTTGGTTGTGCTGGTCTCGGCGGCTTGGGCGAGGGTTGCGGTAACGGGCACCATATTGATGTTGATGGTGGCCGAACAGGCACAGGGAGTCACGCCGCCGATGGTGGTTGTCCATGGGGTGTATGAACTGGAACCCGGGTTAGTCGGCACTTCTCTCCCTAACGACGAGAAGGGTAAGCGAGACCTGCCTCGGGCAGCAGTGGCCGTGAACCTTGTGGTAGTCCGAGGGACAATGTTCCATGAAAGCGTCTCTGCTGTTCAGCGGCTCAGGGAAACATGGGCGGGAGGTGATGCTAGGGGCGACGCCGCGCGTCTGGAACGGACAGCACTCTTCCCTGCCGCTAATACAACCGACAAAAGCGGCGTAGTAGGCAGTTGGGCCATCGTCGATGAGGGTAAACTCGGGCGTAGCGCAGGCTCCAAATAGCAGAGGGCCTTTGTTCCATTGCTGGGACTGGGGGCCAGCCCCAGAGGGTGAGGAAGTAATGTTGTTGGCAGGCATTTCTTCTTTCTTTTCTCATCCGCGATGGTAGATGAGGGAGGAAAGTTTTGAACGGCTCTACGGGGTGGAAGAAAAGCTCATTGTGAGCTTCAAATCACCCCGGTCTGGGCACATGCTAATCATCATGATGGCAAGGAGAGACTGCATCATCCGGAAAGTTAAAGGACGCCCCTCGCTTCTCGGGTCCTGGCGGACTGAAAAAATAGCCCGATTCTGATTTGAGGTGACAAAGGTTTACGGCACAGGTTTCCCAAAAAAAAAAAAAAATAAGATCACGGCGCACGATGCTGGGAGCGTAAGGAGATGGAGGTAAAAACACCATCACACATGTGACTGACGTGACGTGTTTACGTCGCGTCTTGGACATGTCACGGACGTTCTAAAACACAAAATGGATTGCGCTTGGGGAGGGCTGATCTACATGGTATCTGATGGCATATGAACTTTCCCACACTCCTAAGTCCTGAGTCTTCTTAGAGTCCCCGTCTCTCAGTGCCCCTAACACTTAAGTCGTTCTGAGTCTGATGGCTTGGCTGCCCTAATATCTCAAGTAGCAACTCCTCTAAATCGCCCCACCAACCTACCTACTGCAAATCCACCCTCTAGAGTGAGGTGATACCTCTTGTTTTGTAAGCTATAGGCGAGACTGAAGTTAGGTCTGAAATCAGAGGCAGGATCGCCCTCCGGCCCGTGACGGCAGATCGCTGCGCCAAGACACCCAGGGCAGGGCAGACTGCAGATAGTGGGGCCCGGGCGGGACTGCAATTGGACCTCCGTGACGTGGGCAGGCGGCAGCATCTCGGACGTGATATCAGAATACTTGTCCGCGTTCGGCTCCCCAATCAGCTGTGCTAGGCGCGCTTCGAAGAGCGGCGACTAAGCATGATAAGTAGAATGGGTGCACTCGGATCCTGATAACCGAAACATGGCCGCTGCACCTCCACCTGACCTGGTCGACGCAGAGATGGCGGCCAGCTCCAGTTCCAGCGCTGGTTCCAGTTCCAGTCGATCCAGTGCCAACACAAATACCCACAGCAGCACCATCGTCACTGCCGCGGGCTCCGACCGCGACCCCGCTCCCGCGCCTGCTCCGTTCGTGCCGGTCGAGGTAATCCAGGCCCAGTTAGGTTTGAATGGGGCAGGCACAGGCGTTGCGGGGCCCGATTTAGTGCCAGGGCCAGGGCCAGGGCCAGGGCCAGGGCCAGGGCAAGGGCAAGGGCAAGGGCCTCAAGTAGGCTTGGGGTCGGGGCCCGGACCCGTGGAGTCCATCTTCCCTCCGCTGCACAACAACGCGGGCACAGACACGGACTCAATCGCATCTGGCACCTCAGGTCGGTCGCGCTCGGCTGCTGTTGGCAGTGCTACAGCCATGGCTGATGACAATGACGACGAGGAGCCGGCCGTGGCCCGGCCGTTTCCGAGAACCTCGAGCCCTAACCTGACTGCCCGTCCGGGCACCGACACTGTCGATGACGATCTGGACGACGACGGCGGCGGCAGCGATGATGCGACCCTGCCCCGTCTTGGCCCAGGCATGCTGCCCCGGCCCCGGCTGCGGCAGAAAATGCATCGCTTCAGCCTGTATGAGACGGCAAGCCGCTTCTACATCGTTGGCACCGACGTCACGGAGAAGCGCTATCGCATCCTCAAGATCGACCGTACCAGCAATGACTCCTTGGAGCTCAGCATTACCGAGGACAAGACGGTGTACACGCAGAAGGACATGAGCCAGCTGCTCGATACCATCGACGACGGCAACAAGGGCACCGGCGGCCTGAAGCTGCGCTGCACCACCTGGGGCCTGCTGGGCTTTATCAAGTTCACCGGCCCTTGGTACATGCTTTTGATCACCAAGAAGAGCACTGTCGCCATGATCGGCGGCCACTATGTCTACCAGATCGACGGCACCGAGCTCATCCCTCTGACTTCTCCCGACTTCAAGATGGACCAGCGCAACACCGAGGAATCGCGCTTCCTAGGCATCCTTAACAACCTGGACCTGACCCGCTCCTTTTACTATAGCTATTCATACAACATCACCCGCACCCTCCAGCACAACATTACACGGGAGCGGAATGCCATCATCAGCGGTGTTCCCTGCGCGCCAGACGACGACCTGAACACCATGTTCGTCTGGAATAACCACTTGCTCCAGCCGGCCCTGAAGTCCCTCAGCAGTCCGTACGACTGGTGTCGCCCCATTATCCACGGCTACATCGATCAGGCGGCCGTGTCCGTGTATGGTCGAAATGCACACATCACCATCATTGCCCGCCGTAGCCGTTTTTTTGCCGGTGCACGGTTTCTGAAGAGGGGCGCAAACGACCTGGGCTACGTGGCCAACGATGTCGAAACGGAGCAGATTGTGTCTGAGGCCGCAACCACGTCCTTTCATGCCCCGGGCCCCAAGTTCTTTGCGAGCCCTGCGTACACGTCGTATGTGCAGCACCGTGGCTCCATTCCTCTCTACTGGACCCAGGACAACACGGGCGTCACCCCAAAGCCCCCGATCGAGCTGAACCTGGTTGATCCCTTCTACACGGCTGCTGCTCTGCATTTTGACAACTTGTTCGAACGCTATGGTGCCCCGATCTATGTGCTAAACCTGATCAAGGCTCGTGAACGGACGCCGCGAGAGAGCAAGCTGCTTGAAGAGTACACTCGAGCCATCGACTACCTCAACCAGTTCTTACCCGACGGCTCCAAGATCATTCACCGTGCCTGGGACATGTCGCGTGCCGCCAAGAGTCGCGACCAGGACGTTATCCAAACCCTGGAGGCCATTGCTGAAGAGGTCGTCACCACCACTGGCTTCTTCCAAAACGGCGATGGGCACACCAGCCCGATACGCATGCAAAACGGCGTAGCACGCACCAACTGCATCGATTGTCTGGACCGGACGAATGCCGCCCAGTTTGTCATAGGCAAGCGTGCTTTGGGCCATCAACTTCACGCTCTCGGCATCTTGGGTGATACTAGTATTTCGTACGACACGGATGCCGTCAACTTGTTTACTCATATGTACCGTGGTCACGGCGATACTATCGCTGTGCAGTATGGCGGTTCGCAGCTGGTAAACACTATGGAGACGTACCGCAAAATCAACCAGTGGACCAGCCATTCTCGCGATATGATCGAGAGCTTTAAGCGCTATTACAACAACTCCTTCCTCGATGCTCAGCGTCAAGAGGCGTATAACTTGTTCCTGGGCAACTACATCTTCGCTCAAGGGCAACCAATGCTGTGGGATCTAACCACGGATTATTACCTACATCACGGTGATCCTCGGACGTGGCTTGACAAGCCAAAGCCTCATTACATTCACTGGTATACTCCGAAGTTCCTCGAAAAGCGTGTCATGCCTCCGTATCCGACCACCAAGCATGCCGCAATACCGTCTAAACCTTTGGTTGCCTATGACGATTATTGGATCGAGTACTACCGCCCAGCTACGCTTTCATCCTTCCCTAAAATGTTCCCCTACAAAATGAACTCCACCATCAAGTACATCCCCTTCAAATCGACCCAGGATGTTCGCTATGACCTCAGTCCCTTTCGGGTGCGCAATGAGACCGATGCCGAAGCCCAAGACAGGAGGAAAACTGTGATCAAAAAGGAAGTGACCATCGTGGCACCACAAGATCTCGCGCGCATGGCCGACGACACCGAGACGTCGTCTGTGAGCGAGAAGCCCCAGGGTTCCTCCTCACCTGCTGTCGGCAGCGCAAGTCGGACCCTTACTCTCCGCTGGCTTCAGCCGGGAGACAAGCAGCAAAATGGGCTTCTTCATCATACTAATCACCAATCCCATCCTCATCACTATCATAATAAGCAACATAGCTTGTCGAAGGAGATTTATTATGGTCCTTTTGGCCACAATCTGGTTGACGATAATAACTCCAAACGCGGCTACCACCAGCAGCAATACCAACAACAGCAACAGCAACAACAGCAAACTGCTTTGGACAAGGCCCGAGCCGCCCAATTAACATTTACCCAGGTCATCCATGCCAGCCTTAACCCAACTGTCACTCCCGCGGAAGCCGAAGACTATGCTCGCTATGTTAGCCACCCACACAATCTTCCCTTGGTCACGACCGCGGACACCCCCGGTCCAGAGTCAGTGGAGCCCGAATACCTCGAATACGTCGATGGCGCATGGAAATACGAAGGACTATCGCTCGATGCGGCAGTGTCCCAGTATCCTCAAACCGATGATGGCAAAAGCGATGCCGGTGGGAGAAGCCTTTACCGGGGAATCAAAGAGGAAGATTTTGCGCTCTACGCCGAGACAATCAAGGTGGCCGATAACCCATTGAGCGTCAGTGAAGAGGATGCTGGCAAGAAGCGTTATCGAGCTTACCGGAAATGGCTCAGGGGAAAAAGCTTGTTTAAGCAGCAACCAGTCGACTAGGAGTCGACTTTGTCTTCGCCGGTGATGATGACGATGATGGTGATGACAGATCGTTGCCGCGAGAGGGATGCTTGGGGGTTGTGGACAGCGAGTGGGGTGGCTGGAAGAGACCCCGAGACAGGAAGGAGAAGGTCGGCAAGGTCGAGGGGCGATTCTGTTGCGACCATTGCATTGGATCTTGTGTGGGAAGATGAACTCTGCTCCATGGGCCGACTGAGATGAGAGAGTACTGCACGCTGGCTCAACAACACATGCCGAAAAGCTTCGACAGGGCTGGCTCTTTATCTATCAGCGGTGAAATGTGCGCAGCGAGATTGAAGCCATTCCTGTCAGCTTTCAGCACCGAGATCAGTGCTTTCGCACCTGCTAATAGCTCCTGCTCGATCTCGATGAGGCGCTTGTCATTTTTATGGTCACCAACATGGAGCCAGCAGAGTACAAGAGCATTAATGATCTCATCGCGCCAAACGGGCGACAATACGCGTGGCCAGCAGTTTGTCAGGACAGCCTGTAAGGCTTTGACGGCTGACAGTAAGGTCGGTGGATACAGAGGAGCAAAGGGATCGGTCATGATCGCGGAGAGCATTGGGATCAGGTCCTACAAGCTGTTAACCCTCGGACGATCCAGGGACTCAACCATTCTTCGTTCTGGGCTCTTTCTCACCTTCAGGTGCTTCACCCCATGGACTCCCATTTCTCCTAGAATAATTTGTGTTTCCCGGCACAGCACCTCGACGACCCGGACGTGTTCCTTGGCATGGAAGTACCCCATAAACACACCCTCCCGCATTACCTTGTCCAGCAACGCCATCTTCTCTTTCTCTCCAGAACCCAGCTCCGTTTCTGCTTCAGCCCGCTTGCGAGCCAACGTTCTTAGCACCTCGTAAGCGGCTGGTAGAAGCTGCACGGATGCATCATCCGGTGTGAGACTCGGCAAGAAAGCGAGCGTGGGAAAGGCCGCATCCTCAAAAACGCTAGCTAGGCCTGTCGAGCGCAGGATCTTGGAAGGAAGCTTGGAGAGAAAATCGGTCATGAGCAGGAGACCACGGCGACGAAGTGGCGTACTGTTGTCATCGGCGAGGGTGAGAAGAACAGGAGTGTATAGGGGCCAGTGTTGGGCTATCAAGCTTTTCTGTGTTTTATTTTGTTTTTGTTAGTTTGTGTTTTCGTTAGTCTCTTGTTGGAATGGGTTTGATTGAGTTTACGGGGTGTGTTTGCATAGTTGATCAGTGAAAATGATACCCATTCATGGACATCAGCTAGCATAGCGAGTGCAATCTCCTTAATAAATATGATGACCAAAGCACCAACTTACATCTGCCTGAGCTACTGCCCATGAAATTGCAGGAACAGCCCTCAAGTCCGTATACTTCCACGGCTTCGTTAGTGATGTATCGTCTGGTATGTTCTCTCCCCTTCTGATGCTATCGATGTACTCGGCCTTTCGGCCTGAGGAGGTAATTGACGTCGGTTTGGATCGGGAGAAGAGTGGACGAAGGTAACGTTGAAGGATAATTTCTGTAATGAAACTGTCCTTTGCGCCAGAGTTGCTCTGGAGCTGTTGCTCCAGAATTCTAGTCGCTCTAGCAGTCGTCTCTGGATTTTCACTAGGGTTCCAGTCGTCTTTCTCTTGGTCGGTGAAAGCAAGAATGGTGATGAGAGTCTCCTCATCGAATTTTACCTCATTGTCGGAGATCGCCAACAGCTCATCTAGAGCTTCGATCCCCAGGTTGGAAAGGGTGCGAGAGCAGTTTACGAGTTGCTCTCGTGCCTGCTTGAGCTCGTCGTTGAAGACTACGGGAATTATCAACACTTCCAATCCCCTGAGGTCACGTTGAAACAAAACAGAGCATCCTTACCTGCTGGGATGTCGTCGTCATCGTCTATCGCATCTTGACTCTTGGTGATGACGGGGGCAATGGCATCAGCAATGATTCGCGCAAGCCTCTGAAGTGAACTAAGCTCGGATGAGGGTAGATTGGCAAGTCGTTGGGGGTATCGTAAGCAGGTAAGGACGGCGAGGAGACTCTGGGATGTGCGCTTCGTTTCCTTGCAACAATTAGGCACGGGAAATTACGAGGAAAGACCCGGGTCTAGGGCCTGGAGGAGTTCAGACTTACTTCGGCTGCGATAGACTCGTTTCTCGCAAGAAACCCCTCGGCTGCGTGTCGCAACTCCTCAATAGTAAAGGATTGTGGGACATCTGAGTTATGAGAGTATAATTAATATGAACTTGAGTTCATAAGAATCGAAGGTTAAAAGTGAGTTGATGACGTACGTTGGGAAAGTTGATTGTATGCCTCAGTCGTTGAGTTAGGGTAGTCAAGACATGAGGCCGCACTCGTCGATAGCGACTCAAACCACTTCATTGTAAAGCTTGAGAAAAGGGACTGTTATCACGCTATCAAAAATTTGCAGTCAAATTCGTGAAAGTTGTACTTTTTGGTTGTGATATTATGAGATGGGCGGCTTTTACCAACACAGCCACTCATAACAGCATGAAACACGAAGGATACTATAGGGCCCAGCTGCTAGCGTATGATGGATGCTGGTGGAAAATTGAAGCGCTGAGGGGTCAAAATGCTTGCTTGACATGGGGCCCACCTTCCTGCTTTCCTGAGAAAAGATTCGAAACCACGGCACTCTACATGTTGTACGTACTTCAAGCTTACAAATAAAACAAAGGCTAAATGCTGTTATGCCTTTAGGATAACTTGGAAGATGTTAAAATAGAGAGGACACAGTGCGTTAGCTGGTTCAACGCTGCTTAGGAGGAAATGCCCCGGGTTGAGAGTTTCAGCTGCTCGCGTACAAGGCTTCAGTTCTCTAGTGTCCCTCTGTACATCTTAGTGGATCATGCAAACAGAGCAGAGAAACCCCTCGAGTCAGAGGTTCACGAAATGCCCTTAGGAGTGAGGAATGGATAAACATCAGATTTTTTTTTTTTTTTTACTTAAATTCCAAGTACATGTACATGTGCCGTTTGATGGTCACTCGAGTTCGTCTTGTAGCCTTTTTTTTGGGATTAAGTGACTTTAACTTCAATTCATACATGGAGAGACGGTAGAGTATCATCCGTCCATACCTTAGTTATCCGACCATTTATCCCTCAGTTGATACCCAGCTCGTCTCTCTTCTTTATGACCTCCTCAATAGCGCCAGATGGATTTGTGACCCCCGGGTTTCTGAGCTGCCATGCTAACGCAACATCCAGGGCCGCACCCATCCACCTGCCGGGTCTCACCCCCAGCGCCTTGGTCAACATGTTCCCATCAACCAGCCTTTTAATCGAGGGGGCGTCCATGACATCCAGGTCGATCAGATGGTCCAAGAACGCCTGCCATTCTCTCAATACATCTTCCATTTCCTGGGATTCAGGCCTCTCTCCACAGACAACTGCCTGGCCACCCACGCGCTCAGCAACATCAACCAGCAGTGCATACAGCACCTGAAGTCGCCAGTTACCCCCTCCGCCGCGGGTATCCCATTCACGAATGGCCATGCCGAAACGGTCTCGCTCGCGGACGCCATTGCCCTGGGTCTTTACCAGATCCTTCAACTTTAGAATCGCAAGGCGATGGGCGTGTGCAGCCGTAATGATGCTGCACAGCTTGTTCGGCGCCTTGAAGCCCTCACGGGCGGCCTGTGTCAGTAGCGGAGGAGCAGGGCGCCCGCTCCTGAGAGGCGGGTCATCCGGAAGTTGTTCGAAAGGGGTCAAGGTTGCAAGTGTCCAAGCGATGTAACGGGCTTCCTCGGACGTGACGAGCAGGGCATAGATGGAACCTGGGGTATTGTTGCGCTCAAGGAAGTCAAGACAGTTGTATGCGGCCTGCCAGGCATGAAGCTCGGGACGCGGCATGTTGGACCGATTAGGGTCAGTGAAGACTGCGTGGTAGAGGCCGAGACGGTCAATAAACCTGAGGGCTGCGACAGCATTTGCGTCTGTGTGGATGCCAATTAGCCACGATGTCGCGTTAACATTTCAGGAGGGAAACATGATGTTCTCACCTTTCATCATCTTTTCCAGCTCAACGCCAATTCTCTCCCGGCTGATTTTGATTTTGAGATTCTCCAGTACCCTCTCGTCCCCCATAACACTCTCAGCTGCCTCATCGATGCGGAATCCAAACCGGCTGGCAAATCGTACCAGTCTCAGTACACGCAGAGGATCATCCAGGAACGTTTGCAACGGTTCCATTGGCGTGCGGATCAATCCAGCTTGCAAGTCTGCTACCCCTCCGGTGAAATCTTCAATTTTTCCCGTGTTCAGGTTGTAAAAAAGGGCATTGATTGTGGCATCGCGCCTTAAAGCATCCTCCTCTGCTGTCCCAAACTCGACTTCGGGGTTTCTGCTATCATCCGCATACGTCTCCTTGCGCAGGTTCACAAAGTCCACATCCAGCCCGCACAATTTGATCGTGCTGGTAGCCAAGTGCTTGCTCTTGTCCGGGTTGCGCGGCACGGTATGCAAGCGGCCTATGTCATCGTCGTGCAGACCGTGCTTCGCCTTGTTGGCTGGATCGTCACAGTAGTCACGGAGCCCATCCACAAAAGCCTCGCCCGTCATCGAGTTGATGGCCGTGTCGATGTCGTGGGACGTAATACCTAGCAGCTTGTCGCGCACCCAGCCACCAGCCCAGCGGAGTACCAGAGGGTCGCGGCGTGGTTGCGTAGAATGTCCATCTCCAGCCTGATTCAGGTCGCGATTGTCCATGTACTTGGCTGCCTCTAGGAGCAGATTTTTGAGCTGCTCTTCACGGGCATTGAGAGTGATGGTCGGAGGGCTAGGGAGTTGAGAAGGGCTGGCGTGGCTCGCTGGTGCTGCCGAAGGCATGGTAGACAGTCTCTTGCAGGGAATTGAAGGAGTGGATGACGATGTTGGTGTCGATATGCTGTCCAGTTTGCGTTTCATGGGGCAGCAGCAATGCCAGATGAAAGTGCCTGGTGTCCTCCCCCGAGCAAAACGAGCCAGCATGCGTAGGCACAGAAACAGCTGCTGTCCCCCAACTGTGGAAAACTATTCTTCCTAAAAAAATGAACCTCGAATAAATTATCGTTCAGCACCTGAGCAAGACAGTAGCTGCGTATATCAGTTAGTGTTCAATTTAGGCCCTGAGAATGAGGGGTCACCAATGACTAAATGCTGTGCGTGCTGCGGCGGCGACGGAGTCACATCCATGAGTAAGGCTGACATGAGCTGGCTGTGTGGTACGAACCTGGAGTAGCCCCGAGCTAGGTATGGTAATATTTCTGTAGGTCAAAATTTAAAAACTCTCATGCAAAGGCAAGGCTTCCATTCTTTATGTCCCTTTGTGACGAGGGAGCTTCTGATGATATCTTTTCATTCATGTTATGCTTGTATTGGTGGGGATACTGCACAGTACTGCACAGTATGGGGACTAAGAGGTATTCTACTGTGTGAAGGCAACTAGCTTACCGTGTAACGTTTGATACCGGTACGGATCGGTATGTTAACTTACGGGTCGCTTAACCGTGCAGTTTACAGGGCAACCCGTCACGATATCAAGCTCGTCCATCCGCTCTTGGGTGGACGCTCAAGGGTGGGATGATGCCCAAGTTCATCATCCTGACATACTCTATCTGGTTTTCTACTATTGAATACTTGCCATTCCTGTTGCTCATCTCATTTGGTCAGCTTTCATCAAACTTCAAAAGCCCTAATCCCCCGTTATCATTAAGTACACACACGCGTGGTATCGAATCGACGAGTCACATCACTAAGCCAAACAAAATGTTTGTGAACCCCTTAGCCTTCCGTTCCATCCACGCTTCCGTCATCATCACGATGATGGAGAATCGGTCTGTGGTGGTCCTGCTTCCTGCTTGCTTGCTGGTATCGGTTCCAACTCCTCCCCCGGCTCATCCAGCGCTAGGTCTGCTCTTAGATTGGGCAGAAATCGGTCGATGCGCTTCCATGTCTCATTCCAAAGCTCCTTACGAGCAGGATTGCGGCTGGGAGGGACTAGATACCCATTGCTCGACATGATGAGGAGCACGTTCTTGAGGTTTTCGGGCACTGCCTCCTCCTGGTCGCAGCCAGTCTGATCAGTTATCAAGTCCATGATTACTCAAGAGAGCGAGAAATAAACTCACCAAGCTGTCACCCTGTCCGCAGCCCATCAAGCGATCCATGATCTCAATAATCTTGAGCCAGAGGTCCAACATTCCCTCCCATTCACTCAGCTCTACCAAATACTGCAAAAACACTTTGCACAGCATGGACGCTGCCTGTACTCGCGTCTCGCTCATACCATCACGATCAGTGGAGAATACCTCGGGTTTCAGCAAAGTCAAAATGAGAGGAAATAACACCTCGGTGAAAATGGCTGTCCACGGGTGTTGATACTTGAGTTGCCCTTCTTGACCATCCTCTCTTGAAACGGGGACGCCAGCTGCACTGCTTTGACTGACACTGCTCGTCGTTGCTAATAGCTCCGCAGAGAGCAGCGTGCGTTGCAGAGAGCTCACAGCAAGATGGCGGATCTCGCGGCAAGGGTTAGTGCATTGTGTAGTGAGGCGCTGAAAAATGGGGAGCCAATAAGCAGACCAGGCCTCGTTACTCTCCAGGTGTGACTGCTTCATGAGGTGCGGGACACGTGCTGTCAGGCGCTGGATGCTGTTGACGGCTTTCACGCCTCGTTCAACAATAGCGTTTTCGCTCGGCTTCTCCACTTTCCCTCCTCTCCCCCCTTTTCTTCCTAGCCTCCTATCATTTTGCTGCTCAGCCACGGCTCCAATGCTTGCGATTGATGCAAACTCATTTAGCAGTGAAAGTGCTGCTTCGTAGTTGTCAGCCATAATAGCTGGAGGAGTACTTGTGATGCCAGCTTCGAGTATCTCAAATACAGTCGACGCCGCTTCAGGATTGCCAGCTAGTGTCTGAAGGATGGCCCAGAAGTCAGGCGATGTCATTATCTCATTTCGTAACGGGCATGGCTTCTCAGTGCAGCGCTTCAAGCCGCGCAGCACGAGTCCAGCCGTCTTGAGCAAGATATCGTTCGGGAAGCTGGAGATGGTGTGTAGAAGGATAGGGACCCGAATATAGTCGTAGTCCTGTAAAACTTGTTAGTCAACATGATAAAGAAAAACGAAATGACATCTGCCATATCTGCGCTTACATAGCTAGCATGGAGGAGACTAAGCAGATAGAATGTTGCCCGTTCGATGACAATGGGATGATGCCGAGGAACATCCCGAAGAACAGTCTGAAGAGCATCGACGACACGCTTGCCAAAAAGCTCAATGGTGCTGGCATCACGCAAAGCCAAAAGAGTTGCAAACTCAAGCACGTAAACCAGGGCTGGATCATAGGTAGCTGTACTCTGCCGGTGCTTTTGGCCGTTAGCCTGGGAGAGAGGAATGTTATCTGTCTTTACCGTAATGACTGTTGAACCACTGTCTTCGGGAATTTGCTCTAACAGCGCATCTATCAACGGTTCAAGACAATGGCTTGGAAGGTTCCTATATTGCAAAGTCAGAAAAAAAAGATCAAGAGGGAGAAACATGTCAGAGGAGTTGATGAACTTACGCAATGTTGGAAAACACCTCCTCCATGTGACACTGGCTCACACAGTCAACGGTGCACAGAGTGCTTTCGAGCTCCTCGTCTGACGGTTCAGGCGGATCATCGGCGGCGTAACTGGAGATATATGAGGTGAAAGCTGAGAAGAAGCCGGACTCGCTCTGTTTAGCGGCACGGTCAATCACAAGTGATGGAGGTTGTAGGGGGATGGCCGGAAGCCCCAGCTTTTCTGCCGCATCAGTCGAAAAATAGGCCGGGATAAGAGAGTTGACAAAGAGGTTAAGCCAGATGCGCACAATGTGCTTCCAACCTTTCCGGATGACATGCTCTGACCCGTTTACAACTCTGAACAAAACCAACGTGGCCAGCTGCGGACGAAGGTCCCTACCAAACTTGACCGCCAGCTCGCTGACCATGACACTGGTGTCTCCCACCTGAACTTCTGTGTTCAGAGAGGTGTTGGACAACGACTCGGTGCCGAGCGTCGTGATATAGTTAAGCCGGTATATTATCTCATCCAAGGCCTCCGAGTTGCCGTACTTGGTGGCGATGCGAGCGCACTCGTCGAAGCCTGTGATGACGCGAGCGTAGACTGTGTCATCTGTTGCCGACATAAAGACGAAGAACAGGCATGAGACGATCGGGTTCCAGGTGGTAGCGAACATATCGGCATCGTAAATGTTGGTATCGCAAAGCACCAACGGACCAGCTGACTCGCTCTTGAACAGCAGTTCTTTCCAAGCATAGTCAAACGCATGCTTGTTGTCATGTTCGTCAGGTAGGATGATTTCATTCGTCTTAATTGTTTCGTAGATGTCCTGAAGGTATTCGGTAGGAAAATCTTGCCCTCCGTTCTGGCCCCGGAGATTACGTGAGAAGTCGGCGAAGGTCATGCGGGATTGATTCTTGAGTGTTGGATTATGCTGATCTGTATTCAATATAATGATGGCGTAGGTGAGAATGAAAACAGCGTCCTTATTAGCTACGCCATCCGGCACCGAACTGGCGCAATACTTTTCCGAAAAGGAGCTGACGATGCGCTCAATTAGGGGGGCCTCTCCAGGGAGACGGAATGTCTCCAGCAGAGAACGGAGGGCTTCGTCGACTCGCTTCCCTGTGAAGTCGAACGTGTCGATAAACGCGTCCAAGATGGGTTCGTTGCCCTTCTTAGACAAGAACTCTCCAAGCACCTTTTTGTTTATCCTGGTTGTGCCCTTTAAAAACTTGGCAACACAGACAGGGTCGCTAGCATCTGCAATGATCCCCTTCTCCTGCAAGTAGGCCAACCCGCCTTTTGGATTCTCATTGAATTTGTTGGTACCTTTGATTATGATCTTTTTCCTGCGCCGTCTCTCCCTGAGCGTTTCAAGATCAGGATAGCCTTCTGTCTCTGGAGTCTCGTCGAGTCGCTCGGCAATGAATTGAATGAAGCGCAACAGAGCGTCAAGACATAAGGGGGGAACGCTGGTTGTGCTCCATGTGGCAGAGTCCGGGAGCGCATTACGCGCAAGCAGACCGACCAAGTCCTCGCACAAGTCAGAGCGGTCTTCGTCACAGTCGTAATTGACAAACAGTTCAGTAAACCAGGTTGGCATCCGTGCCAGAACGCCAATATTTTCCACCATTGCTTGCCTGGCATCCGGTTTGCGAGCGCCACCTTCCAAGCCCAACTTCTGGCGATCTTTGACAGACACCGGAGTAGATCTGCCGCTGCCAACTTGTGAGGGCGGCGGCTTGACAAGCTTTGGAGCTGTTGGGATGCCCGCGTATAGAGCAGGATCGATGCCAGGCTCACGGGGGATTTCTATCGCTGGGTGCAGACAGGCCACTAGATAGGATAGGTACAGTTCCTGCTGCAGTTTTAGGATTCCTCTACACGTCGAAAGGAGAGTACTCGCCACTATCAGAGCTTCCTGAAGCACGGCCATGTTATCGGACCGGACGAGTTGGAAGAGATAGCAGCACAACTGGTTTTCTGCAATGGTCGCCAGGGCAGGATGACGGGCGATAGAGGGTCCCGCAACCTCGAGGGCGACGTGGATGATGCGCAGGGCCATGACGCGCATCTGGTCGGGATGCCGACGGTCGTGTGGATCGAGGAAACTGACAAGGACGCGGAAGAGCTCCCGAATGGATGGGAGAGAGTAGGGGCGCAGATCGATTGACTCGGAGCTTTCCGTGGCAGAACTTGTACTCGGCCGGCCAGCTTCGTTTTCGGGGCTTTCAGCAGACCCTGAGGACTCACGATTGATCTCACCTGGGCTTGGCTTCTCCTGGACAGCAGGCTCGCCACCTCCCTCTGGGGGCTGTGCAGGCTCGCTGGGTTTTGCTCCATTTACCTCTGCTTCTGGCACTGCTGCCGGCAGATCGGTGCCGTTGACCTCTGGGTCCATATTGATATTATCCATGTCCTGGCTTGTTTGTTGATCCAAGGCTTCGCTCTCCTCTCCTGCTTCATCCTCTAAATGCTTCAAGTCTTCAAAGATGATGCGAACCATGCGGACCATGGATGCCTCAGCAGTTCGACGAAGAACCTCAGAGAATCTTGGGCGAGAGCATATAGTCAAGCCTCGCCCCATCATATCGCAAATGCTCTCATCGCTGAGGATGTCTCCTCCAGGACCGGACAGCATATCTTCCATAAGATGGAGAATCATAAGCAGTACTACTTCTTCCTGGGCCGGGTCGCTGATATCAAATTGACAGTGTGTAATAGCGGCTGAAAGAGACTGCATGGCAAGGGCGAAGCGAGGAGAAACCGGAGCGATGAAGCCATAGGCCAGGAACTTCTGGATGGACCTCAGAGCGAGGATGGTGACGGGGGCAGCGGTGCCCTTGGCTTGGATGACTTGCAGAAAGGGGTACAGCAGAACAAGGGAGTCGAACTTGTATATGTCTGGCGCGAATGTTAGCATATCCTGCGGTTGACTACGGTCGATTGTCCCCCATTTCCTCCCAGTCAAACCCTCCCCGGTTCATTCTCTCATACCTTTCACACCAGCCAACTCCTGCCGCAGTCTTCCAAAACCAGCGATCAGTGGGCTGTCCTGCATGCTCTTGCCTTTCTTCCCCCGAAGACCCCATCGGTTTGTGGCGTACTCGCCAGTCCCGCTGCCGTGCGGATCGCTAAAATGCTTGCGGACATGACGACCGGCCGGGCCCGGAGAGCCAAGCTGGACAAGGTTGGGGCTGCCGCCGAGGATGGCAGCGACTGAGGAGTGCGGCGAGCGGGCGTGCTTCTGGATGGCCGACGTGATGGTGATGCACTCGGAAATGACGAGAGACACGGGGTCGACGGCTACCGAGACAGGACGACTGCGGTACTGCATGCGCGAGGAGAGAACAGGGCCGCGTCGAGGGAGGGGTGTGGGAGTAGACGGTATGGGAGCAGGCGTGCCTGGTCCTCCTACAGCTGATGCTGCTGGTGTTGCTGCTGCGACGGTGGGATCCATGGCGGCGGCAAGGTGCGCATCGTGGCTCATAGTGCAGCAGAAGTGCCCGAATCGGGATTTGTGAGGCTCTTATGCCGCCCGCGCTGGCTTTTGTTCAGAATTTGCTGCGTCAAGTTTGCAGCAGTTTGGGTTGCGAGCTGGGAGTGGGAGACGATGGGCCAGAGCAAGTGAGTGGAAGGACGCGGGGACAAACTGTCCTTGCGATGGCGACGCCACTACGAGGCGGTTTACTTAGTGTAGCAGTAGCAGCAATGGACCTTGTCAGATCGGCAGGACGACAAGTTACTGGGACTGTCAAGTCTCTCAAAATGAGATGTCCGACGCAGCATTGTACAGCCTCGTAAACGGCGTATTTGTCTAATTCTAGAGGGCAAATGGTTGTTTATTTCATTGAAGCTGCTGTTCACCCGTGCTGTTGAGTCTTTCTACCCTTGTTCAACCCAAGGCCCCTGCGTGGAAGTAAGCGGGTTGTCGCCAGAAACTCATTGATCCACCACAGTTGCAGTCCGCAACAAGCTACTAAAGAGACTATGTGGTGCAGGCTTTTGTCTAATCATCTGACAGGATTCCTTCCAGCATAGAATGTCAAGCCAGGGCTGCAGGCAGGCCACTTCGCGGCGATTAGCACCCCGTCTATGGCCAGCTACGAGCATCCATCTCTGTTGTTTGCAGGGCCCTGGGCAGAGAACTGACTGCTGCCCAAGCGTGTATGATTTGATTTTCTTACCAAAATCCTTTAACTCACTTTCAAGTACGAGTTTGTTGGGGTCTGCATCTTGGCCAGAGACAGCGTTAAAAAGCGAAACTTTCGTTCATTCATATTATCCATCTATTGTTAGTCGCAGCAGTCCTAGGCTCTCGATCTGAGCAAAAAAAAAAAAAAAAAAAAAAAAAAAAAAAAAAAAAAAAAAAAAAAAAA
>Ga0065720_1001566_pt1 | contig 21223 bp, 17 predicted proteins | sample Thericmetagenome_FD_59107 | JGI IMG/M metagenome (GOLD analysis project Ga0065720, IMG submission 59107) | Thermophilic microbial communities from the Joint Bioenergy Institute, California, USA of rice/straw/compost enrichment - eDNA_2 v2... | ecosystem: Engineered > Solid waste > Grass >...
CCAAGGCCACCGTCAAAATGCCGCCCTTGATCATGTCCTGCGCGTAATACGGCACGTTCATCATCGTGAGCCCGTTCAGCAGGACGCCGATCAGGATCGACCCGAGCAGCGTGCCGATCACGCTCGGCCGCTTCTCGCCGAACAGCGCGTAACCGATGTACGCCGCGGCGACGGCGTCCATCAGGAGCGGCGCCCCGGCCGACACCTGCCCCATGCCGATCCGGCTGGCGAGCACGATGCCGCCCACCGACGCGAGCAGCCCGCTGATCACGTAGGCGAACACCCGATAGCGCGCGACCGGAATGCCGAACAGGTTCGCCGCCACCGGATTGCCCCCGACCATGTACATCCGCCGGCCGAACGTCGTATGCTCCAGAAAAATATGGGACAGCGCGACCAGCGCCAGCATCAGCAGCACCGGGATCGGAATGCCGAGCCACTCGCCCTGCCCGATCATTTTGAAGGAAGGGATGAAGATGCCGAGCTGCCTGTCTTCGGCGGGCATGCCTTCATAGATCGAGTACCCCTTCGCGTAGGTCAGATGAATGCCGTTGACCATGTACATGACCGCGAGGGTCGCCAGCAGGTCGGGCAGACGCAGCTTCACCGCGAGGAAAGCGTTGAGCAGTCCGACCGCCGCGCCGCAGAAGAGCGGCACCAACAGGGCGACGAGCATCTCCTGGCGGTGCAACACCAGCATGGATGCGGCGGCGATCGTCGCCAGGCTCGCGGTCGAGCCGACCGAGACGTCGAAGCCGTCGACCACCAGGCTGAACGTAACGCCGAGCGCCAGGAATGTCACGATCGAGATCGATTTCAGAATGTCGGTCAAATTGCCGTAGGTGAAAAAATGCTCGTTCACGATGGAGAAAAACACAATGACCGCGCCGATCGTCAACACCGCGCCGTAGCGGTACAGCCATTGCGACAGTCTGTGGATCCGCACTTCCGGTGTTCCGTGTCGCACTTCAGCCGTTTCCAATCCGTCGTTCCCCCTCCTCTGCCGCCTGGAACAACCGCGCCGCCGTCGCTTCGGAGGTCTGCAGCTCCGCCGTAATGCGGCGCCTCGACAGCACCAGGATGCGGTCGGCGATGCGCAGCGCGTCGTCCGGCTCCGCCGTGAGGTACAGCACGGCGACGCCCCGGGCGGCCCATTCCTCAATCGCGCGGAAAATCGTCTCCTTCGCCGCCGGGTCGATCCCTTTCATCGGCTCGTCGAAGATCGCCACCTTCGGATTTCGCGCCACCCATTTCGCGATGGCGACCTTCTGCTGGTTGCCGCCGCTCAGCGCGCCAACCTTGTACCCCGGGACGGCCGGCCGGATGTCGAACGCCCGGATGATGCGATGGCTGAATTCGGTCTCCCGACGCTTCAGAATCCATCCCCGGAACCCGAGCGCCAGATGCGCGCGAATGTCTTCCCGCCGCCAGATGCCCTGCCACCGGCGTTCCTCGGGCACCAGCGCGATGCCGAGCCGGGCCGCCTGCCTCGTGCCGGTGATCGTCCGCTCCGCCCCGTCGATCCGGACGCGGCAAGGCTGACCGGTCGCGCCGAACAGCGTCCGGGCGAGCCAGGACTTGCCGCTGCCGATATGGCCGAACACCGCCACGATCTCGCCTTCGCGCACGCCGAAGGACAGTTCCGGCGCATGCCGGTCGGGCTTCAGCCCGTGCACCGCAAACCGGATGTTGTCCCTCGCCGGAGAAGCGGACCTGCGGCGGATCGGGCCGCTGCCGCCGGTCATCGCCTCGACGAGCCGGAGGGTGTCCATCTCCCCGGCCGGANCCGTGCAGNACGATGCGGCCGTCGCGCAGCACNCTGACGGTGTCGGCCATNCGCCGCACTTCCNGCAGCCGGTGCGACACCAGCACGATGCCGATCCCCTGCGCCTTCAGCCGTTCGACCATCCGCATGAACCGGTCCGCTTCGATGCGGTCGAAGGACGCCGTCGGCTCNTCGAGCAGCAGATAGCGGGCCTCGCCGGCGGCCGCCCGGATNATCGACAGCATCTGCTTCTCGTACAGCGACAGGCTGCCGGCCGGACGGTCCACGTCCACGTCCAGTCCGTATGCCTGCAGCAGCGCCCGCGCCTGCTCGCGGTTCCGGCGCCGGCTGAACCGGACGCCGCGCATCCGGGGAGCCGTCAAGTTCTCATGCACGGCGAGCTGCGGAACAAGCCCCTTGTCGACTTCCTGCGCAAGAAAGACGATTCCCCGGGNGGCGGCGTCGCGCGGGGAACGAAACCGCTGCGGCGCGCCGTCGACGAGAATGTCGCCCCGGAGAGGCGCGTACACGCCGGCGGCCAGATGGAGCAGGGTGCTCTTCCCCGCTCCGTTCATGCCGAGCAGCGCGTGCACCTCCCCGCCGCGGACCGCAAAATCGACNCCGTGCAGCACGGCATGGCGGCCGAATCCGTGGTGAATGCCGACCAGGGTCCAGCGTCATGAACCCTTCGACCCTTTCGCCAGCACATCCATCCACGGCGACCACGCCAGATCCGACTTGCCCCAGCCCGGNACGTATTNNCCCAGATCGGCGAACGAGATCGGCTCCTTCGGCAGATGGGATCTCAGGATCAGGCGCGGTTCGATCGATACGGAGGACGGCACCGTCTCTCCCGCGACCTTCTGGTACGCCAGCCGCGTCTGCACCTGGCCGATATCGGTCGGATTCGTCGCGGATGCGGCGACCCACGGGCTGTCCTCGGCCTGGAAGAGCGGAAGGTCTTCTTCCGTCAGGTCGATGCCGTAGATCGGAATATCGGTGCGGCCGGCCTGCTTCAGCGCCTGATAGGCGCCGCGTGTGAATTCGTTCCACGTCGTATAAATCGCGTCCAGCTCGCCTTCCTTCGGGAACTTCTTCAGCCATGCCTCCACCTGAGCCTGCGTGTCCAGCGCGGTGTTGGCCGTCACCGTGCCGGCCCTCGCCACTTCCTCGATCTTCGGATAGCGCTTGTAGAACGCCTCGATCATGACCTGGCGGCGCTCCATCGGCAGGTAACCCGCGACCCACAGCACCCCGATCCGCCCTTCGCCGTTCAGGTCGGTCGCGAGCTGTTTCAGCGACTGCCAGCCAAGCAGGTAGTCGTCCTGGTCGATCGACGTGACGCCGGGCAGAATCAGGTCGCTGTCATATGCGACGACCGGGATGCCGGCGTCCAGCGCCTTCCTGACCGCCGGATCCAGCGCCTGGGCGGTGCCGTTGTTGACCAGAATGGCGTCCACCTTCTCGTTGACCGCGGACTCGATGTTGGAAGCCATTTTGGCCAGGTCGTTGTTGGAATCGTAGATTTTCAGTTCGCCGCCGAAGGCTTCCACCTGGTCGCGGATGCCCTGGCTGTATTGGGCGAAGAAGGAGCCCGTCGTAATCCGGGTGACGAGTGCGACGCGCAGCGGATGCCGCAGCTTCTCCGGAATCGCTGCCTGTGCGGCATCCCCGCCGCCGGACGCGTCCGACGCCGCCGGCGCTTCCGGCTGACTGCCGGACGATTGCGATGCGCCCTGCGCGGCGGAATTCGCCGGAGATGTGTTTTTCCCGCTTCCGGTTCCGGCCGCGTTCTGCTCGTTCGTGCAGGCGGTCAACAGCAACAGCGCGATGACCATGATGAGACTCCACGTTTGCTTCGCATTTTTCATGAGGTCGGCTACCCCCTGTTCGTCATGCGGACCCGGCCGCCGGCCACCGGCAAGAAAAAAGGCTCCATATCGCAGGACAAGCCTTGCGATCATGGAGCCGCCGGATAACCGGTAGGTCGAATCCATAATCCTGTTAAATCCATGGATTTACATGTATTTTTATGATAACAACCTGTTTTTGATATTGTCAACGATTAATTCCGATAATTCGCACTTGACTACTTATATTTAAATTTTTACGATAATTTTATAAAACTGTATTTTTCGAAGGAGGTCGCCAACATGGCTGGCAAACGAATTGACCATGTGGGAGTCATCGTGAAGGATCTGGACACGACCATCCGCTTCTACACGGAAATCGTCGGACTTGAAGTGAAGAGCCGCTTCACGCACACGAACGGCGTGCTGCAGCTCGCGTTCCTCGGATTCGGCGGTTCGGACGAGACGGAGGTGGAGCTGATCCAGGGCTACAATGACAACTTGCCGACGGAAGGCAAGGTGCATCACGTCGCGTTCACCGTGGACGATATCGAGGCCGAGTACGAGCGCATCAAGCGGCTTGACGGCGTCTCCTTCATTCCCGGCTTCGACACGATCACGACGCTGCCGAACGGCCACCGCTATTTCTTCATTTACGGTCCCGAGAACGAATGGGTGGAATTCTTCCAGCGCTGAACAGGATTCCGCGTCCCTCCGATCGAATGCTGTCTTCTCGGGGAGGGGTGACCGATTGCGGATCCTGAGAAACATGCTGATGCGCGCGCTGTTCTATCCGGCGCCCGCGCTGAGCGTCAGCGAAGAAGAAGCCCGGCAGTTCGAAGCGCTTTATGAGCGGGCCATGCGGCAGCCGAACAAAATCATCGACTACCGGTTGCCCGCTCCGAAGCACAAATTTCTATTCATCTTCCGGAATCGGGTGGCCGTTCACAAGCCCGATGAACCGATGGCCGCAACCTGGCTGCTCTACAAGCTCAGAACCCGGTTCAGCCGCTATCCCCGCGGATAATCCGCGCCCGACTCACCCGGCGGCATCCCGGCTGATGGCGTCAATGCCCATCAGCGAAATCCCGGCATCCAGAAATTCCGGGATTTCCTCCCCTTCGCCGGCCTTCAGCAGCTGCTCGACAATCAGGGCGCCCCAGCGCTGTTCTTGCAGGGAGATCGCCATCGTGATCTGACCGTTGCGCACCGCTTCCGAGATTTCGGGCATCATGCCGAAGGTCAGCGCGTACCGGTTGAGCCCCATCGCTTTCCACACCAGAACGGACGCCGATCCGGACACGAAGTCGAGGGCGACGAACGCGTCGAAATGCGGATGTTCGTCGATCATCCCCTCCAGATCGGTCAGCGCCTGCTCCGGAACGCCCTGATGATACCGCACCTCCAGCACGTCGATGTCCGTCTCGCGGTGAATGTAGCCGAGAAATCCCTCCAACCGCTCGCGCAGGTGCAAACTGTCCGAGAACCCGGTCGATACCAGTATCATGCCGCGTCCCTTGAGCAGCCCGTCGATCGCCTCTCCCATCCGCTCGCCGGCCCGGATGTTGTCCGTCCCGATGTAGGACAGCCGCCGGCTGTCGGGGGCGTCGGATTCGAAACAGATGACGGGAATCCCGGTGTCCGCGGCCTTGTCGATGATCGGCGCCAGCGCTTCCGAATGGATCGGGCTGATCGCGATGCCGTCCACGCCCTGCTGGATCATCGTCTCCATCATCCGGATCTGCTGCTCCAGATTGGCCTCGTCCGGCGCCTTGATGACCAGCCGGACGCCCGCCGCCTCCGCCGCCCGGGCGGCGCTCTCCGTCACCGCTTCGTAATAGGCGTCCGCCATCGGATAGATGATGCCGAACGTCCGCGCCGGCAACGTCCCCGTTTCGGGATCGGACGGCACGCTTTCGCGGGACGGCGGCCGCTCCTGACAGCCGCAGAGCGCCGCCGCCAGCAGGATCAAGACCGGCGCCGCCATCCTCGCCTTCGCGGCCATCCGCCTGAACGCGTCCCGTCTCAAGGCCGTCCTCCTTCCCTCCGGAGGAGCGGCCGCTCCAGCCTGCCCCGCTTGCGGAAATCGCGGATCGTCACTGCCCGTCATCCGCTTGAACACATTGGAGAAATAATGCGAATCCTGATAGCCGACCCGACAGGCGATCTCGTACGATTTCGCCCGGGTCGACAGCAGCAGTTCCATCGCTTTCTTGATCCGCGTTTCCATCAGATATTCGATGAACGTCATCCCGGTCTCCTGGCTGAACACCTTGCTCAGGTGGCTCGGGCTGACATTGACATGCTTCGCCGCGTCGTTCAGCGACAGCCCCTCTTCGCCGTAATGTTCCTGCACATACTGCTTCACCCGCGCGATCAGGGCGCCGTAGCGGTCGCTCGCCTGCGAGCGCCAATGCCAGAACAGCTCCGCGAGCTCGCCCAGGTAGGCGCAGGCCTCTTCCCAGGAACGGATGCCGCTGATCCGGCTCTTCATCTCCGGCAGCCAGTCATCCGGCCTGACCTGCTCGCCGAACTGCGCCTTCGCTTCCCGGAACACGCTCACGGTCAGGTCATGCAGCAGGAAGAAACCGTAGAGCGACGATTCCCAATCCACGTCCCGCAATTCCTGCGCGATGCGCCGGATGTGCGTCTCCTTCTGCTCCGGCGCGCCGACTTTCAGAAACTCCATGTACCCCGCCCGATCCAGGCTGAGCTGTTCGAGCGCTTCGCCGCCGAAGATGCCGATCCGATCCCCGCCGGCGGGCGCCGCCGCCCGATGTTCGTCCTGCGCGTGATCCTTGGCGCTGATGATCTTCAGCACCCGGATGATGTCCTCGGCGCTGAACGGCTTCAGGCAGTACTCTTCCACGCCGATGCGGATCGCCTGCCGGGCGTATTCGAATTCGTCATGGCCGCTCAGGATGATGATTTTGATGCCGGGCAGCATCCTGCGGACGATCGCGCTCAGCTCCAGGCCGTTCATGAACGGCATGCGAATGTCGGTTATCAGGATGTCCGGCTTCAGCTTCTCGATGAGCGGCAAGGCCAGCTCCCCGTCTGGCGCGTCCCCGCAATATTCGAACCCTTCCTTCTCCCAATCGATGCAGGTCCGCATATTTTCCCGGATGACAATCTCATCGTCCACCAGGAACACTTTCTTCAATCTCGCGTCCCCCCCCTGAACCGGAATCGTGATCTCGACCATCGTGCCGACCCCTTTCCGGCTGTCGATGGCGATGCCGTATTGCGAGCCGTAATACAGGCGCAGTCGCCGCTGCACATTGAGCAGCCCGTAGCCGCCGTCCGGCTCGCCCTCTCCGTGCGGCGGCGGATGATCTTCCAGCAGCAGCCGGAGCTCGGCCAGCTTCCCTTCGCTCATGCCGATGCCGTTGTCCGTGACGAGCAGCCGCAGCGTCCGGTCCTGGCCGGCGGAGCCGGATATCCGGATCCGCCCCTTGCCCCGCTTGTTCTTGATCCCGTGATACAGCGCGTTCTCCACGATCGGCTGGAGCGTCATTTTCAGAATCGGGATGGTCCGCAGCTCGGGCGCAATGTCGATCTCGTACTCCAGAATGTCGGAATAGCGCATTTGCTGGATGACCAGGTAGTTGCGGACATGCTCCACCTCTTCCCCCACGGAGATGAGATCCCGCCCCTTGCTCAGACTGATGCGGAAAAAACGGGACAGCGCCTGCACCAGCCGGATCACCTCGCGATTCTTCCCCGCCTCCGCCATCCANACGATCGAATCGAGCGANTTNTAGAGGAANTGGGGATTGATCTGCGCCTGCAGCGTGCGCAGCTCCGCGATCTGCACCTGTTCCCGCTCGCGGATGCTGCGCTCCATGAGCATCTTGATCTGCTCGATCATCAGGTTGAAGCTGTTGCCGAGGTCGGCCAGCTCGTCGTTGCCGGCGGGCTTTACCTTCACTTCGAGGAAGCCCGAAGCCGCCTTGCGCATCTTGTACATCAGAACCTGGATCGGCCGGGTCAGCCGCGACGTGACGAACACATAGAGGCCGATCGTGAACACGATGCTGAGTCCGACGCTGAGAAAAATGAGTCTCCGGATCCCGTGGGCGTCCCGCATGATGTCGTGCTGGGGCGCCATGCCGATCATTTTCCAGCCGGTATCGTCCGACGTCGTATAGGTGATCATCACCGGTCCGTCCGGCCCGTCCTCCACGAAACTGCCCGACTTCCGGTCCAGCCGGGGGGCCAGCTCCGAGGCGGGCGGAAACAGCCGCTCGTCGGACGGATCGAACCCCGTGGCGAACAGCGGCTTGCCGGCGGCGTCCGCCACATAGAAATACCCGACTTGTCCGGACATCGCTTCCCGTATGTAGTGCATCACCGTGTCGGCATCCAGATCGATGACGATGAACCCGATCACTTCGCGGGTGATCCGCTGCTTGATCGTCGTCATGATCGACACGACGTTCTCCGACTCGTACATGGAAACCGTCCAGCCGATCCTGGGGCAGCGTCTCGTCGGGCGTCACGATGAGCACCTCGTCCGGGGCGTTCATCAGATATTGAAAGTGCGGGTTGCGGAGCGGATTCTGGCTGATCGCGAACACACCCTTCCGCTCGCTGATGCCCCGGCCGTACAGATTCACCATGGAGATGTTCAGCACGCTCTCGTTCCGGTACGTCTTGCGATAGAGATCGAAGGCCTGCAGGATGTCCTTCGCGTCGTCGTAGGCGTCGTTCTGGGAGAACAGANAGCGGAGCACGGGCCTGNTGGTTTNTCCNANCTCGAGCAGACGNGCNGTATCCTGNAAGAGCACATCGATGTCNCGNGCNAGCNGGTCCGCGGCCAGTTGGAAGGCGGCCTTGCTGTGCTCGGATATCGTCCGGAACGACTTCTGGTAGGAGACGATGCCGACGGCGATCAGCGGAACGAGCGTCAGCATCACGAACATGGCGAGCATCTTGACCCGCAGACTGGAGAACATCCAACGCACCGGGTTTCTCATGCCTTGGCCCTTACCTTCTCCCTGCAAATCTTATACTTGTATTCTATAACAGGCCGGGTTGAAAGCGTATGCAGGAATAAAATATTCCACCATTTCAATAAACCTCCCCACCTTTCCGCCCCCGCTGTCCCCATTCGCCAAAAAATGCGCACCATTCTCCTTTGAATCTCCGTATTTCTCCGGATTGGAAGCGTTTTATGATGGGGTTGTGCCTTGCACGAAGATGATGCACACAGGGAGGTAAACGAAATTGAAAACATGGAAAATCATGCCCGTTCTGCTGCTGGCCGTCTGTCTGATCGCCACGTCGTGCGGCGGCGGCAACAACTCGGGGTCGGGCGGCGGTGACAGCAAGACCGCTTCGACCGGCGCATCGACGCAAAGTTCCGGGTCGAATGGCGGTTCGTCATCCGGCGCTGGCAAGAAAATCGTGCTCGGCTTCGCCCAGGTCGGCGCCGAGAGCGGCTGGCGCACGGCCAACACGGAGTCGATCAAGGAAGCGGCGGCCGCGGCGGGCATCGAGCTGAAATTTTCCGACGCGCAGCAGAAGCAGGAGAACCAGATCAAGGCCATCCGCTCGTTCATCCAGCAGAAAGTCGACGTCATCGCCTTCTCGCCGGTCGTCGAATCGGGGTGGGAGACGGTGCTGCAGGAAGCGAAGGAAGCCGGCATCCCCGTCATCCTGACCGACCGCGCCATCGATTCGGACGACGAGTCGCTGTACGTCTCGTTCATCGGCTCGGACTTCGTGGAGGAAGGACGCCGCGCCGGACGCTGGCTGCTGGAGCAGTTCAAGGATGCGACGGAACCCGTCAACATCGTCGAACTGCAGGGGACGACCGGCTCCGCTCCCGCGATTGACCGCAAGGCCGGGTTCGAAGAGGTCATCAAGGAGAACCCGAACCTCAAGATCATCGCGTCGCAGACCGGCGACTTCACCCGCGCGAAGGGCAAGGAAGTCATGCAGTCGTTCCTGCAGGCGCACAAGGACATCGACGTGCTGTACGCCCACAACGACGACATGGGCCTCGGCGCGATCCAGGCCATCGAAGCGGCCGGCCTCGTNCCGGGCAAGGACATCATCATCATTACGGTGGACGCGGTAAGAGACGGCATGCAGGCNGCGGCGGACGGCAAGATCAACTTCATCGTGGAGTGCAACCCGCTGCTCGGNCCNCAGCTTATGGACGCCGTCAAAGCGGTGGTGGAAGGCAAGGAAGTGCCGAANCGGATCGTCACCGAGGAAGGAACGTTCACTTCAGAAGAAGCGAAAGCCGCCCTGCCGAACCGGAAATACTGATCCGCTTGCCGACCGGCATCAGCACAATGTACGGCCGCCCCAACCCCTGCACGGGGACGGGGTGGCTTTGTTCAAAGAAAGGGGGAGGCAGCATGAGCGAAAACCGACCGGTCCTGCAAATGTCCGGCATCCACAAGCGGTTCCCCGGCGTCCACGCGCTGAATGACGTCCGTTTCCGGATGTTCGCCGGCGAAGTGCACGCCTTGATGGGAGAGAACGGCGCCGGCAAATCGACGCTGATCAAGGTGCTTACCGGCGTCTATTCCATTGAAGAAGGCTCGGTGGAATGGGAGGGCAGGCCGCTGCATCTGCGGAGTCCGCTCGAAGCGCAGCAGGCCGGCATCAGCACCGTCTATCAGGAGATCAATCTGTGCCCGAACCTGTCCGTGGCCGAGAACATCTTTATCGGCCGGGAACCGCGGAAATTCGGCAAGATTTCGTGGAAAACGATGAACCGCGAGGCCGAGGCGCTGCTTGCGGAACGGCTCAACGTGAGACTCGACGTCACCAAACCGCTGGGCGCCTGTTCCGTCGCCGTTCAGCAACTGGTCGCGATCGCCCGCGCGCTCAATATTTCGGCCCGGCTGCTCATATTGGACGAACCGACTTCGTCCCTCGACCGGGACGAGGCGAACAAGCTGTTCGAGGTGATGCGCCATCTGAAAGAGCAGGGGCTGGCCATCCTGTTCGTCACCCATTTCCTCGACCAGGTCTACGAGGTGTCCGATCGGATCACCATCCTGCGGAACGGACGGTTCGTCGGCGAATACCGCACCGAAGAACTGCCCCGCGTCGAGCTGGTGCAGAAAATGATCGGCAAGGATCTGGAGCTTCTCGGCGGCATGCCGAAACGGAATGCCGCGCCGGGCGAGGCGAAGCGCCCCTATCTGCGCGCGTCGGGACTGGGGCGCAAGGGCGGCGTGGAGCCGTTCGATCTGACCGTCGGCAGCGGCGAGATCGTCGGACTGGCCGGGCTGCTCGGATCGGGACGAACGGAGACGGCCCGGCTGCTGTTCGGCGCCGACCGCGCCGACCAGGGAAAGCTGGTCATCGAAGGCCGGGAGACGAAGCTGGACTCGCCGCGCAAAGCGATTGACCGGGGCATCGCCTTCTGCTCGGAGAACCGCAAGACCGAGGGGATCATTGAAGATTTGACCGTGCGGGAGAACATCATTCTGGCGCTGCAGGCCCATCGCGGCTGGTTCCGCGCGCTGTCCCGCAGGCGGCAGGAGGAAATCGCCGACGAATACATCCGGGCGCTCGACATCAAGCCGTCCGATCCCGAACAGTTCATCCGCAATCTGTCCGGCGGCAACCAGCAGAAAGTGATCCTCGCCCGCTGGCTGCTCATGAATCCCCGGCTGCTCATCCTGGATGAGCCGACGCGGGGCATTGACGTCGGCGCCAAAGCCGAGATTCAGAAGCTGGTCCTGTCGTTGTCCGGGGAAGGGATGGCGGTGCTCTTCATCTCCTCCGAGCTGGAAGAAGTCGTCCGTGTCAGCAGCCGGATCGCCGTCCTGCGCGACAGGCGGCATGTGCGGCACCTGACCGGTGACGACATCCATCAAACGACTATTATGCAGGCCATCGCGGGAGGATGACGCCATGAATGCCCGATGGTGGAACAGACCTTTGTTCTGGCCGCTTGCCGTGTTCGGCTTGCTGCTCTTGCTCAACCTGATCTTCAAACCGGAGTTTTTCGCGCTCCGCTACCAGAACGGCCATCTGTACGGCAGTCTGATCGACATTCTGAACTTCGGCTCCCCCCTGGCGATCGTCGCCATCGGGATGACCCTGGTCATCGCCACGCGGGGAATCGATCTGTCGGTGGGGTCGCTTGTCGCCATCGCCGGCGCGATGGCCTGCCTGACCATCAGCCGGGGCGACGACCAGCATGCCTTGAGCCTGGTGCTCTCCGCCGTCCTGCTCGCGCTGATCGTCTCCATCGCCCTCGGCCTGTGGAACGGACTGCTGGTGGCCGGCGCGGGCATCCAGCCGATCATCGCGACGCTCATTCTGATGGTCGCGGGGCGGGGCATCGCGCAGCTCATCACGAGCGGGCAGATCATCACGGTGACGAGCAAGCCGTATAATTTCATCGGCGCCGGGTGGTTCATGACCTTGCCGTTCTCCGTCTATCTGGCCGCCCTGGTCTTCCTCATCGCCGCGTGGATGACCCGCAAGACGTCGCTCGGCATGTTCATCGAGGCGATCGGCTGCAATCCGACGGCGAGCCGGCTCGCCGGGATCCGTTCCCGCTCGATCCTGCTTGCGGTCTACATGTTCTGCGCGCTGTGCGCCGGCATCGCCGGGCTGATCACCAGTTCGAACGTCTCGAGCGCGGACGGCAACAACGCCGGGCTGTGGATTGAACTCGATGCCATCCTCGCCGTCGTCATCGGGGGGACTTCCTTAAGCGGCGGCCGGTTCTCGCTGACCGGCACCCTGGCCGGGGCGCTGCTGATCCAGACGCTGACGACCACGATCTACATGCTGGGCGTCCCCCCGGAAATCACGCTGGTCGTCAAGGCGTTCGTCGTCCTGGCCGTCTGTCTGATCCAATCGCCGTCGTTCCGCCGTTCACTGGCGCGCGGCATTCCATGGAGCCCTGCGGCATCGGGACAAGAGGTGAGCAGACATGGTTAATCGCAACTATATCCCGCTTCTGGTGACCATCGGGCTGTTCATCCTGATGTTTCTGGCCGGCTCGCTGCGGTATCCCGGATTTTTCTCGCCGCAGGTGTTCATGAACCTGCTGATCGACAACGCCTTCCTGCTCATCGTGGCCGTCGGCATGACGTTCGTTATTCTGTCGGGCGGCATCGATCTGTCCGTCGGCTCCGTGGTGGCGCTGACCACGATGCTGTCCGCCAGCCTGATTACGGAAGCCGGCTGGCCGCCGGCGGCCGTCATACCGCTGGTGCTCGCGGTCGGCATCCTGTTCGGCTGGATGATGGGCGCGATCATTCATTACTTTCAGATTCAGCCGTTCATCGTCACCCTGGCCGGCATGTTTCTCGCCCGGGGACTGTGCTATGTGATCAGCATCAACACGATCACGATCAACCATCCGTTCTATACGCATATGGCGCTCGCGAAAATCCGCCTGCCGGGCGGCAGCTTTATCTCAATCAGCGTCGTCATCGCCCTCCTGGTCGTGGCGCTGGCCGTCTATCTCGCGCATTATACCCGCTTCGGGCGCAACACTTATGCGATCGGCGGTCATGAGTCATCGGCGGTGCTGATGGGACTTCCGGTCGGCCGGACGAAAATGCTCGTCTACGCGTTCAGCGGCTTCTGCTCATCCCTGGGCGGCGTCGTGTTCACGTTCTACATGCTGTCGGGTTACGGGCTGCATACCGTCGGCCTGGAGCTTGACGCCATCGCGGCGGTCGTGATCGGGGGGACGCTGCTGACCGGCGGCTCCGGCTATGTCATCGGCACGTTCTTCGGCGTGCTGATCCAGGGCGTCATCCAGACGATCATCACCTTCGAGGGCACGCTCAGCTCCTGGTGGACGAAAATGGTCATCGGTTTGCTGCTGTTTCTTTTTATTCTGTTGCAGCGGGTCTTCACCACGCGGTCTACGCGGAGCCAGTCTATGTAAGATATAATCGAATTTGGGGAGGGGATTCGATTGCTGCGGTCAAGCCGAACGGCCCTTGTCTGTTTCAACCTGCTGCTCGTGTTCCTTGCGATGCTGGCGGGCTGCAACCGTGAAGCTGCGGCGCCGCTCGAGGAGCCGCCGGAGACGATCGATTCCCGCATCCCCGATCCCCGGTCCACGGAAGTCACCGCGGACAAGCACAAGATCGTGCTCGGCTTCTCCCAGCTCGGCTCCGAGAGCGATTGGCGCAACGCCAATACGCGGTCGATCCGGGAAGCGGCGAAGGAAGCCGGCATCGAGCTGCTGTTCGACAANGCGGANCAGTCGCAGGAGAAGCAGATNGAAGCGATCCGCGGCTTCATTGAGCGGAAGGTCGATGTGATCGCCTTCGCGCCGGTCATCGAGACGGGCTGGGAAGGCATCCTGACCGAGGCCAGACAGGCCGGCATTCCGGTCATCCTGTCCGACCGCGCCGTGCAGATCAGCGATCCGTCCCTGTATGTGACGTTTATCGGCGCGGATTTCTACGAGGAAGGCCGCAAGGCGGGCAAATATTTGCTGGACAAGAANCGCAACGAACCCGGCCCCGTCGTGATCGCGGAGCTGGAGGGCACCGAAGGTTCCTCGCCGTCCATCGAGCGCGGCAGAGGCTTCCGGGACGTCATCCTGGAGCGCGCCGATATGACGATCGCCTATTCCGCGCCGGCCGACTTCACGGTGGACAAAGGAGCCGAAGTCATGCGCGGGTTTCTGCGGGAAAGCGGCGGCGACATCGACGTGCTTTTCGCCCACAACGACGATATGGCGCTCGGGGCCATTGAAGCGATCGAGGAATTCGGCCTGAAGCCCGGGGAAGACATCGTCATCATTTCCGTCGATGGCACGCGCAAAGCGTTCGAGATGATGGCGGAGGGCAAAATCAACTGCGTGGTGGAATGCAATCCGCTCCTCGGCCCGATTCTGATGCAGGCGGTCCGCGAGATCTACGAAGGACGCACCTTGCCGAAGCGGATCGTGCCGCCGGAAAGTGTGTTCACCGAGGTGCTCGCGGAGAAGGAAGTGGCCAATCGACAGTATTAGGCGGCCCCGCGTCCGTCGATCGCTGACGAAAAAGGAGGACACTTGTCAAAATCTGATAATCTTGATAAGCTGTCTAATGTTAATATTTTTTAATCAAGTGTCCCGGGGTGATGCAGAGCATGGATTTGGTCGCAATGAAGAGCCGGCTCGACGCCAGGCAGCTCATGGTGGTGGAATCCGAAGTCAGGAACCAGGGCAAGAACATGATCGTCGCCTATGTCCTGTGGTATTTCCTCGGCATATTCGGCGGTCACCGTTTTTACATGAAGAAAACAGGCTCCGCGGTTGCTCAACTCATTCTGACGATCACCATTATCGGAATCATCATCAACGCGGTCTGGTGGATCGTGGACGCCTTTCTGGTACACACGTGGGTGAGGGACTACAACCGCGAACTGGAGTACCGCCTCGTTTCGCAAATGATCGCCCAGCAAGATCCGCCGGCGCCGAACAGCTTCTGACGGCATGAACAGGAACGACCTGTCGCTGGAACAGCTTCTCGTGCTGCAATCGGAAATGCGGCACGTCGAGAAATCGCTCGCGCTCGCGTATTTCATGCTGCTTGGCGGACATCTGGGCGTTCACCGTTTTTATTTGAAGCGTTATGCAAGCGGTACCATTCAGTTGATCCTTTTCTTGGTCGCCGTATTATGCTATTTCCTTACTCCCCTCGTATATGTCGGAGACGAGGATTGGACCGGCCCGGCCCTGATATTGCTCATCATCATGCTGGCGGCCGGCCTGGCGCTGATCGTCTGGATCATTGTCGACCTGTTCCTCATCCCCCGCATGGTCAGAGAGTGGAACGCGGCCCGGGAAACCGAGATCATACGCAGATTGACAGGACAACCCTGATTTCGTGAAGCGCTTCGGATCAAGGGAGCTTCGACATCGCCGTCGGAGCTCCCTTGATGGCTTCGCCGGAGCGCGCCCTTCAACCCCCGTTCCCGCCATCCAGCGGCACGGCGAAGGTCACCGTCGTCCCCTTGCCGGCTTCGCTGATCAGTTGGATGCCTTTGCCGTACAGCTTCTTCAGCCGCATATGAATATTGCGCACGCCCACGCTTCTCGACGGCTTGCCGCCGGCCTGCTCGGCGAGCAAGGCTTCCGCCCGCTCCGCGCTCATGCCCACGCCGTTGTCCCGAACCGTGAACTCCGCTTCCTTCCCGTTCCGCTTCACGGAGATTTCAACGCAGCCGCCTTCAATCCGCTTCATGATGCCGTGATGAACGGCATTTTCCACCAGCGGCTGCAGGACCAGCGGCGGCACCCGCATGTCCAGCGCTTCCTCGTCCACCCGGATCACCGTCTGCAGCCGTTCGCCGAATCGCGCCTTCTCAATCTCCAGATACGCGTGGACAAACTCCAGCTCCTTCTTGAGCGAGGTATAGTCCTCCAGGTTCTTGAAATCGAAGCTGCCGCGCAAATATTCGGAGAACTGGTTCCAATTCATGATAACCGGAATGTCCCCGAACAGGTCTCCGAGATGACGCAGCAGGGGAACCATGTTGAACTCGGTCACGATGAAATCCGGACGGTGGAGCTTGTATTTCACTCTCAGATAAGCGGCCATGTTCTCGAAGAAATCGGGTTCATTCGAATGCCGGGCATAGTCGAAATACTCGTACGAGTAGCTGAAGGCATGCCGCGGGCTGCGGTTCAACACCCCGGTCAGGCCTTCATTGAACTCCATATGCGCCGGCTCGGTGGGAGTGAAGGGGTGGAGAATCAGGACATGCCGTTCGCCCTCTTCCGCCGCGAATGCCGCCGGATGCGGAATGAGCAGCAAGACGGCTAGCATGAGCTGAACAATAAGGAGCAAACGCGATTTGTCCGCCATGATCGTCCTCCCCTGCCATCAGACCTCTGTCTTTTGTCCTGGCAATGATTTTAGCACAGGATTGCGGGTTTGACGGCGAGGGATGCAAAAAATCCCGCCGCGCCGGCAGGCGGTCGGGATTTCTTGCGGGTCAGGCGGTGATGGTTTCCAACGCAATCTCGATCATGTCGTTGAACGTCGTCTGCCTCTCCATCGGGGTCGTCTGCTCGCCGGTCGCGATGCTGTCGCTGACGGTGAGCAAGGACAGCGCCTGCGTTCCGAATTTCGCGGACAGCGTGTACAGGGCGGCCGTCTCCATCTCCACCGCCAGCACGCCGTAGCGGGCCAGCTTCTCGTAGAGCGCGTTGTCGTCGGAATAGAAGAGATCCGACGAGAACACGTTGCCGACCCGCGGCTTGAGCCCGCTTCTGGCCGAACCGATCTCATGGGCAAGCTTCATCAGGCCGAAATCGGCGATCGGGGCAAAATCGACGGCGCCAAACACGCGGCGGTTGATGGACGAATCCGTGCAGGCGGCCTGGGCGATGATGACTTCGCGCAGCCCGATGTCCGGCCGGAGCGCGCCGCAAGTCCCGATCCGTACGAGTTTCCTGGCCCTGAATTCATTGACGAGCTCGTGAATATAGATGCTTGCCGACGGAACGCCCATCCCGGTTCCCTGCACGGACACCTTCTTGCCGCGCCAGGTGCCCGTAAATCCCAGCATGCCGCGGACCCGGTTGTAGCACACCGCATTTTCCAGGAAGGTTTCCGCGATATATTGGGCCCTGAGCGGATCGCCCGGCAATAGCACGGCCTCGGCAATGTCACCCGGTCTTGCGTCGATATGGACGGACATGGTTTGCTTCTCCTCCTTGTGCGTTAGCGGCGATCATGTTTCACTCCAATCATATCCGCCAGATTGCCTTGGGGCAATTGAACTGCATACGCAAGCGCCTCTTTTAAAGCCCTCCATTCGCCGCAGCAGCACCCGAAGGAACATTTCCATCATTTATAAAAATGTAAGTTTAAATTTACAAATATAATTGAATAATGTAAAATATGATTATCATTTTTCGGAGCGTGTTGAAGATGGCCTTTCTAACCGATGAGCAAATACTCAAAGTCCTCTACGGTTACAATGCATGGTGGGATAAGGGCTATATTTCGTCCGAACTGACGAGGCCCGTCAAGAGGCTGGCATACTATGAGGCCAAAAAAGCATTTGAACATCCCCGCATCAGAAGAGCCGTAATATTGTCCGGCCCGCGCCGCGTAGGGAAAACGACCATCATGTTTCAAACGATTGAAGAATACTTGAAACAAGGCATCCCGGCGAAAAGCATCATGTACGTTTCATTTGACCATCCGATGTTGAAACTGTGTGACATCGGAAGGATAATTGAGGTTTTCCAAAATAATTTGAATCCAGGTGAACGGGATCTATATTTCTTTTTTGACGAAATTCAATATGCTCAGGATTGGGATTTGTGGCTAAAAACACTGTATGACCGCAATCCGACTTACCACATCATGGCAACCGGGTCTGCCATTCCGGTGTTCGCCGAGAAAGCAAAAGAAAGCGGAGTGGGGCGCTGGACAACTATCCGGATTCCGACGCTTTCATTTTATGAATACATTGAAATTATGGGGATCCCCAAACCGAAGCTTTCCAGGAACATTTACCCTACAGCCCTCGCATCGTTGGGTTCATCCATACTGACCCGATTGATGCTCGACCTTGGACCGCTTCAGAAGCATTTTCACCGTTATTTGCTTGTCGGCGGGTTTCCGGAAGTCGCTTTATCCGACGATGTCGGATATGCCCAGAAAATGATTCGCGAAGATGTCGTCGATAAGGTATTGAAGCAGGATATGTTATCGCTGTTCCCGATTCGAAACGTCAACGAACTGGAAAAGATTTTCCTCTATCTCTGCATGGTTAGCGGCAATATTGTCGTTCAGGACACCATTTCAAAAGAAGTAGGGATTTCTCGCCCAACTGTCGCCAATTACATGGAATTTCTTGAGCAGGCCAACTTGATTTATGTCAGTCAGCCAACCGAACAAACCGGAAAGAAGGTGCTGAAATCCAAACCGAAAATCTATCTGGCTGATGCCGCTATCCGAAATGCCGTACTCATGATTGATGAAGAAGTACTGGCAGACGCGACAGAAATGGGAATGATTGTTGAAACCGCGATTTACAAACACATTCACGCCTTTAACTATTTGGACACAACACATATCGGGTATTTTCGGGATGCGAGGACAAGCAAAGAAATTGATATTGTCATAACTTACGGCGCCAGAACCAGGATTCTCATCGAGGTGAAATACCGTGAGGACACAGAGCTGACGCATAAAGATGCGATTGTGGAGTGGGCCGACGATCCGAAGGTCGCCGCTGCCCTTGTGATAACAAAAAACAACAGTGACTTCGGAATAACCGATCATGCCACAAATTGCCCAATCATCAAGATTCCCGCTTACGCCTTCCTATACTTGTTGGGGCATGCCGGGTACACAAAGTACTTGGAATCCATGCAATCAAACAGATAATAGGGCCATTCTCACAGAATGACCCTGCGAAGGGGTTGCGGATGGTGGAGAGACGATGGGCAATCACGATGGTGGTGTTACCTTGATATTTCGGGCGAGCGGATCGGTGTCTTGCGTCCGCGCAGAATTTATTTCCGAACCTCCAACGCCCGAAGCAGCATCACCACGGCTTCGACCCGCGTGGCGGTAGCGCCGGGCGCGAAGCGCAAACCGTCGCGGCCGAGGACAATGCCCGTTTCCCGCAGCGCTTCCGCCGCGCCTTTCGCCCAGGCCGGAATGGCTTCGTCATCGGTAAAGTCGGTCCGTACCACGTTGCGGTCGGCCATCCCCAGCGCTCTGGCGATCATCACCGCCATCTCCGCGCGGGTGACGGGCTTATCCGGGCGGAAGCTGCCGTCTGCGTACCCGGACACGATGCCTTTCTCAACGGCCAGCGCCACCGCTTCCTTGGCCCACTTAGCGATCCGGTCCTTATCGGCGAAGGGCGGCGCCTTGGAGCCGGATGCGCCGGCGGCTGTTCCCCTGGTATCACCCAGCCCCAGGGCCTGAACCAGCATGACGAGAAACTCGGCGCGGGTGATGGGGTGGTTCGGCCGGAATGTCCCGTCCGGATAGCCTTTCACCCAACTTTTCGCCGCCGCTTCCCGAATGAACGATTCCCCCCAGTGGCCGGCGATGTCGGTAAAGCTCGGCGCCGGTGTTGCCGGAGGCGTCTCGATTGGCGGCTCTTTCTCCGCTTCGGTCGCCAGAATGGCAAACTTCGCGAAACGGTCCGTCTCCGCCGTCACCCATTCGCCCTCCACCTTGCCGCCCATGCTGATCCACTTCTGCTGTTCTTCGTCATAGTAGAAGATGGAGACCTTCCGGTTGTCTTCCGATTTGGCGGGATCAAACTTGATCGAGATTGTCACTGGTTTCCCGAGAGGAACGGGCTTGTCTCCGGCAATCTCGAACACGGCGCTGGCGAAGGTCTGCCCCTCGCCGGCCGATGCCGCATCGGCCGCTTTCGTGATGGTCACGAACAGGGGTTGTTCAGTGGTGCCAGCCGGGATTGAAAGGACGAAATCATTCCCCAAGCGGATCGTTTTCCCTTCCCCCGCGGCAACGAACCACTGGTTCAGAGGCAGAACTGAACCTCCTCCGCTTCCTCCCCCGCTTTCTCCTCCACTTCCCGCGGAAGGGTCATAGACGCGCACCGTGCGCCGTACCTGGTCCGCGGCGTTGCCCGCCGAATCCGTCACGTCATACAGAATCGTATACGTCCCCAACTTGGCCGTATCGACCTTATCGCCGGAGACGACCACCCTGGCCGTGACGTCGCCGTCCAAGTCATCCGTGGCGGTGTAGCCCGGGTCTGCAAAGGCGGAACCCAGCGGCGCCTGCATCGCCGCGTCGCCGCGCAAGGTAATAACGGGTTTGACGCGATTGATGTTCGTGATCTCGATTTGTTGNACCNCCTCGTGGCCGGCCTGATCTTTCGCATAGACACTGAGCCAGCCGTTGTCCGTTACGAGGATTTGCGCGTTCAGGGTCGACGGATCCGACAGATCCAGCGGAGTGCCTTTGCCGCTTGCAAAGTACGTTTGATCGTGCTGACCGACTTCATATTTGACCTCAGCCAAGTCGCCATCTTTGTCGTCAACCACCACGTTCACGTTGACGTCCCGATTGGTTGGGGCTGGCGGGGCGCTCAAGCGGATGGTCGGAGAAGAGACGTCGATGTAGAACGATTCGGAATGACGGGACCAATGTCCGGTCCTGCCATTGTCATCTTCGATCTCGGCCATGACGTGCAAATACCAGATGCCCGTCTTATCAGGCGCGAGGATTTCGTCCCCGCTGTTGAAAGAAGTCCAGTTTGCGGAAGCCGGATCTGCGGAATCCCATACGGGCAGCGCGTCAGATTCGCTCCACTGATAATACGCGCCCATGAACGAGGAATTTACCGTTACCTGTGTCTTCGCGCTTCGCACCCAGACGTGTCCGCTCCCGTCCGGATTGAACGCGATGTCGCTCGGATCTATGGACCCGATGGGGATAAATGGATAAGTGTCGGCAAATTTGGATGCATATTTTTCGGGAGCGATGATGTTTACGGAGGAATTCAATTTGCCATAAGCGGCAAATACATCATCTGCCAAAGGTTGTGTGATCTCCCTCAATCACCACAATCGATATCAGGTTATATGCGAAGGCTTTATAATCGATATAACCGACATTCTCCGGAATGGTCACGCTGGTGAGTTGATTACTGTAAAAAG
>Ga0065720_1019705_pt1 | contig 21202 bp, 16 predicted proteins | sample Thericmetagenome_FD_59107 | JGI IMG/M metagenome (GOLD analysis project Ga0065720, IMG submission 59107) | Thermophilic microbial communities from the Joint Bioenergy Institute, California, USA of rice/straw/compost enrichment - eDNA_2 v2... | ecosystem: Engineered > Solid waste > Grass >...
AACATCGTGGCACCGGAGTCCCTAAGGATAAACTCATTCCTTTCCCTCGGCGCGCCAGGATCGAGCGCGAGAAACGCACACCCTGCTTTGAGCACTCCAAGAATTGAAAAGTATGCCACGGGAGACTTGTCAAAGCAGACTGCGACCACGTCGCCCGTTGAGACATGTCCGCTCAAGAGATGGGCGACACGGTTTCCCTGCTTCTCTAGCTCCAAATACGTCCATTCCCTGCCGATGGGGTTGTTGTTGTTGTCGAAACGGTCCACAAACCACAGCGCCGTCGCCTCGGGCGTCAACGCAGCTTGCCGCGAGACAAACTCGTGCAGGAACTTCACCTCTGTGGACAGAGTCGGTTGTTCGGCGGGTAGGATAGAATATAGCTCTGGGTGAGCATTGTTCAGGGCAGAGTCCGTCTCGTCGGGGTGCAAAGCGAGGTGTGACACCTGCGCATCGAACTGCTTCAGCAGGAGGGCCGCCTGTTCAGGGGGGAGGATGTCCGTGAAGAAGGTAGCGCGGTAGAGCAGGCTTAGTGACGTCGAGCCTGAGGAGTGTTCAATCTCCAGCGACAAGGGGATGTCGGTTTGCGGCGTGTCGTCCACAATCTTCCAGCGGCGAGTCTCGCTGTCAGGGCCCGGAGGAAGGTCGAGTTTCTGGTATACGAGCAGCGTATCAAATAGCTTTGTATCCCCCCTCCCGAGCCACTGCTGAATCCTGGTCAGGGGGAGATGCTGCTGGGTGTAGAGGGCAGTGTTATACCTCAACATGCTGCGCAATAACTCCTCATTCTTCTCGGTGTTTTCTGCCACAACAGGCAGCGTACAAATACAAGGAAACACAGCCTCCCTCGTCGCATCGGTTGTTCTCCCCGACAGCACAATTCCAAACACGACGGAGGATTCGCCCAGGTAGGAGGAGAGGACGCGGGTCCAAGCTGCGGAGAAGAGGGTGTGCAGGGTGTAGCCAGCTTGCATAGCCCCTTTCTCTAGCGTTCCAACAGGCAAACTACTTGCCATCTCGGTGGTCTCAATCGTTCTGTTGCGCTGTTGGAGAGGAGTCATGACCGGGAAGCGGTTTACCACAACCTTTTCGGCCAGCCCTGTCCAGAAAGAGGGGTCAGGGGAGGTAGTTTGGGAGAGGATATCGACAACAGCAGGGGTTATGTCCTGCGGAGAGAGTTGGCGGCCGGAGAGGCATTCAGATAAAGAAGCAAGCAAGAGCCGAAGGGAGTGCACGTCGTAGAGGGCGTGGTGGATGGCCAGGTGCATGTGCAGCCCTTTCTCTCTTTCCAGGATCGCCACGCTCCAGAGACTGGTTTCCGGGTTGTCATAGGCAGCCTTTTGAGCCTCACGTCTCCATTTCTCACGCTCGAAGTACCCTTGATGAACACTGACACGAGGGGAGAAGTCCTCAGCCTTGTAAACCACCATCCCGAACTCAACCTCCCTCACCCCCTCAACCGGAATAACCCCCGCACGAAGCATAGGCTGAGCAGCACAGACCTTGTGCCATGCGTCAGCGAGCTGTGAGGAGGCAACCCCTTCCGAACTGACTTCAAACTCAAGGAAATTGAGGTAGTCTTTGCCGGAAGACTTGATAAATTGGGCGAGCATGGCGGATTGTGTTGGGGTGCAGGGGAGGAGGGTCTCGACTTGATCCATATCAATCCCATGAACGGCGAGTTGCGGACGTACCCACGATTGGAAACTTGAGAGATCGTATGCCGGCTTGGCGGGAATGTCGATCGAGGGGTTGGCGGTTTGGGCATCGATAAAGGCCGCGAGACGGGCACATGTTGGGTAGGTGAGGACATCACTCGCCATTACCGTCACTTGCCTGTCCGAGAAAGTGTTGCGTAGCTTGGAGGCGATTTGTACGGCAGAAATGCTATCCAGTCCGAGCTGATAAATCGTTGTATGCCGGGTTATCCTGGCCTCATCCACGTGTGAGAGAGAAGCCAGCACAGAGCAGATGGTAAGCTCTGTCGGCGTCCAGTCCTCTTTGCCGAGAGAAGCTGTGGGTTCGGTAGCGGGTTGGGGGTGTTTGATCCTCGAGATGTCGTCGGCCAAGGGAGTCGGGAGGATGAGTGGGAGGTGAGAGTGTGGATAGGCGAGGATGGTGTTGAAGGTGTGGAGGAAGAGATGCAACAGGAGGGAGGAAATAGGGCTGTTACAGGGGGTTAGTGCTAACTTGAGAATCTAAGGGGAAAGCGGGAGGGCTTACCTCTCTTGGGCGTGGAGACGAACAACGAGTTTGTCTTGCGTCGGGTTGGGGGTGATTTCGAGGACATAGGGGATCTAAGTTTTTGTTTTTGTCAGCATCACCATCCGCACAACATATCACCGCACAACCCGGCCTCAACATTAAAGTCACAGCTGTGACAGGGCACTTACATCCATCTCCCCCTCGTCCTTTTCAAGTCTCCAAACAGCTTGGTCCAGTTCCCTCCCCGGAGCTTGCACCAACACAAGCGTATCAAACACCCTCCCCTTCCCAACCACTCCCTGTATCCTCCTCAGCCCCGTAAACTGGTACTCCCTCGCCCGTTCATTAATATCCCCTACCAACCTCATCACTTCCGCGACCCTCAGTGTCTCATCCTCCAACTTCACTCGGATCGGTATAGTGTTGAAGCACGGAGCGACAAGTTCGTCGATCTGTGGAAGGGGAACGCTACGGCCGTTGATGACTGTTCCGAAGCAGATGTCGCGGCTGTTAAAAACAGTGGAGAGGGTGAGCGTCCAGGATGTGTGGGATGCTGTGAGGAGCGTGATGCCTAGCTGGCGGATCCTCCCCTGGAGCTGAGAAAAGGGCATGCCCAACTCCTGTATCAGGTTGATCTTCTCTAGTGGGAGGCCGTCAAACGACAACTTGGAAGCCAGTTTAGGCGTGTACCCTTCCAGTTGGGCCCTCCAGAACGTGTCCGTATCCGCAGGGAGCGCCAGACTCAAGCGAAGGAAGGAGTCATACTTCGATGGGGGCGACAAAACCTGTCCGGCGACGGTTTGCTCGACTTCGTAGAGCAGCCGTTGGATCGCCACGCCATCATAGAGAGCATGATGGCATACAAAAGAGATGTAGGTATCTTGTCCGTGGTGGATCACACCGAAGGAGATGGCGGGTGTCAGACTGTCCAGCGCAGGGGGGACAGCTTTCACTTGTTGCTCCAAGCAGTTTTCTATGCTTGATGGAGAGGGGCCAAACCCATGCCAGACGGGCTCCCACGTCTCCAAAACTGCCTGAATAATTGGGTATTGAGTGGATGATGTAGTGAGGAAGATTGTGCGCAGAATAGGGTGCCTAACAACCATGGATGTAAAAGCTTGCTTCAGGGGGTTGAGGGGGCTGTTGAGACGAAAGAGCATCTGGTTCAGGTATTGGGAGCTACCGCTGCCGGAAGAGGAGAGGAGCATACCCTCTTGAAGTGGAGTACACGGCAGGAGGGTTGTGACGGTCACGCCCTTCTCCTTGAGATCCCCCAGCACGCTGTCGATGAGCTCCTTGGGCAACAGGGGTTCTTCAACCTCCTTAAGCGCGCTTGATGCAAGCACAGGAGTTGTGAGGCCTTCTTCAGCCAGGACTTGCGCTAGCTTTGCTACAGTCGCATTCCTTAAGATGAGGGTGATACCCGGCCGTCTGCCCAGGCGCGTTTCGATCTCGCGTGCGAGCTGGATGGCGGTGAGTGAGTCCAGGCCGAAGGTTGCGAGGGGAGTCCATTTCCTTAACTCGGGACGGTTGACGGTAAGGGAGGAGCAAACTGCATCGGAGATCAGGGATTCGAGAGGAGACCATTCGTCGGCGGTGTTGATATCGGTGCTGGAGGGCAGGTCCTGAGCCGGGGAAGGGATGTGGTTAGACGGGGGGAAGTCGCCCTTTTCCAAAATCTCGAAGGCCTTCTCAACATCAAACACTCCCTTCACGTCCTCCGGCAACACCTTTTTAAGCTGAGAAAGCTCTCCCGAGAGGTTATCCAACATCCCTCTTGTCAAAACCCCTAACGTTTTCCCAAAGGCCGCAGCCCACTCTTTACCCACCACATCCCCATGCCAAGTAACTCTAACCTCAAGCTCCCTCTCCCGCGGCTCCATCTCCACAAAAACCTTCGTCTCGAGATAGTCCCTGCTCCCCAACACCTGCACAACCCCCTTTTGATCTGTTGAAGAAGAGACCAAACTCTCCTGCCAAACCCCCATAACCTCAAAAACCCTCTCCCCCCCTTTTTGCCTAGTTAACTTCTTTATCTCCCCTAGCGGCAGCACCCCATGAGCCATAGCAGCCCTGTTTGCGGCTTGGACTGTGGCAAGAAGGTCCCGTACAGTCCTTACTTGCCTTAGGTCAGTTCGCAGGGGTAATGTGGCAATGCACGGGCCGAGGAGAGCTTCTATGCTCGGGAGGGGGAGTGTACGCAGGGAGGTTACCACGCCGATGGCTATATCGGGGTGAGAGAGGAAAAGGGAGGTTGTGAAGGTAAGGGAGGCGAGGAAGAGGGATTGGGGTGTGCATATTACACTCTGGAGCTTTGACTTGACATCGCCTGGGGATAGGGGGAGCGTAAGGGATGTAGTTTCTACTGACAGCGGGGAGTCTGGGTTGCTGACAAGGGTTGGAAAGGGAGGCGGGTGGTAAGAGTGCAGCATGCGTGCCCAAAACTCACGAGCAGCGTTACATGCTTGCTTGTGCGATTCAGAGTGGAAGTATGAGGTGAGAGCCCGGAACTGGGGTCGAGGAGTAAGCTCTTGCCCTTGAGAGAGGGAATTGAGGTCAGCCAGAAGCAGGTCCTGCGTCCAGCCATCATAGATCGCATGATGTAGCTGTACTGTGACGAGGACCCCCTCTTCTGACGGAACAAGACGAATTTTAAATGGGTGAAGGAATCCCGCATCATCGTTCAGTTGCCACTCCCTGCTTAGGGCGCTAACCACCGCGATCTGGCCCTCCCTCACGCCAGAGAAAATGACTTGCAGAAAGTGCCCAGCGTGGTGGATGAATCCCGTGCGGAGGATCTCGTTTCGCTCGATGAGGCGCTCAAACCACACCCGGACGTCGTTAACTCCATGCCCGACGATCCGCAGTTCAACCCAGTTGCAGTACACCCTCGGATTAGCGACCGTCTCGGCGAGCATGGAGGATTGAAGGGGTGTGCAGGGGATGATAGAGGTAATTTTCCCTGTGTAAGGGGTCAGAAGCGGGTGCTTTCGAGCTGAGGGGACCTCCAAGTCAATGGAATCAGGGGCCTGAGGGATTCGGTCCTTCACCCGGGTATAAAGGCCCGCGATCGTCCGGACCGAGAGGACATCCAAAGCAGAGACTTCATATCCCCCTTCCCTCAGCGCAGAAGCGAGCTTGATCGCAGTAAGGGAGTCCAGTCCCGCCCTGGCGAGGTCAGTGTTGGAGTAAACGGGCCCTGAAAGCACTTGACCAGCAATCTCGCACATCCGACGCTCTCTAGCGTCTGCATATGCGACCCCATCCGCGAGAGAAGTTATCTTTGCCGAGTAATCTGCCACAAGACCCTTCCGATCAACCTTCCCCGACGGCAGCCTCGGCAACTCCCTCATGATGACCACATCATTGGGGATCATATACCCTGGCAGCCACTCCCGACAGCTGTGGAGGACTTTGTCTGTTTTCTTGGTATTGTCATCCCCTTCCTCAACATCATCAACCGCGCAGAAGAGAACTAAAAGGTTGTTCACCACCCCCGCCACAGCCCCATGACACCCGACTGCCCTCAACGCAGCATGCTCAACCTCGCCCAGCTCTATCCTCTGCCCGCGGAGCTTGACTTGCCCGGTGGCGATCCGTCCAAGGCACTCCAGCTTCCCGCCGGGTAACATCCTCGCCTTGTCTCCTGTCCGGTACAGCCTCCCATACGGGGTGTCGATAAACGCTGTGGAAGTCAAATCCGGCCTGTTCAGATACCCGACCGCGAGCTGCGGTCCTCCAAGAGCGAGTTCTCCGGTCTCTCCCAAAGGCAGGACCACTACCTCCGTGGGGGAATCCCCAGCATCAGGGTCAGGGATCTTGAGTATAAACGCCGACACGGTATCAAATGCCACGCCAATATTGCTCACACTTGCCTTACTCTCAAAAGCAGCTTCGACACTACAATGAATCGCTGCCTCCGTAGGACCATACATCCCCCACAGCAAACTTTTTTTCTCCCCATCTCCCCCAAATTCTTCCACCACCGGCCGAGTTAACATCTCCCCAATCGTAAGCAATACCCTTAGCCCTGGCACGTTCTCCCTCTTCCTGAGTAAACTCCCCGCCACACTGGGGGTCAACTCACATCCATCCACTTGCAGCGCGTTCATCACCCCCGGCAGGTCGTTCAACATCTCTTGTCTTACACACCCCACGAGTGTCTGGCCCCTAAACAAAGGGAAGAAGATCTCGAACACCGATACGTCGAACGTAGGCGCTGCGAACTGCAAGAAGCGCGTGAAATGGGGGATGTGTGCGTCGTGAGCGAGAAGGGATTGCGTGGCTGCGGTGTGGGAGATACCCACACCTTTGGGGGTGCCCGTGCTGCCGGAGGTATACATAACGTATGCCAAATCATCCCCTTTTGGCACCCTCCAGCGTTTGCGCTCCTGCTGGGTGGGCGTCTTTGCCAGAAGGAAGTCCAGCGTGTCGGGTGTGACCAAGAGGACTTGAAGCCCCATATCCCCCGGTATCTGCCCCTCCAGCTCCTTTGTGGTAATCACTACGTGCGCGTTCACATCTTGCAAAATAAACCGGGCCCTTTCAAGGGGAACGTCTAGGTTAAGCGGGCAGAAAGCGCCGCCTGCTTTTAGGATCGCCAATTGCGAGACATACAGCATCGGACTCTGCGGGATCAAAATTGGCACAACAAAGGCCTCTCTTTGAGGGGCCTTCTTGCCGTCCCATGTCTTCAACCCGCGCTTTTTCTTCCTCTGCTTGCCGTCGTTGTTGGCGGGCTGAGATTGCGCAAGAAGAGCGGTGATCCGACAAGCGAGGACGTCTGAAGCTGCGTGGAGCTGGGCGTAGGAAAGCGTGACACGTTTGTTGGATTTCGGGTCGAGAAGGAAGTCGAGCGCAGGCTGCCCATCTTTTGAGTTTGTCTGCACAAGGTGATGGAGAAGGGCTGGACCTGGGAGGTGTTTGGGGGGATGGTTGGCGATGGAGAGGCCGGTTAGGTCAGGAGACTGAGGCTTGCTGTTGGCGCTTTTGGAGGTTCTGGCACCCATCCTGGTGGTTGGTGATGGGTCTGTTGGTGAATATTGATAATAAGCAGTGGGTAGAGTTGAGATGTGAAGTTAGGTAAGATGCTGGTAAGAAGGGTATGTCGGTGTAGGTATCGGTCAGGGGCTACGTCAGCCCTGCTAATCCAGCTGTAAAGGTTTCCTTCTAGAGGTAGGTCGGTAGAGCTTTAGCTTTGTACTAACAAATCAGCACCTGTATCTTTAGCCAGATGAGCTCTCATGACTCGACCACCATCAAAAACGAAATAAACTTCAAACCTCGAAGTTTGTTGGAAGTTGATATCCCTTCAGAATCACACACCCCATCCACATTTAATCACACACCCCGCACAACGCCAGCACTTCCCCAATCAGGAAAGTACCATAACAAACAAACCTCTGTAATTCCACTCCTCCCGCCGGCCCTTTACTCTGCTTGACGTGAGAGGGTGTGCGAATGTTACTTTCTCTGTCAAATAAACCCCCCCTGATTGGCTGACCGCTCCTGGGCGAGAGGACAAATCTGACGAGTCCAAGAGCGTGGATTTGTATTGACGAGACGATAATTGGTCGGTTTGCTTTGGTATGGTCGGTACGTAACGAGGTCCTTCTTCTCGGTGTCGCTATGGCACGTATGGTGTGTTGTATATTGGATGCGTGGATGTTGCAGTGTAGTAGTGTATAAGTGAGTGCTTGGCCGGTAGCAAGGTTCACTGTCATTGGTTGTGGTTTAGTGGTGAAGGTCCAGGTGGAGGTGAACATCCAAGCCCACTACTCTCATAAGGCCTAGCTCTGCGATGAGGTCACACTCGGTAATGGAGCCAAGGAAGGCAAAGCTTGCTTCATATCCTCACAGTGAACCAATTGACCACGAACACTTTAGGACGGCCCTAAGAAAGTTCCTGTTCGAGTCCCATAACAACCCAAGTCAAACAGCGACTTGGTGTTTCGGGCAGCTCGGTATTTTAATGGGGAAGTATATCAGCAAAGGAGAGCTCGGATATTGAGCTTGATGTCTAGCAGCAGTCAGCTAACCGACTCATACCTAGTGTAGCACCCTAATCCGACCCCAGTCAGTCTATGCTTTACTGGTCTGGTATGGGAGGTTGAAAGCACCATATCCGCGCTGATGCTCGGTCACCGAGGCCGGCGAGAGCCACAGGCATGATTTGACCCAGCAGAGTATGTGTTTGTATGGCCGAGAATGGTCCAATGTCCAATGGTTCTATGCAGAGATACTATGATACTGTGCTTTTCTTTATGCTGTAACCAACAAACATTCAAGATGCTAGCAGCATTCCCAGTGTTCAGTTCTTGGATGAGGATCCAGTTCTAAACCACACAAAGACTCTTTCAGAGCGGTCCCATGACAGAATACAAGCTAAGTTCCGCGGGCAGTCATGTCCCTCAAGATGGGATGAAGAAGTGGGATGAAGTCTCTGCACAAAAAGCAAACTCTGCCGACTCTTACAATTCTTACAGCTGTTCACCAGCTGGTGATGGTATGGCTGGTATTATACTCTATGCCTGGATGCCAGTGGGATGTCCAAGTCTGGGCACGGTATGCAATGATGATTTTTCCCATTTCTTACCCTGCCCTCCCAAGAAGTCCTACCCGTCCTCAACCCACAAGCAAAAGCCCTCTCCTCCTCGCAGGCCGTCCCCTCCCTCTTGGTTGTATGTAACAACCCCCTCTTCACTGTCCCCAGCCTCAGCACTCCGTCCCCGGTTCTGGTCCTCCGGATGCTATTTTCGTCCCCTCCTAGGAAAGCAGTCCTGTAATCAAGTATCGACACTTGCATGCTATTACATCATGGTGGCCAAGTCCGGACCCAAGCCAAGCCCGATGTTAAAAAGTATCTTCGGCCGACATGGTCCCAGAGACAAGGGTATGGGTAGAGTTTATTGCGTGGATCTTGTCCCCATCCATTTCTTCCCCTCGCCATACGTATCCATTGTCCCCGCTCAGATGAGAGACATCGTGAAATGAGGTCCATATGTCCAATGGTGGGGTTGACTGAGCAGTATCCTACCTCAAGAGTGAAAGCAAACCCTAAGCTTACTCGGCCATAAAAACGAAATTCGATCTTCTGGCAAGCTATCGCCCTCAAGTGAACCATGTGCTAAAGCCTTGGTACTCGAGACAGTATCCAAACCGAGGAACCAATCTCCTACCCCGTCCCATATCCTTGGCCCTCACCCCTCAGCTCTTTGTCCGATCTTCGGTCATCGGGCCGCCGAATAGGGAAGTTAACTCGCTATAAAGCTAACCCTCGGTGACCCAGTCCTGGTTCATACGCCACTCCCATCTTCCTCATTCACAGATGTGCCCGTAACCAGACCCATTCCGTAGCCTAGATGTGAACTTTGACCCGGACCAGACCTGGTCCCGTACCCTGACTGTGTGAAGATGACTCCAACCCAAGCCCTACCCAGGGTGATGACCATGACTGTTGTAACCGGGATGTGACTGTCAAGACAGCCACAGCACAATAACTTCCTGACTCCGTACCATTGCCCAAGACGAACCCCCACTCGGGCTGCTTACTTTTCTATGCTCCTGCCCAGAGAAGATTGGTGTGACAAGACAATGGTTGGCTGATTTGACACCTCTCAAGCAGATTCTCAGAACCAAGACAAAAAAGCAAATAGGAAACAGTCTATGGTTTCCCGGAAAAGCAGAGGATGGAATAGTTCGAATACGTTCACGGGCCACAAGAATGTGGGGGATGCTGTCATATTGGTGAATTTGGTATGTCGAGAATGGTCCCGTGAGGTCCAGGAGGGTGTTCTGGAGACCCTCGTGGCCGTTCTGACCCTTGTGAAGGTTGGGTGGGCTACCGCTATCCCTCCCGCTATCCCTCCCGCTTCTGCCACCCAGAATCGGTTAATTCCGAACCCCAGCTCTAGCTCTCATCTAGATCAGCGAAAAAAAAAAAAAAATCTCCAGGGGATGTGATATATTTTAATGTGTCATTACCCAAAACCCAGATAGTCTTCCCAGGGAAACCACATAACAAAAAGAAATATGTACAAAAGACCCAAAACTCCAGAGAGTAGAAAAATCCCAATCCAAAACAAACCCATATATACAACCTTCAACAACGCATCTTACGCCGTCAACTACAGATCATGACATGCCAATGGTGATGTAGTAGTGATACCGCATGTACGAGCCGATGATGTCAGGCGGAAATGCCAAAAATCGACCGAACCATCTCGCCTGAGCGGGTTCCCAAAACAGATAAAAGAGTATCACTTAACTGTCTGTTGTTAGCATCACTTCACCACCCCAAGAGAGCCGGAGGACTGAAGGGGACTTACACCATGAGTAGCCTCATTACACCCCTGCAACCACACCCCGGAACCAGGCGCAACCGCCTGTTCCGCAAACCTAACCGCGTAATCCCTACCAACCTGCATAACCCTGCTCGTCGTCGTGCTCCCCTTCCCAGTCTCAACAACCCACCGGTCCTTCCTCTCCGCCTCGCTCAACTTGCTGCCATCAACCTCTGGCAGCAGGTTATACACCCCCTTGAGCAACTCGAGATGTGCCTTCCGCTCATAACCCGTCGCACACACCACCATGTCGACCTCAATCTCCTCGACGGGGCCATCGTTCCCAGCACCGCCCTCGAGCTTCAGATGGACACCCCCGTTCGGAGAATCCTCGACGGAGAGGATGTGCCGTCCGGAGAGGATGCGATGGGGCCAGACTCGCTCGTCGGGGCCCAGGGTGCGCTTCTGGTGATACATGACCTCGAAGAGGGCCTCGATGAGCTCGAGCCGGACGACAGAGTAGTTGGTTGCCTTGGCATCTGCGAGCAGGCGGGCACGGGAGGCGGAAGATTGCGGGTAGAAGGTTTCGATGAACTCGGGGTTGAAGATGCCGTTAATGCTACAGCATGTTAATATACGTTTCGTAAAAAAGAAAAAAAAAAAAGTGAGAGTCAAAACACCTACAACGGCGAGTCATCGCTAGGCCGCAAAAAGTCAGCCCGCATGACCATGTACGTCTTGCAATTCGGATAAGTATTTTGCAGATTCATAAAGATCTCTGCCGCGCTCTGGCCGCCGCCAACAACGGCGATCCGGTACGGCGCATTCCTGTCGGCCAGCAACTTTGGCACAGTATAGGCAAACTGCGACGAGTGGATAATGCGTGGGTGATTGCGCGGGAACACCTCAGGCAGATAACCCTGGCCGCCAAGGGCGACAACGACATTCTTCGCGCGGTACGTTTTGACAGCGCCCGTTCTAAGATCGCGGGCTGTGACCTCGAAAGTCTTAGCCGGACGATCGGCCTCGACAGGGGTGATAGATACAACTTCGGTCTGGTAGTGCACAACATCATCGAAGTGACGCGCGCACCAGCGCAGGTAGTCCTCATACTCAGCGCGAGCAGGCGTAAAAGTATTGAGATTAATGAAATCCAGCAGACGGTCATTCTTGTGCAGGTAGTTGAGGAACGTGAAGTTCGACCGCGGATCGCGCAGCGAGGCCAGGTCCTTGATGAACGAGATCTGCATCTTGGTGCCAGGCAGCAGCATGCCGGCGTGCCAATTGAACTCGGACTGCTTCTCGAGGAAGAGCACGTTGGGCTGGGCGGGAAGCTTGCCCTTCTCGAGAGTGTCGTGCAACGCGCAGGCGATGGAGATGCAGGCGGGACCGAAGCCGACGCCGAGGAGGTCGAGCACGGCGTCCTCGGGGGCCGGCTTCAAGTAGGTGCTCTTGGGGAATTGGCGGGCGGTCGGCTCAGGGGCGACGCTGGGGGTTGAGACAGGGCCCGGCACAGCGGGGACCAGCTCGGGCACGGGTTCGTGGCCGTTAACGCCGTTCTCGGTATCGATGTGGGGGGACATGGTGACGACCAAAGTTGTTGTGGAAAACTTGGATTTTAAAGACGTGAGAGCTGAGAGGTTTTCAGTCGCACAGACCGATGACGCTGCCTGTGGAACGTAAACGGGAGCGTAGAAAGGCTGGCTGACGTAAGGCAAAGCCAGACCAGAGAGTCAAGTGTCAAAAGGAATGAGTGAAGAATGTGATGAGGAGAAGAGAAAGACACAAGCAAGCACACAGCTGAGGCAGCGGGGCCGGGCCTTTTGAGGGTTACGAGAAGCCGGCACTTCAAGCATGGGTCGACTCCAGTTCCGGGAACTGCTGTCCTGGAGCGTGCCTGGTTGCGAGCGGAGATGGCCTGGGGTCGGCTGTTAAGGCGGAGAGCAGAGTCTCTTGTCACGCTCCTTCAGTGCCATCGAACGAGCCGAGAGCCCACGGCTGCATCCATGCGGAGCCGAGTCTGATCCCAGCAACCGGTGACATGATCGCATGGATTTTTACGGTCGCGAGTGGGTGTGTGGGGGGGGTGTATGAGAAATTTTCGGATTGACTGGGAGGTCTGCTTGGAGGGGGAAAGCCGCATAGGGCCCGAGCCACAGTGCTGTGCTGCTGAGAGCTCGCTGCTCAGGAGTGCTAATGGTCACAGCAGTGGCAGCGGTCACTGCTGTTGAGTGGGGGGGAACGCTACTGCATGCCATCCAGCAGACCCTGGTCTCCTTCAGCATCCGCGTGGGCCCAGTCAGCATTCGGCGTTATCTTCGGATCAGATAAGATGGCATCAGCGGGGATCGCAGCCATCAAGGTGAGCGCCAGGGCGGACGCAGCCAATGGTAGTGAGAGACGGATGGGGCGCTGGGAGCGCCTCCGAGGAGCGGACGTCGGGATGAGTGAAAAAAAAAATTGTGTATCAGATCGTATGACGGCCGGTAGCCACCCTGTCCTGGAGCCTCTGGGCTGCATTGCTTGTGAGGGGAAGGGGAGTGAGGAGGTGAGTCCAATTGAACGGTTCCGAGAAGAGTCCTGAAGGTCATCTAATGTTGAGCCAGCCAGCTCAGTTTGGATCCATTCAAGATCATTTAGCTTCCATCGGCAGCAATGTCAGATTAAACAGTCAGCTCGGCCAATGCTTAGATCAGATCTTCAGCTTCGATCAATCAGATCAGAGATCAGATTCAGCTTCAACAGTCCGTGGGAAATTTTGCCTCACCCGAACTTGCCATCGCATCCACCGGCCGGGGTGTGTGGCCTGCTGTCCATGGCCGTTTTTGTGTGGGGGAGCCCTGGAGAGCGTGGCTGTCGAGGGCCGCAACCCTGTTCAAGTCAGCCTATCTGATGATCAGATAAGATTATCAGCTCGCTCCGTGCTTGGCAGATGGGAAAAATCGGACGAATCAAGCACGTGTGGCGCGTCTGCTCCTGGGAGAAGGTGAGCTTGACCGACGTCGGATTTTGGGGCAGGCAGAAGGGGCAGTTTTCCGAAAGTGAAGGATCAAGGCACGGAGTCGTTTTCGCATTGGCGACTGAGGCAGACAGTTTTTTCTTTTTTTTTTCTTTCTTTTTGCTCTTTGTTGGGGGACTGCAATTCCACAAAACTTTGCAGACGCGAGTGAGATAGCCTCAAGTTTTAAGCAACCACGCTAATTCTACTAGGCCAATTTACCTCAATCGACCATGAACTAGCCAACTCGGCTCGATCAGGATGATCAGATTAATCCTGATAAATTCGGCCTTCAAAGCTTGATCTGATAACCAACTTCGAATGGAAGGTCTCAATCCTGTGTCGATCCAGGATCTCACTCATCAGTAACCGCGCACTCCCACACCAAATCAACATCCGATCACGAGCTTCGGCAGCCTGGAGCGAGCGTCATCAGCCAGTCTGACTCACCCACCTTCCGTTCGCAGACTCCTCGCCGATGCTGCCAAGTTGGTCCCGATTCGCCAGCCGCAATCCTGGTGTCTCCACTGCTACAAGGGGATATCCCTATCCCGATGAAAGTCGGATAAACATAGCTCCGATTCCGGGGCATGCTTAAGGATGGCTTCATCCGGGCCTGGCCCACTTGAAGGCGATCTCAACGGCATCAGGCGATAAGATTTCGGCGTGCCAAGATCGGGACCGACTGTTACGTGGATTCACGGAGCCGGGTGCCGGACAGGCTGTTGTCGGCGCCGGTGGACGGCGTGGCTTGGCTGGGTCCATGAACACCACAGAGTCGCGTGGCTGCCGTTGCATCGTGGCTGGTGACTGCTGGTTCGCAACGGGGGGCGGGCCGCAAGTCCTGCCGATCGATGTGAGTCAAGACAGCGTCTGTGACAAGCTCAGTATTCATGCCTGGCTTCTAGACTTCTCATTGCTCAACTCTCACCTCCCAAAATATCTCTGCCTGCGCGTTCCTGCAGCGATCGCCATAGAGCCGCATTCAGCCATATGGTTCTAATCTCCCTCGCCAAACTTGCCAGCAGCCAGGCTGCCAGACGGGCCTCTCTCTTTCTCTCATGGCCCGGTGGTGATCATCATCGCTCAACGTTGCACACACCAACCCGCGTTAGGTAAAAAAAAGGTCAGACACGCCCGCCAGCGAATAAGCTTGCGCGCAGACCCGATCGCCCACAGAAAACCGTTGTACCGGTGCAACGCTGCCGGACACGACGCTTCCCTAAACGAGGCTTACGCCGCGCCGTCACGCCGCTTGGGCCAGCCGCCCACGGGCAGCTTTGTGCCGTCTTACGCCAAGCACGGCCAACCGCTCGTCGTTGATCCGGAGAGAGGGGGCCAATCGTGTATTGTTTTAGGGCTATCCAATGGGCTAAATCGTAATACAAGGTTATCGTCTGTGGAGACGGCCGTCTCAGATGTTATGCGCGAGATACCCCCTGGCTTTAATATGGCTGCCCTAAATATGGAGCTGGGAGTGGAGGAAGGGGTGACCTGTTCTTTCTTTCGGGGTCTTGAGTTTTCCTCCAGGCCGTGAACACATCGATCGAAGCTCCAAGTCAACATCTCCAGCTTCGATCTTGTCTCAGCTTCACGATCTAGATCGACCTCATCGAGGTCATAACCAGTCAAAATGGCAACGCCATACCCCTACCAACCCTCCCCCAACCGCCCAGCTGACGAGAACCTCCCCGAGGTCGCGCCGGCTGAGTACCGCACCGATGGCACCAACCTCCCCGAAGTCGTCCCCAACACCCCCCAACAACCGGGGTCCCAACCTTATCATCCCCTCCACGGTTACTATTCTCCGCAAGACAAGTACCCGGCCTACTTCGACGACGCGCCCAAACTCCCCAAGGAAGATGGCCCCATTGGTCCGGGGCAACCGCCCGTATATAGCGCCGGTGTGTACGCGTCTGTGTCGCCGCAGTGGGCTGCTGCTGGGATTGCGCCGGGTGTAGGGTCGCCGGTTAGCCCGGCGACGGCGTTGAGTCCGGAAGGGGCAGCGCCGTGGCAGCCCTTTCCTAGTCCTAACACGGCGGAATTGAATGGGAATGGGAACGGAGATGGGAATAGGGACATTGATGAGAAGGCTGCTGCTGCGAAGGGAGAAAAGAGGATATGTGGAATTCGGAAGAAGTTATTTATGATTATTGCCGGGTTGGTGGCATTGGTGGTGATTGCTGCTGCTGTGGGAGGGGGTGTTGGCGGGGCGATTGCGGCGAAGGAAGGGGATGATGAGGGGAAGCCGCAAGCTGCAGAGACTACCGCGGTGAGCACGGTGACGACGACGACTGAGAGTGAGAGGTATGCCTCGATGTTGCGGAGCTATGAGCTTGAGACAGTGAGATAGATGCTAACATAACCAGCACAACGACCCCTCCTCCAACAACGACAACCTCCTCGATTTCTACAAACGTAACAACCACAACCTCCGCGGCCCTCCCCACCCTAACCGACCTCTCCAACCAAACTACCCCGCCGAAAACCTTCGCCTTCCAAGCCTGGTCCAAGACAAACTACGAGGGCAATAGCACCGAGGTCTACTTCAAAGAAGGCTTCTTCGACTTTGGCTTTCAGGCCTGGAGCTACATCTGGATCAGCAACACGACCAACTGCTGTATCACTTTCTGTAAGAACGAGACGACATCGTCCGGGTGGTGGTGTGATACTAGGTATAGGGAGGCCACCGAGGCCGGGTTTGGTAGGATTTCGATTTGGTGCGGTAGGGGGACGAATGAGGCTGCTAAGAAGAAGTGTTCTTGACTTCGAGAAGGGAGTTCTGGTTAATGGATGAGAATTTTGAGAAAAGCTCGAGATCGGATTTTGGAAATATTTTGGGGAATGTTGGGTGTACTACTATGATACCTCTCTCTGATCGGGATATGCTTGGAGACTGGCTTCTGTATAAAGTATGTGTCTTCAAATATCGAAATTCATTCGCTGTACATATTCTTTCGTACCTTAAATAAGGTCTTTTTTTGATTCTCCCCAAGTTCTCGCTTTTCAGCTTTGTCTTGCATTTTTACTCCATCGAGAAATCTGGTCCTCGTCGTTTTTGTGCTGACTTCACTTGACTTCAGCAAAAGGATCGTAACTCCCGAAGCCAAGCTTTCTCCCGTCTTGTCCTCCTTCCCGTTTCCGAAACAGCCGGGCGGCACAGCTCAGCCCTCAGCCCAGCAAGCGGAGAGCCTATGCGCACATACTGGGGCAGATGCAGGAGGGGGGCACAGCCTTCCGGTTAGCTGGCTGCCAGCTTTTTGTGGCACGGGGTACGCACATCGTACTGTGGAAGGTGAGTGGATATCTTAGGGTTGAGGTTTGCAGACGATGGCGTTCTTATGGTGAGGAAGCCTTGACAATCTCACAGAGACTTACTTTACTGAAGTTTCAAGGTGTATTCTTGACATTCTTGAATACAGGTTGGGAACCGATCAAGAAGAGAGGGCGGATTATCACTTACATTTTTCCTTCTTTCAGTTTTTCTCCTGTTCCAGTTAACCCTTTCTCCATTCTTTCTTCGATTTCTCATTTTCCCCTTTTCTCCTTTCCCTTCTACCTATCGAATCAGCTTATGGGAGAATCACTACTAGACAAAAAAAATTTTTAGATGAATAATTTAGATGCATAATTGCATGTGATCACAACAGCCAGATAAGACGATTTTCGATGCCAATGGGTATCCCCTATGCTCATATCTAAGTCTCTATTCTCCTCGAACCCCATCAATCCTATCCCATCCTCCCACTATTTTGTCTCGCAGGGTGTGGAGAGGGGTAGGTCAGGTGGGGGATGTGGACATGTCAGTGTCGGCGTTATAGGTGGTAAAGTAGAGAGGTCCCGAGGAGGAGGCAGCGGCGGTTAGGGGGTTGTACTTCCCGGGGAGAGCCCAGGGAAAGATAGAGACGAAAGCAGCTGTGAGATGGAGGTGAGTTCATTCAGCTTCATGCCGCTTCCCGTACCGTTGGCGGAGGATGGGGTGCCACTGCCGAGCTGAACACCTCTGCAGCAGGACAGCAAGTTCCTGCGCCGAGTCGACCCCTTCCTCAACCCCCCGATCCCGACCCTGAAGTGTTCTCACCCGTCCAGACCTACCCCAGCCGCCTGTCCCATCCCCTCCAAAAGCTCCCATCTATGCCCCGCGCTGCTGGCCCCTTTGGCCCCGTTCCGGTTCAACTGGCAGACAACCCCCGCTGAAGACGCTCTTGCCGCTGCCGGTTGTTAGCACTGCTGCCCTTGCCCACCACAACACGGGTCTTCACCGTCACCCTGGTCTTGCTGCTGCGCTGGCTGTGGCGGGGGATCGGGTTCTTGTGTCCACGCCGAGGACACCGCAGATGCAAGACGACGGAGATGCGATGGAAGATGGTGAGGTAGCGGCACCAGAGCCAGGAACGGTGGCCATTCTCTTTGGTGTTGGACTTGTGCAGGGGGTTATTGGGGCCATGATGTTGGTGATATTGGGATGAAAGGGTGCTTTTCTTGGCGCGGAGAAGTTGGGAGGAAAGAGATGTGCGTGTTGGTTTAGGGGGAAAGGGGATGAATGGGATGAGAGAGGGTTAAGTATCGGTTTGACTCGAGAGTTGAGATCGCAATCACAAACCTCTGGGAAGCGCCACATAGATCAAGGGATACGTGAAAGTCAGAGCATATACCGGAAGTGATAGCGCTGTCTGGGCAGTTAAAACTTCATCCTCCTTTCAATCTCTGTCTATAGATCCGCCGAGCAATGAGTTCCACGCCGGTCATCCCAACACTACGATCAGGCTGCATTACATGCGTAAGGTGATTTGTTAAGCATGGCATCAAATGCAAATCACGAACGTTAGTCTGACGATTAGGTGCAAAAATACAGAATATCCCCTGACGTTGGATACACGCATGCTTGTTTACCCACTCCACGTAGGGGGTCGGGGTTGAAGTCGAACATCATTGCGATGACGTTGGTGCAAAGGAGGTGTGGGTCTTAGCATCTGGCTTGGCAATCGCCTTGATGGGGGTAAAATGCCTTCCTTGATGTCGATTAATCACGGGCGTTGGTTCACTTAACAATTTCTTACAGTAGAAGTATCAGCTCACTACCTCCTTCCACAGCGGATGCACAGCTGGTTAAGCGATAACAAAGTCTTATTGAAAAGCGTGAATTTAAGCGTCTGACAAAATCTCATATTGTTAAAATTAGAATGGGTAGCAAAAATAACTCGCGGGGGAGGAGCTAGTTTCGTGTAACTGTAACCCACCCCGAGAATGCGAGAATGTTTTTGTCCCCATCAAAAGGGATCTGAGCTTGGCGTGGGAGTCTTTCGGGTGGGGGAAAATTTTTTGACAGGTGGGGGACAGAGAGGGGGGACAATATTTGGTCTCCGCAACGACACAATCTGCGTCGTTCAAAGTCAAAAAAAACAAGCTTGGCATCGAAACACACAATAAAATCTCTCGAGGATCACCTCAATGGACTTGAGCTGCTGACATTTCTTGGTATGTGATCGTTGCTTGAATTTCCAGTGCAGTTGGGAGTTTTTGTCGATATCCTTCTACAGCCTTGGTCTCCTGGGTGAAAATTGGTAGTGAATCTACTTTATGATTGGATAAGCCCCAACATTGATTGTTCGATGCCCCGCTCGGATCCTGGTCGCACTATTCTTTCCCGCCAAGACCACCCCAGGTCCCCAGCAAGTGCTGCGCGGCAAAACGCCATCCAGCGCGTCACGACCATCGTGACCATGATTCCATCACCACCCACTGATTCGACTCTGCGTCAGCACTCGTGGCCAACTCATCACCCAAATGGTCAAATCAACCTATCAACCATCCTCTAGTGCCCTCCCTCCACTCCCCCCCGGCTGGACCGAGCACATCGCCCCAACAGGGCACAAGTATTATTACAATGCCGAAACAAAAGAGTCTACGTACAAGAGGCCGGGCGTGACGCCCACGCCCCCGCCCCCCCCTCCAGCGGCGGTACCAGCAGCGCCGGTGGCAGTTCCAGGAGCTTTGCCGACCGCGATGCCCGCAGCAGTACCAGCAATTGGACCAGCAGCTGTCCCCGTGTCAAGCTACGTCCCCCCCTTGTCGACGCTCAACCTCTCCGACCCAGCCGTCGCGAACGCGTTTATGGCACAGTACCGAGCGCAATCACAACCACAACAACTCTTTGGCGGCGCAAAACCAGTCGAGAAACCCCAACCGAAGCCAAGGCCACAGCCGAAGGATAAACCGAAGAGTAAAGTCGCGATTCCGGGGTGCGAGCCATGGGTGCTCGTGTATACCAAGTATGGGCGGCGGTTTGTCTATAATCCGGTGAAGAATGCGAGCTATTGGAGGATTCCGGAGAAGTTGATGCCGGCTATTTTGGAGATGGATAAGGAGAGGATTAGGAAGAAGGCTGAGGGGGATCAAGAGGGGGGGAAGAAGGAAGAGGAAGAAGAAAAGGAGAAGGAGACCAGCCGAGCACCAGAGGACAGCAAACAGTCCGAGAAGAGGAAAGAATCAGAAGCACCATCCGAACAGCCACCTCAACGCGACTACGACAGCTCCGAATACGAAGAAGTCGAAGTCACCGACGACGAGGACGAAGCAGCCGATCAACAAGACCAATCCGGACCGCCAGAATTCACCGAAGCCGATATCGCCACCCAACTTGCCCTTATGAATGCCGAATACGGCGAACAAGGCGACTACGAAGCAGGCGAAGAAGGCCAATGGGAAGAAGGAGACGAGGGCCTCCCCCTCTCAGAGGAAGACGCACGCGCCCTCTTCAAAGACCTCCTCAATGACTTCCACATCAACCCATACTCCCCCTGGGAAAAGCTCATGGAAGAAGGCAAGATTTTCGACGATGCGCGGTACACCGTTCTGCCGACCACAAAAGCTCGAAAGGAGGTCTGGGAGGAGTGGAGTCGGGAAAAGATCGCGCAGCTCAAGGAACAAAGAGCCAAACAAGAGAAACAAGATCCACGAATTGCGTTCCTGGCCTTTTTGCAGGAGAAAGCAACGCCGAAGTTGTACTGGCCGGAGTTTAAGAGGAAGTATCGCAAAGAGGGGCCCATGCGGGATACGAGTTTGAGTGATAAGGAGAGAGAGAAGTTTTATAGGGAGCATATCAACCGGCTGAAGATGCCGCAGTCTCAACTCAAAACCGATTTGAAGAAACTTCTGCAGAGTGTCCCGCTGTCGCAGCTGAATAACCAGACTCTATCAAGCCATCTGCCGTCTCAGGTGCTGGCGGATATACGGTATATCTCTTTACCTCCTGAAGTCAGGGACCCTCTTATTGAAGCCTACATCAAAGAACTTGGCCCGCCGCCGGAGGCGAGTGAAAATGCGGAGGATGAGGCGGCGAGACAAGCGAGGGAGGAGAGGAGAAAACGGCATGAGAAGGCACTCCAAGAGAGGGAGAGGGCTGTTGCTGAGGAGAAGAAGAGGCAGGAGAGAAAACTGCAGATCGAGAGAGAGAGACTGAGGGAAGAGGAGAGGGAGCTGGAGAGGGCGATGCATGTCAGCAAGAAAGGGCTGCAGACGCAGTTGTTGGGGGATCAGATGGTGAAAGAGGATAGAGAAAAGATGGAGACGGATTGAGGTATATTCGGCTGAAGTGATAAAATGTTAGTGTTGATACCAATGGTGTGAATAGGACAAACATAATGCATTCATGAGAAAAGACAAATAAAAAACCGTGATAGATGGCATATCCTTGAAAAAAAAAAAAAAAAAAAAAAAA
>Ga0065720_1019706_pt1 | contig 21196 bp, 21 predicted proteins | sample Thericmetagenome_FD_59107 | JGI IMG/M metagenome (GOLD analysis project Ga0065720, IMG submission 59107) | Thermophilic microbial communities from the Joint Bioenergy Institute, California, USA of rice/straw/compost enrichment - eDNA_2 v2... | ecosystem: Engineered > Solid waste > Grass >...
GAACGGTGCGCTGTTCGCCCTCAACATCTCGATGCCGACCATCCGCATGTCCGCAGCGGTGCGGACGCGCATCGCCGCCGCGCTGCAGGAAGCGGCCGCGGAGCTGACGGAGCTGCTGCGCTGAGCCCGTCGTGTGGACGGGTTCTCGCCTGATCATCCGTTCGTCGAGCCCGGCGAGATGATTCTGACGTCGGTCACCCACGCGGCGAGTGCCGTGCGGTTGGTGTGGAGCCTGATGGCAACGGGGCGCCGGATGCGGTCGTACTGCGATGAACACCTCGACCATCCGCAAGACTCGCGAGATGGAACTGCGCCAGCTCCGGTACTTCGTCGCAGTGGCGGAGCACCTGCACTACGGGAAGGCCGCCAAGGCGCTGCACATCGCGCAGCCGCCGTTGAGCCAGCAGATCCGCCGGCTCGAAGACGATCTTGGTGTGCAGCTGCTCACCCGCACCAGCAGGCGGGTCGAACTGACCGAGCACGGTGTCCATCTGCTCGAAGCTGCCCGTCGTGCGCTCGCGGAAGCTGACGCCGTACGTGATCTCGCGTGCGGATTGCGCAGCGGTTCAGCTGGGCGGCTGCGCATCGGTTTCGTCGCGTCCGTCCTCAACTGGGGACTCGCACCGAAGCTGAGGGCCTTCCGTAGCCGTAACCCAGGTGTGGAGGTCACTGCGACCCAGATGCCCGTTATCGATCAGGTCGAGGCCATCGCCGACAACAGGATCGATGTGGGGTTCACGCTGGCACATCTCGCCTACAGTCACCTGACGGTTCAGGTGATCTCCGTGGAGAGGCTCCTCGTCGTCCTGCCGGAGGATCATCGGCTGGCCGCCTGGCCGCCTGGCCGCCTGGCCGGCGGTGAGGCTTGCCGAGCTCTCTGATGAGACCTTCCTGCTGTGGCGTGCGCCGTTCGGTCCGCACCTGGACGACTTCGTGACGCGAGCGTGCCTGGAGGCCGGATTCCAGCCGAACGTCGCGTACCAAGGACCACAGATCCACTCAGTGATCCACATGGTGGCGGCGGGGTTCGGTATCGCGCTCGTCCCGCACTGTGACCGCGCCGTCGAGGCGCCCGGCGTGGTCTTCCGCGAGCTCGCCCCGCCGACGCCGTGGACAGTGCTCTCGGTCGTGCGCCACCGGCACCGCAGAAGCCCGGTCGTCGATCGGCTGTTGGAAGAGCTTCCCGCGATCAATATTGATGAACTATCGAAGTAGTCCTTCTTTATATCGTTTGCGTCTTGATTTGTGTGCGCTCGGTCACGAGCCTCTTCTCACGGCATCTCGATGAGGAGACGGCATGTCATCAGCGCACGGAGATTCGCCTGCGCAGGGCTGGGTCGCGGCACCGGAACCGTCCGGCCGATCCGATGTGACGACCGCGACCATCGAAGCCCGTATGGATCGGCTGCCGATGACCTCGAAGCATCGTCGGATCACCGTGGTCGTCGCGGCTGGGACCTTCTTCGACGCGTTCGACTCGATCATCCTCGGGATCGCGCTGACCGTGATCTCGATGAGCCTCGGTCAGGGATTTCTTGCTACGGGTGTTCTGATCAGCGCAGGCTACCTCGGCCAGTTCATCGGCGCGCTCGTCCTCGGTTCGGTCTCAGATCGCCTGGGGCGGCGACACACCTTTCCCCTGTCCATCGCGGTGTTCAGCCTCCTGAGCATCGTGTGCGCTCTCGCGTGGAACCTCGAAGCACTCACCGTTGCTCGGCTGATACAAGGCATCGGACTCGGAGCGGAGGTACCCATCGCAGCTACCTTGATCAGCGAGTACGCACCGTCCCTCAAGCGGGGGCGAGCGGTGATGATGTACCAGGCGGTGCTCGCCTGGGGCGTGTTCGCTGCGCCGCTCGTCGGACTGATCGTCTTCGCGATCGTCGACCCTGCGATCGGGTGGCGCGTACTGTTCATCCTTGGGTCCTGTCGATCCTCCTCGTCCTGCTCGGCCGACGGGCGATCCCCGAGTCAGTTCGCTGGCTGACGGCGAAAGGGCGTTTCGCCGAGGCGGACCGTATTGTGAGCGCGTTCGAGAAAACGGCGAGGCGCGAGGGGAAAGTGTTGGCAGAACCACGTCCAGCCGCGGCGGATGTGACCCGGCCGACCCGACTCGCGGAGATCTTCGCGCCGGCCTACCGGAAGCGCACGATCCTGAACGGCACGCTGTGGTTCACCGTCTACTTCGTCTCTTACGGCTATTCGGTGTGGCTGCCTTCGCTGTACGTGTCGATCGGGGGCCTGGAGGTGAGCCAGGCGCTCTACCTGACCCTCGTGGTCGGGGCGAGTCAGCTCGTCGTCGTGTACGCCTTCGCGCTCGCCGTGGACAGGATGGGGCGCCGGCGTCTCTTCCTCGCCGGGTTCGCGGTTGCGCTCGCGGGCGCGATCCTCGGGGTGGTCATGGTGGCTTCTGGTGCCACCGGGTGGCCCACCCTGTTCGCTGCCGGTCTGCTGCTGGCGATCGGGTCTTACGTTCCCGCGGCGGGGCTCTACCTTTACATCCCCGAGTTGTACCCGACCCGCATCCGTGCCTGGGGGACCGCCGCGGGAAGCAGCATGAACCGCATCGCGAGCGTCATCGCGCCCACGGTCGTCGGAGCGCTGCTGGCCGGAGGGCTAGGTCTCGGCTCGGTGTTCGTGATGTTCGGGCTCGTCCTGCTCGTCGGCCTGGTCGTCATGAGCGCCTGGGGATCGAGACGAAGGGGCGGTCGCTGGAGGAGACCGGTGATCTCGTCGGGTGATCACCGAGCGATGGTCGAGCTCCTGCGCCGCCATCCGCGTCAGGCAATGACGTCGACGGAGTTGGCGACTCGGGCAGGACTCGCCGATACCGCCGAGCTCGCTCACTTCTTGCACCGGCTCGGTGAGCGCCGGGTTGGTCGTCACCCACGAGGTCTTTCTGGGGGATCCACATCTGCCCCGGCGATGTATGCGGTCGCGCTCGTCGATGACGAGTCCGGCGGCCGCGATGATGCCACGAGGAGAGCGCGACAGTGCGCAACGTTCATCGAACGCCAGTTCCTGCGCGCGCACCGCTGCCGGTGACGTGCCGGCCTTCGGGACGCCGGCCCGCTGCGGCCGATCCAGTAGGGAGATGCAGTGTACGTAGCAGTAGACATCGGCGGCACGTTCACCGACATCGCCGTCCACGATCCTGGCACCGGGCGCGTGTCGTTCCACAAGGTGCTCAGCCAGCGAGCGGATCTCGTGGCGGGGGTCCTCCAGGGAATCGACGACTGCGAGGCCGGGACCGAGTCGATCGCCATGCTGGTGCACGGCTCGACCATCGTGATCAATGCGCTGGTCGAGCGGGACGGCGCGCACACGGCTCTGGTGACCACCGCGGGGTTCCGGGACGTGTACGAGATCGGGCGGATCAACCGTCCGGAGTCGTTCAACCTCGCCTTCCGCAAGCACAGGCCGCTCGTACCGCGCAGCCGCATCTTCGAGGTGACCGAACGGATGCGTCATGACGGAACGGTGCACACCCCTCTGGACGAGAACCAGGCCCGTGCGGTGGCACAGCGGCTTCACGACCTGCAGGTGGAAGCGGTCGGAATCGTGTTCCTGCATTCCTACGCCGACCCGACGCACGAGGAGCGGATGGCCGAGATCCTTCGCGAGGGATGTGGTCCCGACATCTTCGTAACGAGGTCCTCCGAACTCTCCCGCGAGTACTGTGAGTTTGAGCGCACCTCCACCACCGCGGCGAACGCGTATGTGGGGCCACGTGTCAGCGGGTACCTCACCGATCTGCAGCACAGGCTCGATGAGCGCGGCTTCCGAGGCGAGCTCATGCTCATGCAGTCCAACGGAGGCCTCTGCGACGTGAGCACTGCGAGCCGGCAGTGCATTCAGATGGTCGAGTCCGGGCCAGCCGGTGGTGTGCGCGGCACTGTTGAGCTGTCAAGGCAGCTGGGACTCGATCGCACGATCTACTTCGACATGGGCGGGACGACCGCGAAGGCGTGCGTGGTCCGCGACGGGCAGGCCGATCTGTCGGCGCAGTACTTCGTCGGCAACTACGCCGAGGGGTTGCCGGTGCGGGTCCCCGTTCTGGACATCGTCGAGATCGGCACGGGCGGGGGAAGCATCGCCTGGCTCGACGAGGCGAACGGCCTGCGCGTCGGGCCACGCAGCGCCGGCGCCCACCCCGGGCCCGCTTGCTACGGGGCCGGTGGGACTCTGCCGACCGTCACCGACGCGCACGTCGTGCTCGGGCACCTCTCGCCCACCCGCTTCCTGAACGGCCGGATGCCCCTGGACGTCGACGCGGCCCACCACGCCATCCGCGAGCACGTCGGTGAGCCGTTGGGGCTCGACGTCGTCACCGCTGCACACGGCATCCTGGCCATCGCCAACGCAGCCATGGCCAACGCGGTGCGCGCGGTCACCACCGAACGCGGCCTCGATCCCCGCGATTTCACCCTGGTCGCCGCCGGAGGTGCCGGGCCGATGCACGCCGTCGACGTCGCAGTCGAGCTCGGCATCGGCCGTGTGCTGGTCCCCCCGGCACCCGGCACGTTCTCCGCCCTCGGCATGCTCACCGCGGACCTGCGGCGCGACTACGTCCGCACCCATTTCGTCCGGCTCGACGACGCCGATCCGGCAGGGCTCGAGAACCTGTTCCAGGAGCTGGAGGTCACCGGTCACGCCGACATCGGCCGGGAGAACGTCGAATGCGTCCGCAGCGCTGATCTGCGCTACGTCGGGCAGGAGCACTCGGTCACGGTGCCGGTCTCCGGGCGCCTCGACACGCCCGGAGCACTGTCCTCGCTGAAGGCCGTATTCGACGACGTCCACGCCCGGCGCTTCGGTCACCACGCGCCGGATGAACCGGCCGAGCTGGTCAGCATCCGGGTGTCGGCCATTGCACGGCGCGATCCGCTGCACCTCACGGCACTGCATCGCGATTCCGAGCCGTCCGACCGGTTTGTGATCGAACGCCGGCCCGCGGCCCTCGGCACGGCAATCGCTATGTACCCGGTCGAGGTGGCCGACCGCTCTCTTATGGGAGCGGGTGCAACGCTCAAGGGACCGGCCCTGATCGAGGGAGCCGGATCCTGTCTCTGCCTGCCGCCGGGCGCCGTCGCCACCTGCGACGACGCCGGCAACCTCGTTGTGGAGATCGGGATCCTGTGAGCGCCGCTGCTGCGCCGCGCTCCGCGGCGATCACGGACGAGATCATCCGGGGCGCGCTCGTCGCCATCACCGATGAGATGAAGACCAACCTCATGCGGACGGCCTACAACCCGATCATCTACGAGGCTCTCGACTACACCGTCGGGCTGTTCGACGCCAACGGTGACACGGTCTCAATCGGACTCGGGCTCCCGATGTTCATCAAGGGCCTCTCGGAGACCGTCAAGGCCAAGATTGCACACTGGGGACTCGACGGGTTGCATCCCGGCGACGTGCTGCTGACCAACGACGCCTACGTCACAGGCAGCCACCTCAACCACATCGTCTTGACCGTGCCCGTCTTCCACGATGGCCGAGTAGTGGCCTTCGCCTCGTCGATGGCGCACTGGATCGACATCGGCGGCGTGCTCGGCGGCCGGACGACGGACATCTACTCCGAAGGGCTGCAGATTCCCTTCTGCAAGGTGGTCAAGGACGGAATCGAGGACGAGGAGATCCTCGCCTTCATCAAGATGAACGTCCGCAGGCCTGAACTGGCGCTCGGCGACTACCGCGCGCAAATGGCGGCCATCCGCACCGGGCAGCGCAGGCTCTCGACGTTGCTCGAGCGTTACGGACTCGACACCGTACTGTCCAGCATCGAGCGGATGTACGCGCACAGCGAGGCACTGGCCCGCGCCGTCGTCGCCAGGGTTCCGGACGGCACCTACTCGGCCGAGACGATTATGGACGACGACGGCATCACCGACGAGCCGATTCCGATCAAGGTGACCGTCACCATCCACGGCAACCGCATGATCGTCGACTTGACCGAGATCAGCCCCCAGGTGGCCGGCTACTTCAATTCCGGTGCCGCCGCCGGTCGCTCAGCCAGTCAGGTCGCCTTCAAATGCCTCACTACACCCCTGCTGATGCCGATCAACGAGGGCGCATTCCGGCCGCTCGAGGTCGTTCTGCCACCTGGACGCGTCGTCAGCGCCGAACGACCAGCCGCCATGCAGCGGTGGATGACGATCCCGATCACCGTGGTCGACACCATCTTCAAAGCGCTGGCCGAAGCGATGCCCGACACGGTCCATGCTGCGCATCACGCCGACCTGAACATCGCCTCGCTCTCCGGGATCGACCAGCAGGGACGTTTCTTCCAGGATCTCGTCAACATTCCCGGTGGCGGCTGGGGTGCCGGCCGCCACGCCGATGGCATGCCGGCGACGGTCTGCATCAACGACGGCGACACGCACAACACGCCCGTGGAGGCCAATGAAGCGCGGCTGCCGATCCACGTCGAGACCTACCGCCTCCGCGACGATTCCGGCGGTGCCGGGAGATACCGGGGAGGACTGGGCGTTGAGATGACCACTCGGGTCCTGTGCGCCGCCCGATTCAGCGCGGGGATCGAGCGGACCCGTTCGGCCCCCTGGGGCCTTGCCGGCGGTCACGCCGGTGCACCGAACGAGATCCGTTACAGCGTGAACGGCCAGGACGTCGTCCCGCCCACCGGCAAGATCGACGCCACGATGCTAGCCCCAGGTGACTACACCCAGGTGACTACATCAGCATCCGATCAGGCGGGGGAGGTGGCTACGGAATCCGCTCGACCGCCCGGCCGACGAGGTCGCACGGGACGTCATGGAGGGCTACGTCAGCGTCGCCGTTGCCCGTGACGTCTACGGCGTCGCTGTCGACCCCGACGGCACCGTCGACCACGAACACACTCGTCGACTCCGTTCGAGGAACCGGAAGGCGGCCCGCTCATGAAAATCGTCAGCTACCGCAGAGGCAGCACCGACAGTTTCGGCGTCGTCGTCGACGGCTCTCCCGAGACCGGACACGCCGTCGACGCTTCGGCGATGAACCCGGAGATCCGTTCAGTCCTCGACCTTCTCCGTGCAGGCGCTGTGTCCCGGCTGGCGGAATGGATCGAAGGTCGCGACCCCGATGTGGATCTTGCCGGAGTCGCCCTGCTGCCCCCGGTCATCGGCTCCAGCAAGGTGCTGTGTGCCGGAGTGAACTACGCACCACACCGGGATGAGGCCAGCGTCGAGCAAGCGGCGCATCCGACGATCTTCATCCGCTTCTCCGATACACACGTCGCCCATGGCCAGCCGCTGATCCTGCCATCCGTTGCGAGGAACTTCGACTTCGAAGGCGAGCTCTTGGCCGTCATCGGCCGGCACACCTACCGCGAGACCCCCGATGAAGCAGCGGACGCGGTCATTGCCTACTCCTGCTACAACGACGGAAGCGTCCGCGACTGGCAGTTCCACTCCAGCCAGTGGATCCCCAGCAAGAACTTTCCGGGGACGGGCGGGTTCGGCCCGTGGCTGGTCACCACCGACGAGACAGGGGACATCGACGAGTTGGAGCTCATCACGCGGCTCAACGACGACGTCGTCCAGCACGCGCGTATCGGAGACCTGATCTTCAGCGTGCCCGAACTTGTCTCGTACGTCTCTCAATTCACCCCGCTCTCGCCGGGTGATCTGCTGTTGACGGGCACGCCGGGAGGTGTGGGCGCATTCCGCGAGCCTCCGCTGTGGTTGACGCCAGGAGATGCCGTCACCGTCGAGGTCAGCGGCATCGGTCGACTGCGCAACGAGGTCGCGGAGGAGCGACGTCAGCGCTGAGTCTGTCCAGGTGGATTGCCTGTGAGTCGCGTACGGCGACGCCGACGGCGTGCAGCCGATGTGGGGTCTGGGTATGAGCTGCCGTTCGAGAGGACGCTATGGCCGGTCGTACGGCCCCGTGTCCTCAGCCGACTGCAGCGGGTGGTCGCGATGATGTCGGCGAACGCCCGTTAGACCGCGGTGGCGTCGTTGCGGCATAGGTGAGCCGGGTGACGGTGATCGGCCACATGCGACCGGCCCGCGGTCTGCGTGGCTGTCCGCCGCTGCGGGCTGTCACCTCTACCGAAGCATGGTCCGATCCTCCTCCAATGTGCGGCATGGACGGTGCTGCGACAACACAGGGTGGCAAACTTGTAGGACAACTGTTGACTGATGTCTCTAGTCAGCGCTACCGTTCGAGTCCTGGCAACGATCGCCCTCATCGTCGGGGGTCGGGCGATGCAACGGCCACGGTTCGTGCGCATGGACGTGCTTGTCCTGTCGGATCAAACCTCTCCATGAGGTCGGTGCCCCCCGGAGGGAACCGTGTCGAGCAGCAATAAGAAGGTCGTCCTCGGAACGTTCATCGGGACGACGATCGAGTGGTACGACTTCTTCCTCTACGGGACTGCCAGCGCGCTGATCTTCGGCAGACTGTTCTTCCCGTCGTTCGATCCCGTCACCGGCACCCTGCTGTCATTCGCGACGTTCGGCGTCGCGTTCGTGGCACGGCCGTTGGGCGGCATCATCTTCGGTCACTTCGGTGACCGCATTGGCCGGAAGCCGATGCTCGTCATCACGCTGGTGACGATGGGGGTGGGCACGGGCTTGATCGGTCTGCTACCCGGGTACGACACGATAGGTGTGGCTGCACCGCTACTGCTGGTGGCGCTACGAATCGTGCAGGGCATCGCGGTCGGCGGTGAGTATGGCGGCGCAGTGCTCATGGCCGTCGAGCATGCCGGAGACCGCAAGCGTGGATTCTTCGGCAGCTGGGTGCAGGCCGGCTCACCTGCCGGTCTGATCTTGTCAAACGTCGCTTTCCTCGCCGTGTCCAGCCTGCCCGACGAGCAGCTCTTCACGTGGGGATGGAGGCTTCCGTTCCTGCTCAGCTTCGTGTTGGTGGTGGTCGGCCTGATCATCCGCATGACGCTGGATGAGAGCCCGCAGTTCGAGGCCGTGAAGAAGCAGCAGGGTACCGAGAAGGCGCCACTGCTCACGGTCCTGGTCCACCACTGGCCCACCGTGCTGCTTACCGCGGGCGCCTACATCAGCGCCGGGGTGACCGTCTACGGCGCAGCCGTGTTCAGCCTGAACTACGCCTCGACCGAGGTCGGCTTCAGCCGCACTGAGGCGCTGATGCTGATCACGCTCGGCCAGATCCTGGCCTTCGTCGCGATCCCGATCTTCGGGAACCTGGCCGACCGGGTGGGCGTGCGGAAGGTGTTCGTGTGGGGCGTCGTCGGGATGGGCCTGCTGGCTTTCCCTTGGCTTTGGCTGCTCAACACTGGCTCGTTCGGGATAGCGTTGTTGGGGTACTGTCTGCTGTTCATCCCGTATAGCGCCAATTACGGCTCGATGGCGACATTCTTCGCGAACGTCTATGACACGCGGGTCGGCTACTCCGGCTTCTCGCTCGGCTACCAGCTCGGCACCGTCCTCGGTAGCGGCTTCGCGCCGATCATCGCCGCTCAGCTGCTGGCGAGCACGGGTACGGTCGACTCGGTCGGCGGCTATATGGTCGTTGCCGCGCTGGTGTCGCTGATCAGCGCCGCCTTCTTGGGTCGGGACCGTTCCGCTGTGAACGGATCGGTGACGGCCGTCGAGAGCGCAGCCGGAACGAGAACGGGGGGCGACTAGTAAGTGGCCTTTACACCACTGGAGTCGGGCAGCCGAGGTGAGGCGGTACGCGAGCAGCTGCTCGCGGCGATCACTCGAGGGGAGTTCCGGCCGGGCGATAAGCTGCCTTCCGAGAACGAGCTGGTCGCTCAGTTCGGCGTGAGCAGGGTGAGCGTCCGGGAGGCCCTCCGCGCCCTACAGGCGCTCGGGATCATCGAGATCCACCACGGGCGCGGGAGCTTTGTCACCCGAGGTCCAGGCAAGCAGTACCTGGAGCCCTTCTCCAGCTGGTTGCAGGTGCACCGTGATGAGATCATCGACCTGACGAAGGTCCGTGGTGCGTTGGACGAGCTAGCGGCAGCGGAGGCGGCTGCTTCCGGCGACGTGGCGGCCGTCGCCGAGGTCGCTGACCTGCACGAGCGCTTCGCCGCGGCCGTCGGTGGGGCGCCCGCAATCGAGGAGTTGGTGAGGCTTGATGTTGCTTTCCATAACGCAATCGCAGTTGCGAGCGGCAGCTCTTTGTTACCCGGGCTGCTGAAGGAACTGAACACGCTGTTTACCGACTCCCGCCGCGCTGCGTTTGCGCTGCCCGGCCGGGCGGAGCGCTCCGCTGAGGAGCACGGCCGGATAGTGGCCGCGATCCAGACAGGCGATCCGGACGCGGCGAGGCGGGCCGCCGCCGAGCACCTAATGTCTACGCGGACCACTTTCACCGATCCGGCGTTCATGAAGGAGTTGGCCGAAGTCAGCGAGAAGTCCGACGGCGGCGCCAGCACCGACGGCACCGATGGATGAAGCGGTTGTGCCCGACGGGCACGGCCACAGGGAGTGATATGAAGATCACCGGGGCGGAGTTCTACATCGTGCGACTGCCGAAGCGGCGGGAACACACCTGGGCGTCGAACACGAAGCTCACGATCGGGCGGCACGTGCTCGTGCGACTGCTCACCGATGAGGGCGTGGACGGGTGGGGTGAGGCCCCGGCCCTGCCGACGTGGGGCGGCGCCAACGGCCGCTACTACGGCGAAACCGCCGAGACTGTCGCACACCTCGGGAAGGATCACCTCGTCCCGGCCATCGTCGGCTGCGACCCTCAACACATCGCCACGATCCACGCGCGGATGGACGCCGTCGTGAAGGGCAACCCGTACGCGAAGGCGGCGATCGACATCGCTTGCTTCGACGCGGCCGGAAAGGCCCTCGGGCTGCCAGTGTGGGCGATGCTCGGCGGCAAGCATCGCGAGGGTGTGCTCATCGCTCACTCATTAGGGCTGATGCCGATCGAGCAGTGCGTTGAGGAAGCGCAGGCCGCCGTCGCGGACGGAGCCCGCACGATCAAGGTCAAGACCGGCAAGGACGCCCGGCGCGACATCGAGGTGGTCGCGAAGCTGCGCGAGGTTCTCGGGTCGGACGTGCAGATCCGAGTCGACGGCAACGAGGGTTACACGACGCCGCACGAGGCGATCACGGTCACCAGGGCACAGGAAGAGTACGACATCCTGCTCTGCGAGCAACCGGTCGCAGGACTCAAGGCGCTGGCCCGTGTGGCCGCCGGGGTGAACACCCCGGTCATGGCGGACGAGTCGGCGTGGAACGCACTCGACATCGTTGAGCTGGACGCGGCGAACGCCGCCGCCTGTTACTCTCTCTATGTTACGAAGCCGGGTGGGTTATACCGTGCCCGCCAGCAGGCGGAGATCGCGGCGGCGCTCGGCATGTACTCCGACATCGGCGGGTCGATCGAGATGGGAATCGGCAACGCCGCGAACCTACACCTCGGTGTCGCCATGCCGACCGCGTGGCTGCCGAGCGTTTGCCCGATGACGACCGTAGCGGGCATCCCGGGCCCGTCCACCGCATGCGTCTACTACACGGACGACGTCGTCATTCAGCCATTCCGGTTCCAGGACGGCATGCTCTTGCCCCCAGACGGTCCGGGCCTGGGCGTCGAGGTGGACATGGACAAGGTGAAGGCCTACTCCGACTGATTGGTGGGGCCGAGCCACCTCGACTTGAAGGGAGTTTGCGATGTCCGTCGTCGCTGTGTTTGGCGCGGGCAACGGCGGGCTCGCCGCTGCTGCCCACCTGAGCCTGGCTGGTCATCGGGTGCGGTTGTTCAGCCGTTCGGCTGAGCCGCTGGACCATATCCGGGCGGCTGGCGGGCTCACGCTGGAAGGCGTCGCTGGAACCGGGACCGTGATGCCCGAGCTGTTGACGAACGATCCCGCGGCAGCGGTCGAGGGGGCCGATGTCGTGATGTTGGTTGTCCCCGCGACCGCACTTCACGACTACGGAGGCCTGCTGGCACCGCACTTGCGTGAGGGGCTGTCGGTGTTCCTCAACCCCGGTGGTACCGGAGGTGCTCTGGCGTTCACCGCGGCCGTACGGGCTGCGGGCTTCTCCGGTGCCCTGCGGCTGGCCGAGTCCTCGACGTTGACGTACGCCTGCCGGATCGTCGGTCCGGCGAGGGTGCGGATCTCCAATCTCGCGCCCCGGGTGCCTTTCGCCGCCTTTCCCGGGCGACACGCGTCATGCCTGCGTGAGGTGGTCTCCGAACTGTATCCGGCGGTCGATCTGTGCTCGAGTGTGCTGGAGACCGGATTGGCGAACCTCAACGCGGTCGAGCATCCGCCGCAGGCGCTGCTCAACACGGGCTGGATCGAGCACACCCGCGGAGACTTCTACTTCTACTACGAAGGCACGACTGAGTCGGTCGGCCGGGTCATCGATCGGGTGGACGCGGAACGCATGGCGCTCGCGGCCGCGCTCGGCGTGCCGGCACAGCCGTTCGTCGAGGCGTTCCGGGATGCCGGCTACACCACGGCGGAGGCCGCTGCCACCGGCAGCGCATACGTCGCGCTGCAGCACAGCGAGCCCAACCGGTGGTTCAAGAGCCCGCCCACGATCGACCACCGCTACGTGCACGAGGACGTCGGCTATGGATTGGTGCCGTGGTCTGCCTGGGCCCGCCTGGCGGGCGTTGCTACACCGGTGATCGACGGACTCATCGCGGTCGCTGGGGCCGCTACCGGACGTGATTACCTGCGTGACGGGCTCACAGCCGAACGCATGGGCATCGCTGGCTTAAGCCGTGCCGAGCTGGACACCTTTCTGGCCGAGGGTGGTCTGGAGGTGGAAGCTCGATGAGTGCCCCCGCTGTCGACTTCTGCTACGTGCCGGGTGGGCCGGTCTCCGAGGTCGCGATGCTCGCAGCGCTGGGGGAGCAGCTTGGCTTCCGCTGCATATGGATCCCGGACCAAGGGTTCTACCGGGACCCGTTTCTGCTCGCTGGCGTGGCCGCGGCGGCGACTAGCCGGATCGACATCGGCATCGGCATCACGATGCCGATGACCCGCCACCCGGTGCAAATCGCGCGGGCAGCGGCAACGCTCGACGAGATGTCCGGCCACCGGCTGCGGCTCGGCCTCGGCAGCGGCAACATCGAGCACGTCGTCAAGCCGTTGGGGCTGCCGACCCGGGACACGGTCGAGCGGGTGCGCACCGGCGTCCAGGAGATCCGTGCGCTGCTGAGCGGCGAGTCGATCCGCTACACCGACTCGACTCACCGCACGGTCGCACTCGACTTCAAACCCGAGCGGGTGATGCCAATTTACATCGGTGCCCGGGGACCCAGGATGCTTGCGATGGCCGGTGAGGTCGCCGACGGCGTCCTGATGGAATCGCTGTTCAACGCGGATGGGATACCCCATGCGCTGGAGCGCGTGGCGGCTGGGCGTCCGCGTGGCGCCGGTCCCCTCGACATCGTTGCCTGGCAAGTGGTGGTCGCCACAGACGACCAGCAGCGAGAGATCGACGTGTACCGCCCGTGGATCTCGCGCATTTTGCAGGGTGGCCCGGTGGAGGCGCTCGTGCGCGTTGGGGTGGCGGAAGAGACTGTTCGGACGGTACGCGCAGCCGCGGCGGACGGTCGTACCTCTGATGCTGTCGCCGCCGTGACCGACGATGCGGTGCGCTGCCTCGTGATGGTCGGCTCCGAGGCTGAACTGGTCGAGCGCTTCATCGAGCTCGGCTCTCGGGGATGCACCGCGATCTCGGTGCTCAGCACGAAGGGCGTCGCAGAGACAGCGGCGAACCTCACTCGCATCGGTACGTCCGTCTTGCCTGCACTGGTCTAGGAGGTTGATGTGGAACCGGCCACGATGGCCCGTCAGCAGGCCGCGATGCGGTCACATGGGCTCGACGCCCTGATCGCGGTCTCGACCGACAACGTCGCCTACGGCGCCGGGTACACCGTTCCGTCCCAGGCTCTGGGGATGCGACACCGCCAGTTCGCCGTACTGGCGACGGCAGACGGCGACTCCGCCATGTTGCTCACCACGAACGAGGTCGATGAGGCGAGGCAACGCAGCGGCATCACCGCCCTGACCGGCTACGACGAGTTCACCGAGGACCCCATGGCCGTACTTGCCGGCATGGTCCGCGAGCGTGGCCTCGAGCGTGCCACGATCGGTGTGGAGTTCGACGTTCTGCCGGCGGCACGCTGGAAAAGCCTGCGCCAAGAACTGCCGCACGCCCGGTTCGTTCCGGCGGCACCCGCGTTCGACGAGGCACGGATGATCAAGACACCGACGGAGATCGCACACTTGCGCAAAGCGGCCGAGATCGCGATGGAAGGACAGCTCGCTGCGCATCGGCGGTTCACGGCCGGCATGACCGAGCACGAGGCATACTGCCTGCTGGCCGATGAGGTGCTGGCGAGAGGTGCCGAGAAGATCGTCATGATTCAGATCGCCGCCGGCAACCGCAGCACATTGTCCAACCCCACCCCTGGGCCGACGAAGTTCACGGCCGGCGAGGCGGTCAAGATCGACGTGTTCGTTACCAGCAACGGCTACCTCTCCGACACCGGTCGTACGGTCACGATCGAACGTTCCACCCCGCGCCAGCGGGACACGTGGGCGAAGATGAACGACGTCATGGACCTGCTGCGTGACGCGGTCCGGCCGGACGTGACGACCGGCGAGCTGTGGTGTCTGTTCGTACGCGAGTTCGAGCGTCGCGGCCTCGCGCCGGCGATCCGCTTCCTCGGCCATGGGTTGGGACTCGGGTTGCACGAGGAGCCGTACATCGCCGCGCACGCCGACACACTCCTGCAGCCCGGCATGGTCTTCGCGATCGAGCCGATCGCCGTCGACGAGGGTAACGGCTACCACCTGGAGGACATCCTGCTTGTCACTGAGGACGGCCACGAGAACCTGACCCCGAAGTTCCCTCGTGAGCTTGTGGCTTGCCCCTGATGCGACAGGCGAGCAATGGGCCGGTGGACCGCCAAGCGGAGGAACACGAGGGAGCATCGTGAACACGGTGGGGCGGAGCATCCCACGCCGTGAGGACCGTCCGCTGCTGCAGGGTCGGGGGTGCTATCTCGACGACGTCGTGGTTGCCGAGGTACTGCACGCTCGGTTCGTCCGGAGCCCGGTCGCGCACGGCTTGATCAAGCGGATCGACGTGGCCGAGGCGGCTGCGCTGCCCGGTGTCGTCGCCGTATTCCTCGCGGGCGACCTCGGGCTCGGACCGCTGCTGCCGCTACTGGACAACCCCGACGCCGTCCCCGTACCGCGGCCAGTGCTCGCACACGAGAAGGTCCGGTTCGCGGGGGAGGCCGTGGCGCTCGTCGTCGCGACGGATCCCTACGTGTCCGAGGACGCGGCGGAGCTGGTTACGGTTGAGATCGATCCGCTGCCCGCGCTCGCGAGCACCGCCGCGGCGCTGCAGTCCGAGGCCCCACCGCTGCACGATCATCCGACGAATGTCCTCTACGAGAGGCGCTTCGCGGCAGGCGACGCCGAGCCGGGCCCGGTCGTTGTCCAGCGCACATTCTCCTCGCAGCGGCAGACCGCGCTGCCCATGGAGCCGCGCGGCATCCTGGTGCAGCCCGCCGATGATGCGTTGACGGTTTGGTCATCGACCCAGAGCCCGCACCTGCTCGCCACTACTCTCGCCGAGGCGTTGGGCCGGCCCGTGTCCGAGGTCCACGTCAACGTGCCGGACGTCGGCGGGGGTTTCGGCCTCAAGGCCCATGTGTATCCGGAAGAGCTCGCCGTCGCCGCGGCAGCGCAGGCCCTCTGCAGACCGGTGAAGTGGGTGGAGGACCGCGCCGATAATCTGGCTTCGTCATGTCACGCCCGTGGCCAGACCCTCGATGTCACGATCACCGCCGACGAGGACGGACGTCTGCGCAGCATCGACGCCGACGTGGTGGTGGACATGGGCGCCTACGGCGTCCATGCACATGGCCACCTGCTGGAGGCGGCCGGAACCCCGTCAATGCTGCCGGGGCCCTACCGGCTGCCGGCCTACCGGTTCCGCAGCCGCGCTGTCGCAACCACGAAGGCTCCGCTCGGGGCGTACCGCGGCGTCGGGCTACCGGTTGCCACGTTCGTGCACGAGCGTGCGATGGACCTGATCGCCGCGGCGACCGGGCTAGACCGCGCCGAAGTACGCCGGCGCAACCTACTCCAGCGCAGCGATCTGCCGTTCACGTCGTTGACCGGGCAGCGCTACGACAGCGGCGATTACCCAGCTGCGCTGCAGAAGGCGCTCGAGGGCATCGGCTATGCCGGGTTCGCCGACGAACAGGAGGCAGCACTTGCAGAGGGCCGGCTCCTCGGCCTCGGCATGGCGGTCTACGTCGAGTACGCCGCGGTCGGCTCGGCGGTGTTCGCGGCTCGTGGGATGCGCGGGCTTCTGGGTTACGACGAGGCCGACGTCGTGCTCGGCAGCGACGGAATCTTCCGGGTCTGGACGACCTTGCCCACTGCTGGACAAGGGCTGAACACGACGTTCGCCCAGCTCGCCGCGGACGACCTGGGCGTCGAGGCGGAGCGCGTCGAGGTTCAGCCGGTCTCCACAGCGATCGGGGGCATGCGGGGCAACGGGACATTCGCAAGCCGCAGCGCGGTCTCCGGCGGTGGTGCCATCCGCGAGGCCTGCACCGAGCTGCGTCGCAGGCTGCTGGAGGATGCCGCTGACGAGCTGGAGGTCGCTGCGGCTGATCTAGAGCTGGCCGACGGGGAGGTCCGGGTCAAAGGTGCTCCGGGAAGTGGAATCTCCTTGGCCGATCTGGCTAAGAAAGCCCCGGCCGGTCGATACGACGTCGTCCGCCGGCACGACCCGTCACAAGTCGTGTACCCGTACGGCGCCCACGCTTGCCGAGTTGAGGTGGACCCGATCAGTGGGCTGGTGAAGATCGTGGACTACGTCGTCGTCGAGGATTGCGGACAGGTGATCAACCCCGCTATCGCGGAGGGCCAGACCCAGGGTGCGGTTGCCCAGGGCATCGCCGGCGCGCTGTACGAGGAGCTTCCCTACGACGAGCACGGCCAGCTTCGTGCAGCGTCGCTGATGGACTACCTCGTGCCGACCGCCGCCGAGATCCCGCTGCTGCGTATCGAGCACATCCACGTGCCAACGGACGCGTCGATCACCGGTTGCAAGGGGCTCGGGGAGAGCGGCACCCTGGCCCCTGGCGCAGCGATCGCGAACGCGGTCTCCGACGCAGTCGGCGCGGAATGCAACACCACGCCGATCCGGCCGAGCTGGGTGCGCGCTGCCGCGCAAGAACGTCTGCGCCGATGCGAAGGAGCCACGTGCCGATGATCACGAGGGATCTGCCGCGCAACGTCGCTGAAGCGCTCGACGTCATCGAGGCCGTCCGCAGTCGTCGGATCGTCACCGGCGCTTGGTCCGGCAGGGTGAACGTCCTCGACACGTGTCGGGACACCGCGCAGGTCACGATCGAGGTGCGTGGCCGGACTCCTGCTGGTCGCCTCGTCGCTGCCATGGTCCGCGGCCGAGTCGAGCCGCGGCGCCGGCGCGGGTCGCGGTTGGTCGTGATCGGCGATCTTCCCTGCCCGGCTGCGGTGCTCGATGCGTTGGTGGGCGCGCCGGCCGAACCACACCCTTCCCCATGGGGCCGCATCCTGGGCACGGCGGCAACCATAGGAGCGACCGGTGCCGCAGTCGTCCTCATCGCACGGAGGCGGTGGCGATGAAACCTGCACCGTTCGACTACGTCGCGCCCGCAGACATCGACGGCGTGCTCGAGGCGTTGGCCGGACCCGACGCGAAGATCATTGCAGGTGGCCAGAGCCTGGTACCGATGCTCAACCTCCGGCTCGCGCGTCCGGCCTTGCTCGTGGACATCACACGGGTGCCCCGGCTGGCGCACCTGCGCCGTGAGGCCGGTGCCTTGCGAATCGGCGCGACAACCACGCATCGGGAGCTGGCAGAGTCGCCGATGATCGCCGCCCACTGGCCGCTGCTACAGTTTGCTGCGCAGCACATCGGGCACGACGCGATCCGCAACGTGGGCACGATTGGCGGGTCTGTGGCACACGCCGATCCAGCAGCGGAGCTGCCCGCTGCCCTGCTCGCACTCGAGGCATCGATGACCATCGTGTCGAAGTCGGGATCCCGCTCGGTCGCGGCCCGTGACTTCTTCCGAGGCTACCTGCAGACCGCGCTAGGTCCTAACGAACTGCTGACCGAGATCGTCGTCCCGCCGACCAGGCCCTACGCGAGGAGCGCGTTCGCCGAGGTGACCCGCAGGCACGGCGACTTCGCTCTCGCCGGTGTGGCGGTGCAGCTCGATCCGTCGCCTGCAGCTCGGGTAGTCCTGTTCGGAGCCGGAGACGTCCCGCTCCGGGCGACAGCCGCCGAGGCGCTACTGGTGAGCTCGGGGCTCACCGCCCTCGACCAAGCCGCCGACGCCGCCGTCGCAGACGTGCACCCCGGCGACGACCTCCACGCGACCGGGGAGTACCGACGAAATCTGCTACGTGATCTGACTCTCCACTGCCTGCAGCAGGTAGCGACCCGGATCGAGGAGGAGAGGTGCTGATGCGAGTGCGCATCGAGGTGAACGGCACCTGGCACGAGCGCGACGTCGAGCCGCGCCGCTTGCTCTGCGACTTCCTCCGCCACGATCTCGGGCTGACCGGCACCCACGTCGGATGCGAGCACGGGGTATGCGGTGCCTGCACCGTGCAGGTTGACGACCGGCCGGCGAGATCGTGCCTGATGCTCGCGGTGCAGGCGGACGGACGCTCCATCCGCACCGTCGAGAGTCTGTCCGATCCGGACGACGTCGAGATGCATCCGCTGCAGGAGGCCTTCCACACCCACCACGCCTTGCAGTGCGGCTTCTGCACTCCCGGATTCCTCATGACGGCCGAATCGATGCTCGGCCGCGTCGAGGACATGACAGATGAGGAACTGCGAGCCTCGTTGGGCGGCAACATCTGCCGGTGCACGGGCTATCAGAGCATCGTTGCGGCGGTTCGCGCCGCGGCTACGGCCTGCAGTTCCCGCGCTGTCGCGAATCGATCACGCGCGTGAGATCCGGGGTCACCGGCCGTCTTCGTGGACGCCTCTGCGTTGCGGCGGCGCAGGCCAAATTGCGAGCCACCGTTCGACGAAGCGCTCGGACTCGGGTGGAGCAGAGAGGGGATGCAGCTCGCTGAGGACGCAGCACGCATTCTCCAGTACGAGGCCAAGATCACGGAGGTTCGCGACCCGTTGGCTGGATCGTACTACGTCGAGGCGCTGACGAATGAGGCAGAGGCTGAAGCGTGGAAGGTCGTCGAGGAGGTTGAGTCCTACGGCGGCTCTGTCGGTGCGATCGAAGCGGGTTACATGCAGGAGGCGGTGTCCCGCAGCGCAGTCGAGCGCACCATGGCGTTGCAGACCGGAGAACGGGTCGTCGTCGGGGTCAATGCTTTCACCACGTCGGACGAGATCGATGTACAGGTCGTGCGCACGGCTCAGCGGGTCTACGGTCAAGACCAGCTGCGCACCGCCGAGTCCCGGCAGCGGGAGAAGCTCGCCGACCTGCGCCGCCGGCGAAGTGGCGCGGAGGTCGCTCGCACTCTGCGGGTACTGGAGTCGGTCGCCCGGGACGACTCCGCGAACGTCATGGAGGCCGTCGTGGACTGCGTGCGCGCCCTATGCACCGTTGGGGAGATCTGCTCGGTGCTTCGAGAAGTCTTCGGCGAGTACCGCGAAGGTCGGGTGTTCGTCGAGTGAGCAAGGGCGATGCTGAGGTCACGTGCGCCATCAAGGGGTACGTGGCCACGATCGTGTTCGCCAATCCCAGACAGCGTGGTGCGCTGACTCCTGAGTTGCTCGCAGATCTACGCCGGATTCTCCGTGATCTCGAGCTCAGATTCCCGAATGTGCGGACCGTCGTGCTCAGAGGTAGTGGAGAAACGTTCTCCAGCGGCTTCGCGCTCGATCGATTTCCCGAGCCGGATGAGCTGGATCTGCAGGATAGGATCGAGGAGCTATGCCGGGCAATCGAACGCTCCCCGTTGGTTGTTGTCGCACTGCTTCGGGGTGTGGCTATCGGTGCGGCTCTCGATGTTGCGGCGGCTTGCGACTTCCGGTTCGCAGACCAGGACTGCCGGCTCGGGATCACCCCGGCCCGGCTCGGAATCCTCTACTCGGCGCAGGGAACGGCCCGGATTCACCGGCTCGTCGGGCCCGATGCGGCTCGACGGCTGTTCTTCACGGGTGACCTCATGACAGCGGAGGAAGCCTCCCGCTTCGGGCTCGTGACGGAGGTGGGTGCAACTCCGGAGGACGCCGAGCGGGCGGCCTACGCCTTGGCTGTGCGTATCGCTGATCGTGCTCCGCTCTCCGTGTCGGGCAGCAAGCGCATGATCACCGCGATCGAGGCGGCAGGCGGTCTGTCTGTCGCAGACGCCGCAGAGCTGCATGATCTGCGCCGGTCAGCACTGCGCAGCCCCGACTGCGCGGAGGCGCTGACGGCGTTCTCGGAGAAGCGAAAACCGGTGTTCACGGGTGAGGAGAAAACCGGTGTTCACGGGTGAGGAGTGACATGTCGAGTTGCTCGGGTGCAGATGTCAACTTGCGGCGGCCGGTACCGGCATCTGCAGGTAAGATCCTCATCGCGAAGATCGGCCTCGACGGGCACGACGTCGGGGCCAAGTACGTGGCCCGCCTCCTTCGCGACAGCGGATTCGAGGTGGTCTACCTTGGTATCCGCCAGCCGGTGGAGGCCGTTGTGCGGGCTGCTGTGGACGAGAACGTCGATGTCGTGGGGCTCAGCATTCTGTCTGGGGCGCACACCACGTTAGTCGAGCGGGTCTGTTCACTGCTCGCGGAGACGGACGACGATCCACCGCCGGTGGTCGTCGGTGGGGTGATCCCCGCTGAGGACCATGAGGAGCTGCGTCGCCTCGGTGTGAGGGCGATCTTCGATGCTGGCGCGAGTCTGGATGAGATCGTCGGAGTGATGCGGCGTCTGGTTGACGAGCCGAATAGCACTGTAGGGTCGTGATTGCGTCTGCGTGTAGGCCTCGAGTTGCGCCAGGTTGTTGGTGCTTTCGATCATCGCCGCAGGTTGCGCCGCGTCCGCAATGGGGCGTCGGCGGAGGATGCAGGGCCTCGTTCGGCCTGTGGGCGGGCTCGCCCGGTGCGGTCGGCCGGCGGGTGTCGACGCAGCCTCGTTCGCGGAGCGGACGCTCAGTGGGGCCGTAGAGCTGCAGGTCCTGAAACTATACCGGCTGGCCGGTATAGTTATGGGCGTGCCACGACCGAGCTCCAAGGACCGGCTGCTCGACGCA
>Ga0065720_1019707_pt1 | contig 21195 bp, 24 predicted proteins | sample Thericmetagenome_FD_59107 | JGI IMG/M metagenome (GOLD analysis project Ga0065720, IMG submission 59107) | Thermophilic microbial communities from the Joint Bioenergy Institute, California, USA of rice/straw/compost enrichment - eDNA_2 v2... | ecosystem: Engineered > Solid waste > Grass >...
ACAAAAAAACACAAAACTACAAACCTCTCAAATCCCCCATCAACTCAACTCTCCCTTCCACCCTTCTAATCTCATACACCCCAACGTTCCCCGCCGCATCCCCGACAACAAGCCACTTTCCATCTCTTGAAAACTCAAATACGCTCAATGCGGTAGACGTAGCCGCACTGCCCCCTTTCTCCTTATGATTGACATTCGTATTGGGACTCTCCAAGTTAGCAAATTGTCCCCCAAGCCCAACAAATCCCTCCTTTTTAGCAACTTCCGGCCACCTCCAGACATCCTCCGGCGGATTGTGTGGTACGAAGGAGAGATCAATGATCACTGCCCTGCTGGTGGTTGCGTCGAAGTAGGCTAGGAGTTGGCAGTCCGGTGAGATACATGCGTGGGCGTGGAGGGGAATAGGGAAGAGGGAAGTGGTATTGGTTGAAAGATGCCAGATCAGCACATAGCGATTGTTTGCGTAGAGGTGTGGGTTTTTGGGGGCTGATGGACTGTGGATGGGACTGGGTTGGAGGATGTGTTTTGAGAGAGAAGCCGATTGCGCGACTGTGGCGGGATCGTGTGCTGGAATCCAGACGGAGATGGCTCTGTCGCCGTGCGCGACGAGACAGCACGGGAGGGCGGTTTGGAGGGCGGGGTACTCGGGGACGCAGACGCGGTACGGTTTGTGGCGGGAGTCGTCTGTCAAGGTGGCTGAGTGGTAGGGAGATGGACCATGAATGCGATGAGCGGCCGACTTTGGTCGCATGTGCCATGCGATGAGTATCGTGGTGTACGTCCGAGGATGATCCCCTGGACGAGGACCTGCAGCTGCTACGAGCATTGGGGGATCAGAGTTGTAGGCAAGATCAGGGAACTTGGGAACGAAAGGTAGGCCGGCCTTGAGAAACTCGATGGACTGATTGGGGTCCTCAACAAAGATTTGCCTCCCCCCGGGGTGATAGGAGAGGAAGTACCGATCGATGCGATCAAGCTTTGGCCGGTAGACGGCCAACGGGGCGTAGTTGACATGAAGCGCGTCGCGAGAGGCCGATGCCCAACGGTACGCTTCTTCGATCACCTGCACGGGCTTTCTTGAGCTGATACTACCCTTGGCGAAGTTGTAGATCTCGAGAGTAATGCCAAAATGCGTGCTGATGCCGATCAGTGACGCAGCCTCAGACAAGACCGCATGGCCGCGGACAAAGTATTCTCGTGATCGTAATCGCGGCTGGACGTAGGATGTGATCTTGACCGTGTCGTGTACAATGTTCTTCGAGAGAGACCATATCTTCACCTGCTTGTTGGCATGCTTGGTGACTAAAAAGCCCGCAAGAGGAGAGGTATCGATGTGGACAACCTCATTCCCCTTCCCCTTGGCCTTGTCCACTAAATGTCGAACAGGAACAAGCTGTATGCGAAACTGGTGTGGGCTGGCTGCTGTTGGATCGAATAAGGTCAACTGGTCCAAGTGGCCTGTACCGCTAAGAAAGTTTCCAATGGTTGAGACTGTGTAAGTAGGAAGGGCACGTCCAGATTCTAGGGGCGTTGGTGCTAGCGAATAATCTGCAGCATGTGCAGAGAGTTGTGGCGACATTGGAGTCTGGACAACGAAGCTTAGACTGGCCGTAGAAGAGGCTGAACGGGCAGGGTAATACGCAGTGACGGGGGTTTGGAGGATAGAGCCCCGAGAGATCGGTGATGCTTTAGGGGCGTCTGCACCGAATTCGCCGGTATGTGCTGATGGAGCAGAGGGGCTAGCTAGCGTCTTCTTTGACGGCTGTGAAAACAATGCTGTGCTCGGAGCTCCAGATTTTGACCGTTGATGACTCTGGAACAGTCTTTGCTGAAAGGTGAGCCCCTGGTGTAATGGCTCGGACTGAAATGAGTAAGAACCCGGCTGCATCCTGTGGACTGGCCAACTCGAAGTGCGCACGGCTTCCGTTGACAAGTGACGCTCATTAACTGGAAGTACAGGGGACTCGGGGTAGCCAACGGAACTCTGTCGTGGGTCGAACTGTTGAGGCTCCTCGTAAAAGTGCGGCTTGGTTGAAAGTAACGGAGCGGAGTGCTCATAATTTCCGTCGCTGCCGTTACGACGGAGATGATGCTGATTACTCTGGGCTAGTCCATTGTCTCCGGCACCTCGAAGTTCCGAGGGTAATGGATGGTTGGTAAAATATTGAATAGACGGCTGTCCTTTGAGGCTTATTACACTCAGTCTTGCCCAAATCTCCTTAGAGCGCCTGCTGGTTGGGGAGACGGGAGAGAGCTTGACAGTCGGGGTTTGTGCTGATGAAGGTTGAGTATAGCTTAGAACTTCCTGGAGGTAGAAATCAAGGGCTAGATGGACATCATCGTCAATGAACTTTACCGACGACGCATTACTCTGAATCTGCTCGACAGTGCTCGCGATTGTGTCTTGAATAGTCTTTGCTTCGCTTGAATCACGGATGGAAAGCCTGCATTGAGGTAAGAATCTAAGGTAGGGGTCACTGCATACTGGTCGGACACATACAAGGTAGCAACATCAAGCACCAGGGCAAGCGCTTCACGAAAAATTGCAATACTGCTACGACAGTTTGCCATCTCCGTGCGGCCATATGTAACCCATTGTTCTGGTCCGGTATACTTCCCCAGGACAGCGTCGATGTGTATAAGGGCATTGCCACAACACTCCAGTACGAGCAGTGTCTGGGACTGCAGTGATTCTGGGATCGCAGGCTGCTCTTTGATTAGTTTAAGGAGAAGACGGAGGTCAGACAAGTCATAGTTGACTGGGGCTAGATCCGCATGAGACAGGAGCACGGAGCGGATGAACTTTGTGATGATGACAGACGTAGAGGTAATGGCCGAAATAAGATACCCGATTGGCTGGGAGATCATGAGAGACTCCATGATAGTTTAGTATGCACGAGAAATTGACCTAGGCGTGAAGATGTCCCTTAATGCAGGTTGGCTCTAGAAATAATGACCAGAGCATCCAATGAAGTAACATATAGTGGATGTTGTTTTCGATACCGCAGCGAAGATATGTCGAGTGCTCCTAAAAGACACTCTTGAGTATGGCTGAAAGAGTCGTTCTTAACAAAAGCTTATCGGTTCTAAGCTGTTGTCTTTGTTCCATCCCCAGCAATGTGCAGCGAAACAAAGGATCGACAAAGGGTAGGCTGGATCAGGAACATGTGGCGTTCCCGGCTTCCCAATGAGACTCGGTGAGGCAAAGTCAGCGATGTCTTTGCTGAGAATAGACACAAGCCTGGATATTCAGCCTAGCTTTCAGATAAGCCTGGCCATCAGTGTCCATAACTTAACCGGGGGACACGCAGTACTCAGGCCAAGCAAAAGGCTTACCGAGATCTTAGATGCTGTTGAAGGAGAAGTCGGTTGACTGAGCAAACATTGGATCCCATGAGTGGAAGAGTGTGTCATCGTCGGTCATAGAGCTGGCTTCTAAGGCGCGGTTAGAGAATGCGGGTCCAAGGGTTCCGCTGACGAATTCAAAAACCTGATCCACAGCGCTTGGGAGGTATTTGCTCGGTTCCATGGCTGACTATTGTCTGTCTAATTTGATTGATGAAAAGCCCAGGCAAGGATGCTAGCGGCGGAGCTTTTCGTTGGCAGCAAATTGTAGGCCACAGGCTGTAGTTAGGACAGGCTCGCATTTGCATCTGATAGGTGTTGATCAAGGACGTATGGAACTTCTTCTGGAAGCCTGGAATCCTGGGGGCTGAATTCCAATGGCCGCTTAATGCTGTCTAAGGTAGACTTGAACTTTTTCGTACTTGTTGCAGTGCGCTTGCTTGCGCTTTGAATGGTCTGGACCCAGGTGCTGTGCTAAGTTCGTACCGGACGTTATAACGCCGCTCATGCCATCAGCATCGTGACTGCTCTCGCCGTTGCTGAAACCTGGAGAGCGAGCTATTGCGGAATTTTGTTTCAAAAACGGATTCACAGTGCGTCGGAGATTCGCAAGATGTTGATCAAGTTTCCTCATGACAACCTGGCTAAGCTGCGCCTTGATTTTGGCACTTGTCCATACTTCCCCCATTTTCTCCAGAATAGCAAGTACTTTCCTGAAGTTATCACTACTCCGAGGCCGAAATATGGGAATCCGGCTGAGGCGCCACGTTCGGTAGGCTACGCCTAATGACAGGGTAAGTGCATAAGGAACAAAAGGCATGGAACAGAGGTTGTAGTTGCTGACAGCGCCGATAATCCGGTTGGAGGAGTGAGATCTCCTAGCATTCTTGCCATTGAAAGGCGGGTGTTGGTAGTAAGGACTTGACACAGGATCACATTCAAGGGCCGTACGAAAACGACCGCGCGGCATGCGAGCAGAGAGGACGCAGATGCCGTAGTTGAGGACTTCGAGGGTGGCTAGGCAACTCTGTATCTGTTGATTTGGCAGTTGGTCCTAGACTCTTCAAGAAATTTCTCCGGCTTTCTGACAGCCTCAACTTCAAGGATGACACGCTCAAATACAAGTACCGAAATCTTGGGCTCCGGCCTGTATTGTTTAACGACCTGATCAAGGAGGATGATCAAGGATATGAACAGTCTGAAGCTAGGCGGGTCGCATTTCTCTGGTGCCGGAATTCGCACGGAATCATAGTTATGGAACAAGATTGGCCTTCCCGAGGAAACAGCCAGCAATCAGTCAATGGCGTGGAGGCACTTGAAGATCCGCCCCGAAATGCCCTGGTCGGCGGTGGGATAAGGCTTCTTGGCTTTAGTGAGAATATCGAGGTGAATGCCAAGGGTATGAGCAGGGCTGACGAGTTTGAGGAGAAGAGAAATTGGCTCGAATCTTTCGGTGGCCTTTGACGGCTGACAGAACGAAAGATATTACTGCCATGACTTGGAGCCGCAGAAACGAAGAAACTAAATTTTTGTGTGCAGTTCGTCAAGCTTGTGAATGATGAAGTTGGTTATTCCCTGGATTAACTTATCGAAGGGAACACGTGACGCTTTGAGAAGGTGTCTCTAAAGGTAAGACAGAGGAGAGCCCCAGGGTCAGCGCCAGCAGCCAGGTAGACTGTAGCCTGTACAAGCTCACGTAGGGGGCACTCTTGCGGCAGCTCAATGAGGGTTGTTTTGTCAAAGATAGGGAGTATTGGGTGGATTTTCTCCAGATAGAGTTTCTTAAGACCTGTTAATCCGTTTCAGATGGCAGAACCTTCTGTGCAAGTACACAGTTAAGTAGTGTTTTGGCGAGCTCGGCAAACTTTGCCGTGTCCTGTATGGGGACAGTGAGCCTATCCCGTCCTTGCAAAGAACAGACAAGGGGGGGCTGGAAGTGTCCATCGAGGTCGTAGAGCCCTCCCTTTTATGTGAGTTACTGCGGTCAAGGTGCGGATGAACCAAAGGTAGGACGCCGACATAAGCGTTAGGCAGTTCATCATCTTGGGCGCCGGCGGCCACGGTGACGAGCGCCATAGTGGCCTCCAGAGGATGCCCTCTGGGTTTGTATCACCAAGAAACGACGGTGCAGGCTCCATCGATGTTGGCCGCTGAGTCCCTTGGGCTGCTTTACCAGACTTGTTATCAGGTTACGTGTCAGTATCCTGGTGAAAGAAGTTAAGCAATCGAGCAGCGGCATCAGAGGCATCCTTGCCGGATTCATCATCCTGGTGATGATACCGTTTCTTTAAGCTTAAATGTTAGCCTTAAATGGTATGTAACGTTGTGAGAGGCAAGTGATTCTCTGCATGGTGTTTCGCGACTCAGCACGCCGCGTCCCTTACGCTTCCTGCAGTAAAAGCATGCGTGATGAACCTGCTTCCGCTTGACGTGCAATCCTTCGGTTATCACGCTCGACAAATTTTAGCTGTGGACTTCGAGTACCATTGGCAGCCATCGTAAGCGTTCGCAAGAGCAACGAGACGCCTCAATGGTGATCAATCCTCTCGTCGAAGGAAACAATAGCCCGTCAGATCTCTGAATCCCCAAAAATAGGGCCGGGCTCCTCTGAGCCACGGCGAATCCCAATCTTTGCAGTTAAGGCCAAGCTCTGCGCCGACTGCTCCATCTTGATAACGGCGTCGGAGTCGAGGAACCAACCTAGTAACGGCATTGGCCGAGAGCTAAGAAGTTAATTATTGTGAAGACAACCAATCAGAAGTATGCTTCCAGTTCCACATGGCTCTCGGATGTGGGTCCAATCAAACCTTCCTTTTTCGGTTACCGCCATTTTCCTTTTTTCCTTCACCTTCATTCAAGAAGTTCCTTCCGTTGTTGTGTGTTTCATTTACAGCCTCTGTTTCCTTTTTTTAAGTAATCGAAGTCAATTAAAGGAAACTTGAGTCCACGAGCATCTGGAATGGATCAAATCCTAGACAAAGTGTGTCCTCTTTGTTATTTTGGGCCCTCAAGCCCGCTAAAGCGATGACGTCGTTTTCCTGACTACCACTGACTGCGCAGCCGGTCATTTCGGCCATCTTCAACCTCATAGGAAAGGTTTGAAGTTTTAATGGCTTGACTGGTGTCAATGAATCCTATGAAAAACCTACTGCTTTAATCTGGATCTCAATGAAAAGCATAGCTCCTACCATCAGGCTTGAAGGGCCATATGTGGACGAAACCCCCAAAGCTCCTGGTCAATCTGGCTCGGGAGCACATCCTCGAATCCCTTCGAGCTTCTAAAACGTTACAACTCTGAGCTATATGAATGAAATTCAAAACTTCGCTGGCCACAACAATTAACTTACCCAAAAATGATGGCTCAAATGCTCTGCAAAAGGGGCCTAACGGCATGCCCTCGCAATTTTCTGGGACATGGTTGGTTAATGCGGCATGCTACCATCACACGTCATGCCACTTCGATGGCTTCCATGACCACTAACCCGAGTACCAAGCAAGAGGGAGATATCTCAAGTATTTTTGCTTCCCTCTCAGGAAAGGAGACGTCGCCTCTGCCCGATCGGTTCCGTGAACTCAAATTGCGCTTGGTCAAGGGCCATGAGAACGCTGTCATCGCAAGCTGGAAGCGTCTACTTGCTGTCCTGCAAAAGGAGACTGAAGCCATTGCTCTGTATGGGCCTTCCATTATTCCAGAAGTCAGGTTCAGCCATCTTTCGGAGGATCTCGCGGCGAAGAAGCAGGCAATTGAGAAACGTGGTGCTGCAGTCATCCGCGGTGTGATCAGGGACGATCAAGCTAGGACATACAAGTTCGAGATTGAGGAGTACATTCGCCAAAATCCTCATACCAAGGGTTTGACTTCCCCTTGCTTCTTCTTGGAGACCCTTCACTGATTCCTTTCCAGGCTTCCCATCCTCCAACCCGCAAGTCTGGGAACTCTACTGGTCCCCAAGCCAAATCCGAGCTCGCGCCCATCCCTCCCTCTTAGCCACACAAACCGCCCTCATGACAACTCTTTGGCATTCCTCCAACCGATCTACCCCGATCTCGTTCCGTGTTCCCCTAACGTACTGCGACCGCCTTCGTATTCGCCAACCAGGTGACGCCCGGTTCGCTTTAGGCCCTCACCAAGACGGAGGGAGCGTTGAGCGCTGGGAAGAAGATGGATATGGCCGTGGTAAAGTGTATGATGCCGTCTTCCGCGGGGAGTGGGATCACCCTGAGAGGGGATACGATCCTTATGATGCAGCTGGACGCATCCACGCCGTAACGGACTTGTATGGTGGACCTGGGGCATGCAGTATGTTTCGGGCTTTCCAGGGATGGTTGGCAATGAGCGAGTTAAGGCCTTGGGAGGGTACATTGATGGTTGTACCGATCGTGAAGGAGGCGGAGGTGTATGTTCTTCTGAGGCCCTTCTTTAAGGCTGTGAAGAGCCTTGAAGAGGTTGGCAGGAACAAGTATCTGGACGAGGACAACTGGGAATTTACCGGAGGAGAGAAGATGGGAAGCGAACTACATGGTTCCGTTCCGGGGCTTTGCCAGGAGCTGAGTGATGAGTTGCATCCTCATCTTAGGCTTGACAAGAGTCTGGTGAATATCCCGGAGGTGAAGCCAGGAGACTATGTCGTGTGGCATTGTGACGGTAAGTCTTTACCCCTATCTAACACAATGACTGGAAATTGCTAACGACAAAATACCAGTGATTCATGCCGTCAACAAGAAACACAACGGCGCGTCAGACTCAAGCGTCCTCTATATCCCAGTCTGTCCAACCACTGAGGGGAACGCTCGTTATGTGGCTCGTCAACTGGAAGCCTTGCGACAAGGAACTCCATCGCCGGATTTCCCTGGGGGAGAAGGAGAATCTCGTCATGTTGCCCGTGGGACAGTCGAGTACGCCCAAAAGTGTTGTGATACTCTTGGGCTTCAGGCCATGGGCCTTAACAAGCTTGTCCCTGTTCAGGGTGACTCCCCAGGAGGAGCAGAAGCTGTGAGGAAGGCGAATGAGGTATTGGGATGGCAGTGACATGACCACTCTAAACAACCAATCTTTGATGGGAATGGGAATATCGCCAGAATTCTCACCAGTTGCGAGGGCCCAACTAGATTCCGAAAGGTTTCCAGCTAGTGCCATAGATCTGGTCGAATGAATAAAAACCCGGTTTGGTCATACCATTCTCGACTCCTTCACTAATTCTCCCACCTTATTACCATACTGCTGGAGGTGAACCTGCCGTGAGCAGATTAGAACGTACTTAGATATGAAGCCATGACGTAGGCAGGGGCCCAGTCAGAGGCAGCACACTTCTTCTCCGGGGAAATTGCATCATTAAGGACGCACTGACGTGCTGTCTGCATAGAGTCTACCACCCACCTCATCCCCATGGACGAGCAAAGCTCTTAGAACAATATCCTCACAGATCTTGTACAACATTCAGGGGTTTTTGGTTGTCAACTCGCCTATATGCCCTCACTAATTCCGCGATCTTTATCCCGCAGCTGCTGGGCGTGCACTGTTACTCATTGTGATCACCGCAGGATCACAGCTCAGTTAAGACACTTGAGTACATCACAGCCCCATGCCATGGCAGCAGAGGAATTACCCAGCTTCCCCTTCAAACGGGCATCCGGACTCGATCCTCCAGCGGAATTTGCGCAATTACGCAAGAATAACCCTGTCTCCCAGGTCAAACTATATGATGGAACCGCAACATGGCTGGTGACGAAGCATAAGGACGTCTGCCAGGTAGCCACAGATGAGCGTCTGTCAAAGGTAAGCCCAGTCCTGAAGTCTAGACCACATCTCTCGGTTTATCTCCTAGACCAGCACTGACCTTGATCGGGTCCTGTACCCCTCCCCTTCCAACAGGAACGTCGAAGACCGGGCTTCCCCGAGTTCAGCGACGGCGGCAAGCAAGCCGCAAAACAGCGCCCAACCTTCGTCGACATGGATGCTCCAGACCACATGCGGTATCGCAGCATGGTGGCGGGCTGGTTCACGCCCGAGCATGTCGCATCGATGCAGCCGTACATCGACAAGACTGTCCAAGACCTGCTGGAGCGGCTGCGGCATAAGGGGTGTGCCGATGGGCCAGTGGATTTCGTGGAGGAGTTTGCGTTGCCAGTGCCGTCATATGTATGTGTCTTCCGATCCAATAAGCGATGATTGTGATTCGTGGTTTTCCCCTGCATTGGGCTGAGAGGGGGTTGCAGATGCACAGTGTTGGTGCTAGGCTGACAATGGAGCTGATGCAAGATCATCTATACTATGTTGGGTGTGCCGTTTGAAGATCTGGAGTTTTTGACGAAGCAGAATGCGGTTCGCACGAGCGGAAGCTCGACCGCGAGGGAGGCATCTGCTGCGGCGAAGTGAGTGCTGGCAGCGAGATGGAAGGAAAGGTCATGATTGACTGACTATTGACAGTGAACTCCTTCGCTACTTGAGTGACCTTGCTGACAAGAGAGCTAAGGAGCCAAAGAACGACATCATCAGTCAGTTGATGAAGGAACAGGTAGAACAGGGGAAATTATCAAAAGAAGATGCAGTCCAGATGGCGTTTCTGCTCCTGGTTGCTGGAAACGCAACCATGGTGAACATGATAGCCTTGGTAAGTCCCTGTTTGCCACTTCTCGCTTGAGAGACTGGAAAAACCCTGATGTTCTCCCAGGGCGTAGTAACCCTGGCCCTACACGCAGAAGCCCAACAAGCTCTGAAATCCGACCCCCCCAAATGGGCTGGCCCCTTCGTAGACGAGCTCTGCAGATATCACACAGCTTCAGCAATGGCGATGCGCCGCACGGCAAAGGAAAACCTCACCATCGGCGGCAAAGAGATCAAAGCCGGGCAGGGCATCATCGCGTCCAACCAGTCGGCCAATCGCGACGAAGACGTTTTCGTCGACCCGGACCGCTTCGATATCCGCCGTAGTTGGCCCGACCAGGATGCGCTGGGCTTCGGATACGGCCCACATCGCTGCATTGCCGAGCATTTGGCTAAGGCCGAGCTGAGGAGCGTGTTTTGTAAGTTCAGTTCTTACTTGCGCACTCGCCCCTTGCTGCTTTGCCCCAAAGCGGCGGAGATCGCTTGACGGGGAGGGCATTCGAGAGAAGCGCAAGGGGTTAGAGAGATGTAGAGACAAGGGAGTAAAACTAAAACTAACACGGGCTCAGCACATTTGTGCGGAAGCCTTCCCAGTATTCGGCTCGCAGTGCCTATTGATAAGCTGGAGTATAGTCCGCTGGACCGGGACGTTGGGATTGTAAAGTTACCTGTGTGGTTTTGAGCGAGAGTTAGGGAGATCGTGAGATCTGCTTACATGTAGATCGCAAGGTCGGCCGAACTTGCTTCTTGGCCAGACCCTCACTTTCATATCAACCAAGTATGTTGCTCCGCTGGCTTTTATATAAGAAGTTAGTACCATAAATACCAAGATACTCAGATGAGGTAAACTTGCGATTCACTTAAACATAAAAGGGCAAGAGATACAGGTCATGTGAGGTTACTTAGGAGGTATGAACGCTAACGATCTCGTATGCATTACCAACAGCCACACTACTACCTTACAACCCCGGTTAGACTGCTAGTGTGGGCTTCTAATTTCCAGGAGAGATGTCGAGTGACCGGCGAGCTTTTCGGATGCTTCGCTTCAACGTTAAGCTCCTCTTTGTCTCAAAGAGGGTTTTGTAAAGTTCAAGCTGAGAAACTGGGAACTAATTGAAAACCTTTCAAAGCAAAATCAAACGCAGACTACAGCCCATATGCCAGTTTATCCGCATGTCCCCATACTTGATGAGACTTAACCTAGATTGTGGCATCCCGACGGAAAATCCCGTCTCCCAAGGACCCAGATGTGTTGGTTGACTTGGCTTTCCCCCCTTTAGCGAGAACGCCGAGGAGCCAAGCCAACCACCAACATCCAGCCCAGCCGCCTAGTCCTCATCCCCGATCCTGTGCCGCACACTTGCGTCAAGATGCATTGTCTCGGCAGAGGTTGGGGGAAGGCGGGTTATCCCATCCGTATCCGCACCATCCATCCACACCTCGGCGCTGTGAGTGCGAGGGTTCCAGTAACCCTCCCTGTTGGTTGGGTCTTGCGGGCTTGAAGCCGGTTACCGGTAGACGGGGGACGGTGGGATTCATTCCGCTGTTCGTTCTAGGAGTTCAGTGTTCACATGCAGTGCAGAGTTGCAGACGTTCCTGGCATATAGCGGAGAGATTCTCAGCACCTGCAGGCTTGAAAGTCGCAGCAGCTAGGGTCTGGGTCTAGACCTGAAAGGGCGGCTGGAACTGCTGTGGACGTTGGACCTTTGGGACCTGCAATACATACATTCGCTGCAGAGAATCTCCCGCATATGAATCAATATTTGCTGTGCGTGCAAGGCTGGAGAAAATGTTTGATGCAGTTACTGATGCAGATGCAAAAACACAGACACACACACACCTGTGACACTTCTATGCCGTTTGTTGTGATTGATGCTCCATTTACTACACATATCCGCTTAGTTCGGAGTGATACAAAAAACAACCCGGAAAATATCCAATACACCTGCTTCCGTGCCCCGCAAAGACAACTGGCCTCATCTGCGGCCTGCAGCCGAATTCTCGAGGACAAAGGAAAACCGGGAATCCTCTACAGCTTTTGAATCCTCCACATCTATTTGCGGCAGGATGAGTGCCGATATAACCGAACAAGTGCTGACAGCCAACGGTATAGAGTTTAGATCATGTAAAGTGGTCTGACTCTCAGCATAAATCCCTTCGACCGTACTTCCGACCCCGCAAAATCGAGAAATCTCAGTCAAAACAAAAATCTCGATCCCATCTGTAGTATGAACTGATCACGTTCCAATGCAATGGAAAGCCCTGACAAAGAGGAGAACCAATGACAGGACAGGGTGTTTGCAGTGGAACGTAAAATGTAGGAAAGCTTTATTTAAGCGTGTGTGAGATGCCAACTCGTAACAGGATGTGAGAACTACAAAGTTCCAAGCCGTAACTTGCTGTTGATGAGGTTCGCACTTTGTCCGCAACTGCAACTCACCCAACCCACTGCCACACCACCACCAACCCAGCCACCAATCCGTTTTGTGTTCCCTCTCTTCCGCTGTTGTGAATGGCAACCAACACCCAACCCCAGATTTTCTAGACATCCCGATCTCGAACGTTCATAGCGTAAGCCACATGAACTCTAACTGGTGCACATGCTGTCACGGTGGTTCTGTGGCGTTGTCCGACCGTTAGTGCTCTGGGTCAGCACCAGTAACGCCACTTCTGCGCACAAATTCCGTTCTTCTACTGAAGCCATGATGAATGCCACGGGGAGCGCCACGGGTTTCGTGGCTTGTTCGCTTATTGAGGCGAGCGGAAACTGAAGCGAAATCCCTTGTCAATGAGAGAGGAAACTCCCCTCGTGGACGCCCTGCTTGAAAATCCGTGGCGCTGCACCCCTTTCTTTTTACCCCAGATTTTCCCCAAGCCATCCGACAGCCACCACGAGTCTCGGGGTCATTGACAATGCCGCAAAAAAAAGTAAAGAAAGGAAAGCAAGGGGCGGCACATATGTAACTCCAAAACTACAACAGTAGCAGTTTCATCTCTAGTTAACACCTCACAAGGTGGCCTTGTCCCTGACCCGTGCCGCACAATCCACGCGGATCTTCGTCAATCACTGTCTTGGGTAAAAATGAACAAGGAAGCTCTGGGCTTGTCATCCGAACTTTTTATGCCATGATCAGATTTTTTCACACTGTGCGGTCAGGAGATCATATAAGCGCAGCATTTATACCCACAGCATCCAAGCCAATCAGATCGCACAGGTGCCTGGCAGCATTAACATTCCCAAGGGATATATATTCTAACTGACAGTAGTCCTGCACTGTATATCCAAACCCCTGACCAAGAAAAAACCAGAGATCCAAACCCTGTTCAACATAACATGAAGGACTAACAAAGGAAACCTAGCATTGACAGCTACCTAGAAATTACCTATGCCTAGCGACCGTTTGTCCATAGGATTTTTGGCTTTTTTAGCTGGTACACACAGCGAGCTATTAATAGATAGGAAACAATTGAGAACTAATTATACAGCATGCGCGGGGAAATGCTCAACAGAATGGTCGCGGGGCGAGTCGCGACCGTTATCCGACGAGCGCATGTCGGACGAGCGCATGCCCAGGGATTTGGTCGAGCCGTTGCGGCTCATGTCCGGCAGGTCGATGCACGTCTCGTCATCATATTCATCCTTATCCTTGCGCGAGTACGTCTTAGTCTCCACGCCGCCTTTCTGCGTCCTGCTGAGCGTGCCGATGCGGTCACGTGAGGCCATCGTCACACCGTTGGTGCTGCGATCGTGGATGTAGTAGCCTGAGCGGGCAGCGCGCGAGCCGGTCTGAGTGATGTTGACGCCCATGGCGGTCAGGCAGCGCTGGAGGATACCCTTCATAGCGGGCACGCAGGCGGCAAGCAGGCTAAGGTGCTGCTCGAGGGCAGTCCATGTGCAGAGGCGCACGCTGTAGGCCCATGAAACTTCCGCATCCTTGCCGTAGTTCTGGATCTCGATGGTCTTGATGATGGACGAGACGCTGGCTAAGATACCCATACCCATGAGGACACAGACAAAGATGCGTTCGCGCAGGGGGCGGTTAAGTTTGCGGAGGAAGGTGGCCGGGGCGAAGGAGAGGAGAACGTCGGTCGTGATGTTGATGGCGGAGCCGATGTTCGACACGGCACGCTGAACTTCGTAAGAGACGCACTTGCCCTCACCGCTGAGAATCAAAGAAAAGTCCCAAGCAGCCCTCAGGGGGCGGCAGCAGATGGCGGTGTTGAAGAGAACATTGCCGACGCCGTAGACTGTTTGGATGGCTATGATGCTGTAGAGAAAGATGCGCCATCCGAGCTTCTTGCCCTGAATACGAAGGAGGGTGAGGGCGATTGAGATCTTAATGGCGGTCATAGACAAGCCCCAGATACCAATGGCGAGCCAGGAGTTCTTCATCGCGTACATGCTGCGGTCCCAAGAGATCTCGCCAGGTTGAAGGATCATGGTCGGGAATAACATGGCCCAGTTCGTACAAGTGAGGATCTTACAAAGTGCGGGATTAGCATTGCTTCCCAGCAACCTTCAGACTCCAGTCTCCGAGCATAGACTTACAAAGCCGATTACGATGAAGTAGTCATCCAAGCCGACTTTCCATACTGGCACGATCCGCTGATAGATGCGAGTCACGAAGCTAAAGGTGCACAGGGCCATGAGCACAGCCGTCACGCCGACGAAGGCCTGGGCGAGTGTGGCGGCATGAGGAGTAATTTCTATGGCCGGCCAGTCAATGACAGTCGAGTTGCCAGCATCTGTGGCAGTTGAGTTGAGACCGGTCGTGGCATTGGTGGTCGTGACATCGAGCCCGTCTGCCGCTGACGCCATGGTGGCAGCTTAGGAGAGCCGAACGACAACGAGTAATCGACGACGAGGCTTGCGATAGCAGATCCTGGGCAGACTCGGGGGTGGTCGGCCTTTTTGAACAGGTGGAGGCATCCGGAACCGTCCAGCTGGAAGGGGATGCAAGATGTGAAGTGTTGGGTCGGGAGCCCAGCTTTCAGTTGGAAGTATTGTAAGTATAGGCCCTTGTTTACGATCTGATCTGAGCCATCTCGAAACTCAGGGGTCAAGCGCTCCCGGGGCCGTGGGAATGCATATGTATGTTGGTTTTTTGGTAGTATATCGCTGCAAGGTTGGGGGAACCTCACACACCAGGGCTGTAGGGGTCATAACCTTGGTCCCTGTCAATGTGGTACTGGATTGAAGATTTTTTGTTGTCCGCATCTTTACTGCTACGCAGTAAGAGGGAAAGCAATCCGAGCCTACGTGCGTTTGGCGCCAAACCCAAAGCGAAATTTCCTAGGAAGAGCAATGGTCTGATCTATCTGCATCCGCGGTTCTCAAGGCCCGATCCCCGTATCTGGGTTATCCCGGCACTGTACCGAATTTGACCAAGCGAGCGGCATGTTCTGTCTTGGGAGAGCTGGGGATGGGGGGTCAAGGTGGGAGTCCAGCGATGAACCCGCTACGGACGCAACGCTGATTCTGAACTTGTCAATTCCCCCGCTCCGAAATGGACGTGTTGGCTGGGCAGGTCTCCAGGGCCCCTGTCCCTAGTCCGACAAGCCTGGCAAGCCCCAGAACGCCCCAGAAGGCGGCAGTGGCCCAAGAAAAGTTCTGTAGCTGAAAAGATTTCAAGCTCGAGGCATGGGGGTCACTGGGCGGGGGTGCGTCAACCTTTCTTCACCCACGCCCCTGGCTCGGCTGGAGATGCATGGTGCAGCGGCCCGGGAGCCGAGTCTGTGCTAGAGATGTCGCCAACGTTGCTTGACATATACTCACATATATGTACTACATACGGTGGCGTTTCTCGTTACCGCTTCTGCCAGGGGCTTTCAATGCGGTCGGCCATGTTGACATTAGTGTACTTGTCAGAGATGGCAGCGTCTGGATGCCCTTCACCAGCCTCTCAGTTGGCCGTGAGCGACAATGCTGAACATTTTGCGGTGGCTTTGATTCTGAGGCCTAACCCAACACCACATGAGGGACGTGCGCCTGCAGTCGCTTGTCACAGGCGAGACTCCGGAGAGACAGGACGCCAGCGAACGTTGATAATTGGTGGCCGCGGTGATGCCGGCGCGCCAACCCAAGAGGGCATGGCGTAGATCTTTCGCATGGTGTCTTTTCCTTCCCCGTGGCCTTGATCCCTGGTCGGGTTTGTGTTGAAGCAACGAAAACTTGAAGCTTTTCCCGAAAGGGTAAAGTAAAGAATGGTGAAATCCATCGGCGAGATCCTACAAAGACCTAACGCCAATCACGGCAATCAGCTCCCGAGGCTGCGGATAGAGGACAACCCTCAAGTGAAGGTCTCACTGACAAAAATTCCAAGGGAAAGGATCAACAGCTGAGCGTGAGGGGAAACCCAAGGTCTAGATGCCGGGCAAAGTTCCTCCTACGTCTGTGGCTTTCGTTGCCATCACACCGATGAACCAGGGCCCAGGCTGTTGGGAGCAGTCATGTTGCCACAGAGCGACATGCGGATGCGAAGATGGGGAAAAAGGATCCGGGCAGTGGCTTGCGAGGCTGCAATCGACCTGGGGAAAGGCTGCAAGCTGGTTTCATTGGGCGGACTGGTCGTAGGTTGCGAGGTTTCATGGCGCTGCCGAGAAACTTCAGAAACCCTGGGTCTTTTGTGGACGATTGCAACTTTCTTGGTCCTTTGGCCCACCACTCATATCCGCCGGGCCGTTGCAGCGTCGAGAGACAGGGGAGAATGCCGCGCTGCGTTTCTAGGAAGCCAGGAAAGGGAGTCTGCAAGGCTTAAAATCAAAGACGGAATGAAAATGTGAAGATCGAGGTCGAAATTAACAGCTTTTGCAATTGTCGTCGTCACAACGTTAGCCCAGCACCCACAGCACGCTAATGTAGCGCGAATCTTGTCTCCGGAACTTTTTTTTGCGCGCTTATTTCAATATTTATGTATTGAGGACATTGGAGAATTATCAACGCATAGTCTCCAGCCGGACTGCGATCCGCGGGAATTGAGTTTGATCGGTTGCGGCCAACAAAAACTTAAATTAAGGGCCAAACCCTGAAGTGGTAAAATGCGTGCCGGTAGATGGGCAACTGCCGTCGGAATCTGTGTTCTACATTGGTGCCCGGAGTCGGACCCACTGCCAACTGACTCCCGCTGGCAGCTTCTGAAACTCGAAATTTAAGTGGAAGCTACGTCTTATTGAAAAAAATTCTCCTTCCTGTTCTGCAAAATTGCGGGCAAGAATGCAACATATATGCTCCAAAGGGGGCGACCGCCAATCCATTGCTCCCGATTTCTAGGGCTCTTATTTATCTCAAGTCATCTTCAAACGGAAATGATATAAATGATACTGTCCAGCTCCGATGTCTCCTCTCTAACCTCAAAAGGAGACCAGTTCCGTCAAACCAACACGAGTACGAATTCTTTGGAATTGCCACTCACGCATGCAGCCTCGGGGGTATTCCAGAATATATGCTCGCATGGTCGCTGTCCGTGTTTCAACAGCTGGATTCAACTCGTTTCAATGGGCTCCTCGGCTGTATCGTGATGTTTCGCGGTGTTTGGGGCTCGGCCGTCTCTCAGCAGGTGCAAAACTGTGGAAGGCTGGAACCTGGCAGATAAGATGCGGGGTTGCTCCGGGGCCAGCTCACCGGGTGGGCCGATACAGTGTGTTAGATGAGCCTTCATCAGATGCCATCGGACCAACATTCTGGATGTGAAACCCCTTCCAAACATCCCAATGGCCCAAAAATAGGGCAGTGTGACAAGTGCAACTCTAGCAACCCTAGAAGCACACCGCTTATCTACAATCGGCGTGATCGGATTCGGAGGAAAAGCCTTCTTCCAACAACGTCAAAGCTCCTCCCGCCAGAGTCTCTAGACTACCTACAGGCCCTACAGTGCCTATACTGATCCCCTCACGCCACTTCTACCTCCATAACCACCTCTAGCTGCTCCTCTGCCGTAGCTACTAACGCCCCAGCCTACCATCATGGCAACCAAGCCCGCCACGGCCCGTATCACGGTCTCCTTGCGCGACATCGCCCAGTGCATAGATCACTCACTACTTCAACCAAGTTTGACGGACGCCGAGGTCGAGGCCGGCCTGTGCATCGCAAAGGAATATGGCGTCGCTGCTGCTTGCATTAAGCCATACTGCATTCCTGCTGCGCGCAAGGCCTTCGCCGGATCTAGCGTACGCGTCTGTGCTGTGATCAGCTTCCCCCATGGCAACTCGACTACGTCCATCAAAGTAGCCGAGGCCAGGGAGGCCGTGCAAGCTGGGGCTCACGAGATTGATATGGTGGTCAATGTGGGCAAGGTCTTGGGGGGTGATTGGGATTATGTGCGCGAGGAGATTCGCGCGGTTAATGACGCTGTTACGGGCACTCGTGTTGCGGACGAGCCTGATGGGGAGACGGGCTTGCTCAAGGTCATCTTTGAGAATGACTTCCTCCAGGACGAGCACATTGTACGACTCTGCCAGATCTGCACGGAGCTGCGCGTGGCTTTTGTGAAGACCTCCTCGGGTTACGGCTTCGTTAAGCAAAGGAATGGCATGTATACCTACAAGGGCGCGACCATCCCTCACCTCAAACTCATGAAGGAGCATTCCGGTCCTGAGGTCCAGCTCAAGGCAGCCGGAGGCATCAGGACGCTGGATGAAGTACTCGCCATCATGTCCTTGGGTGTTTCCCGCATCGGGTGCTCGGCAACGGTGGCTATCCTGGAGGAGGCAAAGCAGAGAGGCATCACCAACGAGCCAACAGAGGTCGAGTTTTCTTTTCCCGAGGAGTCCTGACGAATCGTGAGTTCATGCTGGATCTCATAGGCGCTGAGATCAAAATGTCTGAGGTGTTATGAGGCCATAGAACGCAGCCCCAAACCCATGTGGACGCTTGTGGCGTCGGCTATAGCGTCCCAAGAGCCGACTCGGAGGGGACAATGGCAAGCATTCACAGTCATCCCGTGTCACCTGTGATGAGGGACAGTATCAAGAGATCCTGAAGACCAATACTATGCTCCCAGCGTTCACATCATCATCGTTTGTTTTTCTTTCTCCTCGTTCACTTCGCGCTCTATCCTTGCATTGGTTGGTAAATATCGACCATCTATCTCGTTTCCTGTATTTCATCATGGCTACATGGCAGGCTTGCGTTCTCCACGCTTTCCAGAGCATTAGTAATTTTTCTTCGTTTTCAAGCGCTTTGTGCAAAGTTGCTTGAATCGTCCAGATGGCTTCAGTTTTCCCAGACTGCTGGCCCATGAAAATGTACTGGGCCGTTTCGTCCAGCATCTATGCCCGCGACCCGTCAAAGACCGCGGTCATTGATTACGATGCCATCACTTGGCCAACAGAGGAGGAACGCCGCGAGCGCGAGAGACACTATGATGAGATCGCGGCGGATTTCTATCATCTGGTCAGCCAGTCGTATGAGCGTGGATGGTGTGTGCTCTCCTCCTAATATTGCATCAGCCATTCAATTGAAACAAACTAGGAGCCAACTCTTCCATTGCTCACTCATCCACGCCGGCATATCCATCGTCGAGAGTCAGCAGCAATACGAACGCCAGTTCGCCGAGCTAGCTGGCTTGAAAAGGGCATGCGCGTCATCGACCTCGGCTGGGGTCTCGGCAATCCAGCACGCAATACCGTGCTCAACATGGGCTGCGAGATCGTTGGTGTCACAAACAGCCTGTGGAATGTCGAGCGTGGCACGCTGTTGGCCAAGCTGGCGGGGATGGAGCGTTCAGTTACGACTGTGCCAGGCTGATTTTTTGGTAGGCCTGAGATGCATTCCTGTTGTGAACTGCTAATATGGCTTTGGAGAGTCGCTGACCAGATGGCTTTGTATCGGAATGTACCAAACAGGAACTCCCCTTCCCCGACGCTTCCTTCGACGCAGCCTACTTCATTGAAACGCCGTGCTACTCGCTCAATTTGGAGCTTGTCTACCGCGAAGTTGAGCGCATGCTGAAGCCGGGTGCACTCTTCACCTTCCGGGACTTCACCATGACCGAGAAGTGACCTTCAGACAATCGCAAGCATGTCAAGCTGAGGAAGCAGATCGAGTTCGAGAATGGGGTTACCAACATGTCATGGGTGCCAAATATGAGGGAAGCTGTTAGGAGGAGTGGTGTATTACTCTCTACTTTGTACCCCTGAACCTCTGTATCATGGATGTTAACGATTCAAAAGGCTCCGAGATCCACATAAAAGAAGCCCAAGTAATCCACTCGCACCCCGCCACCCTGTACTACAGGCCCGCGGACAACGTCTGGTGGGCGTTGCTCGTCCCCGATGGGCAGACTTCTGGAAGGCTGTACAGACGTCGCTTGTCGTCAGGGGCTGCATTGTTCTCATGCTACGCATTCTCATCTTACTGGGATGCGTGCCGTATGAGCTGAAGACTTTCATGGATTTGATGTGGTGTTGCAGAGCTATGACGATGGGCGGGAGGAAGGAGCTGTTTACGCCGTCGTATTTGTTTCATTTTAGGAAACCGGTTGAGGGGGATGGTGCTATCAATGAGGAGAGGAGTTGCGGGAGCGGGGGGTTAAGGTGTCAGAGTTGGATATGACGGGGGAGTGAAGGGAGTTTGGAGATTCAGGTTGAACCGGTTGAACCCTTGGTTTTGAGCCGAAGACCGTATATGTTTGGTTGATCCGCTGATACGGGCTGAAATGGGGGTTGCTTGCTTGGCTATTTCATGAAAAGCTTTGATTCGTTTGTTGGTCGTGTCTTACTCTATCAAAAGTCATAAGTAACGGAGCAACCTCTATTAAAGGGTTGTCTATCTAGATATGCATCTATGTTACGGGAGCTATGCAAGAAGACAACAACACCATCATACTAATCTTGTCCTGAGATATTAGGTCTGGTGGGCATATGACCCGTGTTAATCAAAGCCAAGATAGATTGAGAACAACCAGAGCTCAAAACCAAATGATGATGCTGAATAATACTGGCCAAGTAAGTGTCCGCCGAATACATAGCTGGGGTCCAAAAGAGAGAACAATGTGTCAATGTATATCGCATCAATATCGCATCAATGATGCCAAGAAAAAGTGAAGGTGGAACTAAATGCCGGCAATAACTAATGTACTCTCCAACGATTTAGTGGTTCCGGCAATATTGTGTACAAATTATATGTCCAGTCGGAACTTGACATATGACCGAACGATTCGGGAAAATCTCAGTGTATCAGGGGTCCATTCTTCTCTCACTACCATTCTACCCTGAATCTCTTCTATTGGCTTGCGAAAAAAAAAAAT
>Ga0065720_1019709_pt1 | contig 21156 bp, 17 predicted proteins | sample Thericmetagenome_FD_59107 | JGI IMG/M metagenome (GOLD analysis project Ga0065720, IMG submission 59107) | Thermophilic microbial communities from the Joint Bioenergy Institute, California, USA of rice/straw/compost enrichment - eDNA_2 v2... | ecosystem: Engineered > Solid waste > Grass >...
AAAAAAAAAAAAAAAAAAAAAAAAAACTAGTTTGGACGTCAAACAAGACAAAGTGTAAGGCTCATGTAAGTTATAGGACAAGGGAAAGACATAGAAAGACCCAAGCTTCATGCTAGGACAGATCACCCCTCCCTAACAGATCATGGTTGTCTACACCACCGGAGTAGGAAGCATGTAAAGTTTTTACCGGAACAGTGCTATTAGGAGCAAGATGACAATGGCATGATGCTCAACTCATATGATATAGCTAGCTGCCTCAGGGAACGCCACAGACCTTAGATGCCTGCAGTACTCAAGTAAATTGAAGCTCCGTCTCTTTTTTTCATACCCACCCATTTACCTTTGATCCCCACTTTGTTCTACCGCTTGAATTTACACCCGATAAGGGATGAGAATATGCCAATCACCATTTCTAGATTAACAATTTTACACTCTCAGATGACAGAGTATAAGCTGCAAAAAAGGTCCCGGATCGAATTATTAATAATAAATGCTTGCTACGGTCAGAGGCATAATAAAGGAGGAAGGAAGACGAGAGTAATAGAGGAATGAATGGAATGTAAATGGAAGAAGGAGGGGAAGAAGGATTGGAAAAATAAATAGATGAATAAAGGGAAAATCAATAGAACAATACTGGAAGAATAAATGGAAGGATAAATGGAAAAGGGGGGAAAAAAAGATAAAACTGAAAATAAGAAGTAAAGCAGATTTAGCGACTGTGGGTATTCTCTGCGCTGCTGGCGTGGTCGACTGAGAAAAGCGGGAGGATATGAAAACGCTTTGAACGTTTTGGCGGACGCCGGATGAGAGAGACACCCCTGCTCCAGATTGACGCCTAGAAGGGCCGCAATGTTAGGAAGAAACCATCAATTCAGGACAAAAGGAATTTCGGTGCTCGATTGTCTCGCTCTATTTTACATTTAGTTTGACGGCGGAATCTCCCCTTCACGCGTCGTCCCTTTAGTTCCAGCACGAACGAGACGGAAAACCCCCTGACTAGAAACACACGGCCGATGCGGTATAGACACCTCCCACCCTTCACCCTGAGCCCAACTCCCGTGAATCCCCCAAAACACTAAGTATTACTGGCGGATTTACGCAGCGAGGAAGCTCTTGGTGAAGGACTCAATGACCTCCCTCAGCTTAGCCTCGGTCTCCTTGCTGATGGCACCCTCCTTGTCGATGGCGGCCTGGATCTCCGGGGCGTTGGTCTTGAGGTGGGTCAGGAAGTCAGCCTCCCACTGGAGGATCTTGTTGACAGGGACGGCATCGAGGTAGCCGTTGACACCAGCGAAGATGAGAGGAACCATCTCGTTGACGGCCATGGGCGAGTACTGCTTCTGCTTGAGGAGCTCGGTCAGCTGTAGAGAATATTAGTATCGGCTCTTTCCCCAAGAATTTCCTGTCCTGGATGATACTTACGCGCTCACCACGGTTGAGGGTCTGCTTGGTAGCAGCATCGAGATCGGAACCGAACTGGGCGAAAGCAGCGACCTCACGGTACTGAGCCAAGAAGAGCTTCAAGGAACCGGCAACCTGCTTCATGGCCTTGACCTGGGCAGCGGAACCGACACGAGAGACGGACAGACCGACGTTGATGGCGGGGCGGACACCCTTGTAGAAGAGCTCAGACTCCAGGAAGATCTGGCCGTCGGTAATGGAAATGACGTTGGTGGGAATATAGGCAGAGACATCACCACCCTGGGTCTCAATGACGGGCAGAGCAGTGAGAGAACCACCGCCGTGCTTGTCGTTCATCTTGGCGGCACGCTCCAGCAGACGGGAGTGGAGGTAGAAGACGTCACCGGGGTAAGCCTCACGGCCCGGAGGACGACGCAGCAGCAGAGACATCTGACGATAGGCAACGGCCTGCTTCGACAAATCGTCGTAGATGATCAGGGCATGCTTGCCGTTGTCCCTATATCAACGGTCAGCACTTAGAACACTACAAAACAGCAAGAGCGTCAAAAACGGGTTTTACAGACCTAAACCACTCTCCCATTGCCGTGGCTGAAATTTTAACGTTAGCATCGTTGATATAGACTTCGAAAAACAATCAAATCATCGACGAGGGTAGTGGGTGATGATAAGAGCAGGTGTGGATGGTGGTATGGTAACCGTGTATGGGTGTAACGATGTAAGGCCAAAAAAGTGGGGTGAAAGTGGGGTGGGAATGGGGCGACAAGCGCGGGTGTGAGATTGTGGTGGTTGAGGGAAGGAGCATACCGGTGAAGGGAGCAATGTACTGCAGAGGAGCAGCCTCAGAAGCAGTGGCAGCGACAACGATGGAGTACTTGAGGGCATCGTTCTCCTCAAGGGTCTTGACGAGCTGAGCGACGGTGGAACGCTTCTGGCCGACGGCGACGTAAATGCAGTAAAGCTTCTTCTTCTCGTCGGTGCCGTTGTTCCAGCGCTTCTGGTTGAGGATCGCATCCAGAGCCACGGCAGTCTTGCCGGTCTGACGGTCACCGATAATCAGCTCACGCTGGCCACGGCCGATGGGGACCATGGCGTCGATGGACTTGAGACCGGTCTGGACAGGCTCGTGGACGGAGCGGCGGGGCAGAATGCCGGGGGCCTTGAGCTGGGCACGGCGCTTCTCCTTGTGGTTGATGGGGCCCTTGCCGTCAATTGGGTTGCCCAGAGCATCGACGACGCGGCCGAGAAGCTCGGGGCCGACGGGGACATCGACCTGGTTTTATGTTAGAAGATTGCTGGGATTGATATAAGGGTCCTGGGTGGCCTACGATTTCACCGGTACGCTTGACGACCTCACCCTCCTTGACGAGACGATCAGAACCGAAAAGCACGACACCGACCTGGCCGGCCTCGAGGTTCATGCACATGCCCTTGACGCCAGAGGCGAACCTGAGAGGCGTTAGGCCCCACATACTCTCACTAAAGAGGGGTCATGCTTACTCGACAAGCTCCTCGGCCTGAACGTTGTTCATGCCATACACACGGGCGATACCGTCACTGTAAGGGAGGCGCAGTCAGCCTAGATTCTCCGTGCGGAGCCGATTCCCGGCTGTATGATGCGGGCCCGCGGTCTCCGAGTCCGATATCTCCTGAGACGGCGCCGGCGATGGTGGTGATGACCACCGCCAAGACCTCTCACTTTCCCAACACTGAAACACATACCCGACAGAGAGGACGCGGCCAGTCTCGGCGAGGCCAGCCTCCTCCTGGACACCGCGGATCCTCTGCTCGAGGATGGAAGAGACCTCGGTCGGGGAGGCCTTAGCTTCGGCATAGGTGCGGGTTTGGCGAGCAGCAACGACGGGTGCGGCATTTCGCTGTTCCGGACAAGTTAGCAAGCCGAAACCCAAGCAGGGCGCCAAAAACAGCAAAAAAATTCGCAGCTCCCATCTCCAAGCTCCAGCGCTGGCTCAATTCGACTGCGCAGGCCATGCAAAAGCTCAATTGAGCTCTAGAGGGCATGCAGGCGGATTGAGATGGCGTGCGGGCGACGGTTGATGGAATTGACACCGGGTCGGTCGGGCGGAGAAGGTTGTCACTCACAGCGAGGACTCTGCTCGAGGCAGAGAGGGCACCGACGGCGCGGGTGCTCTGTCGGAGGGCGTTCCGGAACATCTTGAATGTGTGTGGTCGCCTCACGTGTCGAGGGGAAACAATTGCAATCTAGTTGCAATTGCGTGGAGGGGAGATTGAGACGGAGGAGTTGATGGGAAGTTTGGAGGAGCCGGCGTGAGGAAAATTGTCGAGAAAGGGCTGGCAGGCCTGGGTTGGAAGACTGGATGGTGGGCCCTGAGCTGAGTACCAGCCAATCAGCCGTCAGCGAGAATTTTGCTCTCTCTCAGACTCCCGAGAGACTCCACTCGGCAACCTCCTACCTCGAGCTCTCGAACACAACCGGAAGCTCACTCGTGAAACGCGCCTTTTTGCGATTGCCCGGCTGATCCACGGTTTTTTCGATATCTCTTTGCTATTGCAGAATCATTTGGGCCTGAGCCTTCCATCCCCCAGAATTTTTACTCGAGATTCCCTCTGGATGTTTGTGTTACCGGGGTCTCGGTTTCCGGGTAATCCCGGAGAATGTGGCAGAGCTTGAGGGTATGCGGGATGAAGCCTTTCAGCAACTGCTGTCCTCAACAGCCCAACCTGCTGGACACAGAAGTGGAAAACGATGTTTTAAACCATTTTTCTTCCATAATCTCGATGCCTATTTACCAGCAGGGACCAAATGCTCTATTAACTTTACTGGCAGCATGTCATCTTTCGGCACTTCCCCTCTACTGCCCCTCCCCCTCATTATAGCGCCTTTTAAATTTCATTTGTTCACCATTTGCCAAGCCCAACAGCCCAGCCTAGTTTCATCCCATCCAAGACTCAAGCCCAAGCTCGTCACGTTGTACCTCTCACACAAAGTACGCTGGGTGATATATCTCACCCACAACTCTAGCATCAAGTGATTCAAAGACAACTTGAAGGCGAAGGAAACAGAACTCAGTTCATTCTTTTCAAACAATCTGTGGAATGACCGAGATTGCATCGAATATTCAAACAACAGACATGCGTCGAGAAAATTAAGTTTGGCCCTGCCCTGTTCAAACCCTTCAATGAAGTATCCAACTCCAGCAGTCTGACCTAGACCACGACCAAAACAAAAAAAAAGGACTTCAGATTATAAGCTCATATGGAAAGGGAAATGTCATGCTAATTTGACCGTAACCATATTATCCTTTGCGTTGTTACCAACATCTATCTAATGATCCGTTGCAGGCCGTTATGGGGGAATGGGTGAGGAGATGCAACAGCGTGATCTTCCTTGGAGAGAACCAGCTCTTTGATAGAAGCTTGCTGAGTTGATGGAAGTACCCGGAGGATAGTCGTTTTAGTCTGTTTTTTCACTCCCGGGTTTGTATGGAAAGAGCACAGTTTGACGTTTCTTTTAAAGAATTAGCTCAGATCGGGGGGTTGTAGATGAGACGCATCCAGAACGCACTCATCTCAGCCGATATTTACTTCCTCCTGGCTTTCTCGGGAAACTGAGTACCTTTCTCAGTCTGGTCTCCATTGTTGAGACTTTTCTTTCCGCTGAGGGGAGCTTTGGTCTTCCCCGGCTGCACAGCGCTGTCTGAATCCCTGTTATTCTGTATCTTCCGCGTCTTGTACCTCTTGCTTGCGCCAGCAGCGCGAGAAGGACTCGGCAACTGCTTCCTCTTCGACTTGAAGGACTCGGTTCGGTGGTCAGCGACATCGTATGAACGGTTCTGGGACTGTGTTTGAAGAGTCAGTTTCCCTGCGTGACTCTGTGCGATCGCTAGCATGGTGGCTAGACAAACCTTCTCCGTCGGGAATGTTATCCCTTGGAAGGGACCGAGAGTCCTGGCGGGAGTAAGCGGAATGGAATCCTCCTCCTGAATCCTTTCGACAGCTGGCAGGCGTAAAGCCGGAGTTTTAGGGGCGGTTGTCTGCTCCAATGGAGCCGTCTCTGCTGGAGAGTTGTCGGTCCCAGCAGCAGCCTGCGGAGCAGCGCCAGAGCGCTGACTCCCATCAAAGATGGATATGACTGACTTCTGGCTGCCATTACTATCGCTTCTTGCATGCATCGGTTCAAACTCCGTTAAATGGGCTCCGACTCCACGGATCCTCTCTTCCAGAGTTTCTCCATATTCAGGGGTAGGAGAAGGGGTATAGTCCCTATAGCGCGGAAGGAGGTTGATGTCCTGGTATTCGAGATGATAGGGAGAGCCTTCGAGTGCTTGGGGCGGTTGCCAACTGCTGGCCCAAACTCCAGTCTGCTGAGAATGATGGACGTAAAGGCTCTCTTGAGGCCCCCTGACTTGGGAAAGCTGCTCCGGAGTAACACTCGCTTCAACGTCTTGCAGTTCTCCGGCTGCATTATTGAAGGATTGCGCTTGGGTCTGCAGCGTTTCAAACTCCGGTATTCTCGAGTAGTTAGCGGTTTCGTTCTGAGTAGCTGTGGTCTTCATGATGGGCCTGAGTTCAGGGGTTGGCGCTTAGATGGGGTCTACAACTTAAATAATAGGTATTACGGAAGACAGTATAACTTTCAGGGAAGGGATGAAATTTAGTCACCGAATGAACTAACTGTTTTATATTCTCCCTATTCTAGCACTTAGTGAACAGCAGGCTCTAGAAATAATGACTGCCAGGGCACCCCGTACTAGCAGAATGGACAAACGGTAGATGGACTGCCTTGACAACAGCCTGATCCGTATTATTTCTCCTTCGCCTCATTAGGAGATCGATGTTCCACGGTGCTCTAAGGTTACCGGCCGTTCCGTTCAGGGGATCTCAGATACTTGCAGCGTGAGGCAGGCTACAATAAGGGAGGATCAAAGCCCAGGCGTTCAACCGTCTCCAAAATAGACTTGAAGATAGCCTACAGGCGAACTTTGGTCCTCAATCGCATCATGGACGCCAATGACACATTTTCTGTTCGTCGTATATTTGTGCGTCTCTAGACAGTCGCACACTTCAGCCGCGCTATCTGCCCTTTTGGGGAACCCAGCGGTTGCTGAGCTGCACAACCCCTTGAAACGGACAGAACAAAAGGCTTACTGATTCGAAATGGACCATCTACGGGAACATGAATACTAAGGCAGGAACGACATAGAGTCACTTAAAAAGGCTCTAAGGGAGCACCGTAAAGGTTTGGATAAACCTAAGCGCGCTGCGTGCATGCCGAACGCCACCCGTTTCATCTACCCCTGAAGTATGCGACCAGGCTGAATAATTCTACAAACTTCTACCACCGATAGATAAATAAACTATTGTATCCCAGAGACTACAGAGTCTAAATATCCAGATCTGTTGATAAAAATAACCTCTGATGTTGCGTTGTCTGGACTCTTAGACAATCCCTGAGTTTGAAGGCTCGCGATTTGAGCAACAAAGCTCTGGTCACATAATAAGGTATCCATTCCAGCAAAACACTGGCATTACAAGAGTTTACGGAAAATAGTCCGATATGGCACTCTACACGGGCGTGAACGATCACGAGGGCAAGGGCATGGTAGTTTTTTTTTCTTTGCTCTAGTGTTCACACAGGTTTTTCAAAGCAGAACAGCTCGGGACGTAGTGGCTTCATCATCTAGCCACACAATCTCCAGTCCGCCGCCACTAGGCGGTGAACCAAAAATTTCAGGCCACCCACACCTGCGACAGACGGACGCGCGTCAGCGTTTTTGTGTGTGCAAAAAACTTCGGCAAGGCCGATTTTGATAGCTGGCTTCGTCGCCGACTTGCCAGTTTGGATCAGTGTTGGTGCCATCGGAGATATCCTCCAGGTCTATGTCGGCACTGCTCGTCTTTCCCGCATCTCGATGCGAGGCTATTTCCAAATTGTGTGAACGGAGCCAGTAGCTGAGCTCGGGGCAGGATATTTCTCCCATCATAGCAACTGATGGAAGAATCAGTACGGAATACGTCTTGGTTGGATTATCGCTCACTCTGAGAGCGGAGGGCTGTCGGGTCGCATTATGGGCCTCAGGCTAATGCGAGTGCAAGGGCATCACTTACAATGTGAGAGCGCAGCCTCAACGGGATTCAGCTTTGAAAAGCCGAAAACTAAGTTTTAACAGGCTGGTGTTGTACATCTAAAGGGTTATGAGCTGTCTTGCTTGCGACGGTGTCACGGAGGATACCAGCGAAAACCCTTTGTTCTTGGACTTCCAAGCCCCTATTCTCGTTTGAGACCTTTTGCATTAGGCAACCACTACCTAAACATCCCAAAAGAACTCTAGTACTCCTCCATTTCAGCAAGACAAACATCCGGGTCAAGCGAAGTTTTCTTCAGCATTTCATACTCTTCGCCTTGTATACTCCAGGGTGTGGTCAGAGTGAGCTGATATGACAATGATCCGATCTCGGCAACACGCCTGGACTCCTGGCTGCCTTCATTCGACCGTGAATTACGAGGGGTGCTATATTTTCTCTTGATGTCGTGGTACCAGTCAAGCTCCAATACGTCTCCCTCAACTTCGGAGAGCAGAGGGATAGAAAAGTCTGCAAAATGGCGGTCAGTTTCTTGCACATAAAGGGGCCGAGAGAGAGCCTTGGAAGAAATAGGAAAAGGGAAAACATACCTCCTGAAAGGTAGCTCTCAATCTTGTACTCAGCCACAAGCGCAGCCACTCTTCTTGTGGCCCCTCCACCGAGAGTCTTGCCCTTTCCCCCGCGACGGATGACGTAACTCTTCCCCTCGTAGCTCTCCTTTTCCTCATCCGCACTACTATTCCCTTGCTGCCAGTCTATGAACAACTTCAGTCTACCACCAAAGAACTCCACCTCAAACTCTGCCCCTGGGTCATATCGGCTGACAAGGCGCATCATATCAGCGTCGGTGACCTCTAAGGCCAAGGGTCCCTGCTGCCGGAGGAAGTTCACAAACAGATGGCAAAGGTGGTGCGTGACCATGGCGGCAAGGTGAAGTTGGAAGCGTCGGAAGCGGGCTGTGTGTTTTCGCTGCTCAGGGTTGTCGTAGGAGCGGGGATGGTGCCGGCTGGCGGTGCTGGCTTTCAGACGGGAGAGGTAGAGGTCACGGACGAGCTAAAAGGAGGGGGGGAAGGTGTTAGTATCAAGCAATATTTTTCAAACTCAAAGACACTATAGCGGATGTTTCTGACCTGAGAGTTCAAATGCAACACGGCAGCAGCCTTGGGGTCAAAAGAGAACTGGCGGCTTGACGAGGATGACTCAGTGTTGGTCCATGCTGAGAAATCTCTCTTAGAGCTCTCGTCACGGCAGAACCCGTTGCGGTCGTTCAGCTTCACGAGGGGAAAGCTATGCCTCACACTGCGCAAAAATTCGTTGACTGCCTCGCCTACGTTTATCAAGGCGCACTCACGCGTCGGGTCGGGCACTGGACGTTCCCTCCAGATACGGATGGCTTTGTGAGCAAGGCTTGCGAGACCTAGAGGGAGAGAGTATCAGTAGCCGAACCGAGAACTGGACAATAGGTTCTTACAGTCCCTTCCCCGTGAGCTCTCTAGCATCCGCAAGCCAAGATCCAGCACGGAGGCGACAGCGAATGCTTGTCTACTTCCCCTGTCCAGGGGGTATGTGATGCCATCTTGGCGGACTTCACAGACCACTAGCTGATAAAGTCCGTCTAGCTGTATTTGGTTCCATTGGGATGACTTGACCGGTCCGGAACGAAGAACGCCTTGCTCAGTCCTTGAAGTGGCAAACGAACTGATGGAGGGTTCGACAGCAAAAGAGTAGGGCATCTTGATGACCCTAGGTAAAAGGGGAATAATGTGGGTCACAGGCGACCAATTCACACAAACACCGCGAGGTATGACAGCTACCCGAATATAAATGAGAAGCAAGTGATGAGTAAATCTTGATAACAGTTTGTGGGAGTTTGTGCACATCACCCAATGTATTCTTCAATGCATAAACTCCGTGATCCAGGGGATCCCGGGGAAAAATGTTGGCAATTAAAATTAGCCTCCAGATGTCATTCATTGGTATCTTCCTCATCCCCCACTCCCGACCATGATATTAGCCTGTCAATGTAGGCTGGGCCGGTGGGTGGAACAACCCGGTCGGGATGACCACCAGGCTCGGGATGCATGGGTGGTCAGCGGCTACCGACTCGGAGCCAACGTCCCCCTGGGTGCTTAAACCGATGGTAATATTGTCACTTGTCACAAGACATCGAGGCTCTTTGCATGGAAAGACTCCACAGAGATCGTCCCAAAAATCCCAATCGCCTCGTCAAAAGAGTCAATATATATCGTGATGGGAACGCATTTCAGTCGTTGATGGCAGAGTGACACAAGTCGAGATGTGGTGCAGAGTTAACCAGCCTACCACGTTGTTGAAACATATTGTAAGACAAGTTTAGATCGATGATCAGAGTTGGAAACACGCAAGTGGTTAGGCTTCGAAACAAAATGGAACTGCAAGGCTCTCGTGGGTGACACGATTGACGTTGTTTCAAACGCAGGCCTGGTGTTGGCCTTAAGCTGATGAACTCAAACCCAGGTGAAGAGGTGTGGGGGCGAAGATGGCTCCCCCGGGCGGGAAAATAGCGAAGCCGAGGTTTAGTAGAGCAGAAAAGGGTTAGGGTACGAATTCAACGCCGTTGCCAAGAGCCGGGTCACGCCCAATCCCCCCTGGGAGTTGGTGCAGCTGACAGCACCTCCAATTGGGGAGGTGGTGAATACCTATCGCGGTGCAATCAGTTATGGTGTCATCTCGCATCCAACAAAGACACCATCGTAACCTTTAGCCTAGCCATACCAATTTACCTCTCCCTACGCTATTCATTGACCATTCGACTGAGGAGCCGGTGTTATTGTTTGGACGGGTCGCTTGGGTCTGTTTGATCTTGGCCCAGCGTCCCATCCTCTCATCGCTTTGTCCCCGGTCGGTTTCTTGCTTTACTGCTACGTGGCTGCCGGCCGAGCTGAAAGCTTACTCTTACGATGCCCCCTTACACCGACAACCCTCCTCGAAGACCCGGCTCGAGTCGCGATGATGATAAGAGCACAGGCAGCCCCTCCAGAAGGATGTCGCAATCGTCCGAGTCTTCCGTTTCCACCACCAGCATCGTCTTTGACCGGATCGACGAGCGCGTCTCTGCCGAAAAGGCCGCTGCCGCTCTGAAGAAAGACAAGGAGCAGCCGTACGATAATGATTATGATGTCAACGACGATGACCTCGAGACTGGCCCGTTCCTTGGTAACGGCCGCGACGGGCAACATGGCAAGCCCCGAGAACGGGAAATGGACCGCGGCATGCGCAGGATCCTTCTGATCGTTGCCGGTCTACTGGTAGCTGCTTGGCTGGGTGGGTTAGTTGTCTATGTCTCGACCAAGTCTTATCAGCACCCGTCTAAGGTCGAGCATGACCCCGCGGCGACGGGGGCGCATCGCGGCTCGGGGAAGGCGATTACAATGGACCAGGTCATGGGCAGCTTCTGGCGTCCGGAGAGTCACTCCATCCGCTGGGTTGCTGGTCCCAATGGAGAGGATGGTTTGTTGCTGGAGAAGGGTGCCCCTGGGAAGCCGTTTGTGGTTGTCGAGGATATTAGATCGAAGACTGGAAAGCCGACTCGCGACGAGGTTCCCGGCCCAAGGACCTTGATTGAGAGCGGATGGTTTGACTACGGCGGGAAGACTTACATGGCTGATATGATCGAGCCGAGCAAGGACCTGCAGCGAGTCCTCATTGCGACGGACGTGCAGCGCAACTGGAGGCACTCCTACTTCGCGGCTTACTGGATCTTTGATGTCAAGACCCAGAAGGCTGAGCCCCTGGTGCCAGGCGAGCCTGGCGCCCGCATCCAGCTTGCGAAATGGAGTCCTACTGGCGACGCCGTTGTTTATACCAGAGAGAACAATATGTACCTACGCCATGTCGGGTCTATCAAGGTGACCCAAATAACCACCGACGGCAGCCCGGAGGTGTTCAACGGCGTGCCCGACTGGGTCTACGAGGAAGAAGTCTTCTCCGGCTCGAGCGCAACCTGGTGGTCCGACGATGGCAAGTATATCGCCTTCCTACGCACCAACGAGACCGGCGTGCCGGAATACCCGGTGCAATACTTCCTGTCACGGCCCAGCGGCGAGCAGCCCAAGCCAGGCGAGGAGAACTATCCTGAAACACTCTGGATCAAGTACCCCAAGGCTGGCGCGCACAACCCCATCGTCGAGCTCCTGTTCTACGATGTCTCTCGTGGTGAGGTCTTCCCAGTCGACATCCCAGACCGGTTTCCCGACGACGATCGGCTTATCACCGAGGTTGTGTGGGCCGGTGACAAGGTGCTGGTCAAGGAGACCAATCGTGTTAGCGATATCATGCACCTCAACCTGATCGACCCGGTTGCGCGCACAGGCAAGAGAGTCCGGGTCTTGGATGTCAAGGCCCTGGATGGTGGCTGGTTCGAGATTACGCATCAGACCAAATACATCCCCTCCGACCCGGCCAAGGGTAGGCCGCATGATGGTTACATTGACTTGATGGTGAACGGGGATGCCGATCACTTGCACTACTTCACACCGCTGGACAATCCGGAGCCTATTACGCTTACCTCGGGCGACTGGGAGGTTGTCGACTCTGAATATGCTGTTGACCTGGAGAGGAATATTGTCTACTTTGTTGCGACGAAGGAATCCTCGATCGAGAGACATGTCTACCAGGTCTCATTGACCGGCGAGGGTTTAGCCCCCGTGACTGACACCTCCAAAGAGGGCTACTACTCTGCTTCCTTCTCCACCGGCGCGGGCTACCTCCTGCTGTCCTACCAAGGCCCCAGGATCCCCTGGCAAAAGGTCATCAGCACACCTAGTAACCCTAAGAAGTACGAATACATCGTGGAAGAGAACAAAGAGCTAGCCGAAAACGCCAAGAAGTACGAGCTCCCCATCAAGATCTACGGCACCATCGAAGTTGACGGCGTCAAGCTGAACTACGTCGAACGCCGCCCACCACACTTCGACGAAAATAAAAAGTATCCCGTCCTCTTCTACCAGTATAGCGGCCCCGGTTCGCAGATGGTTAAGAAGAAGTGGGACGTCGACTGGCAGTCTTATGTCGCCGCCGGCCTGGGCTACATTGTCGTGACCGTCGATGGCCGCGGCACGGGCTATATCGGCCGCAAGAACCGCATCATCACACGCGGCAAGCTGGGACACTGGGAATCCCACGACCAGATCGCTGCCGGTAAGATCTGGGCGAAGAAGAAGTATGTCGACGAAACGCGCATGGCGATTTGGGGTTGGAGCTTTGGCGGCTTCAACACGCTCAAGACGTTGGAACAGGACGCGGGGCAGACGTTCCGGTATGGGATGGCGGTCGCGCCCGTGACGGACTGGCGGTTTTATGACAGCATTTATACCGAGAGGTATATGCTCACACCGCAGGAGAATGGGCATGGGTATGACGTGAGCGCGATTACAAATGTGACGGCGCTGGCGCAGAATGTGCGGTTTTTGATCATGCATGGTGTGGCGGATGATAATGTGCATTTCCAGAATTCGCTGACGCTGCTGGATCGGCTGGATCTTGTGGGTGTGGAAAATTATGATGTGCATGTTTTTCCGGACAGTGATCATGGGATTTATTTTCATAACGCAAATAGGATCGTGTATGACAGTAAGTGGCTTTCTTGGAGAAAATTTGGAGGGAATGGTCGCTAACTTTGACTGGCAGAACTCACGAACTGGCTCATCAATGCCTTCAATGGGGAGTGGCTCAAAGTCAACAACGCGAAGCCTAATGGGAAGACAAAGACAAAGCGGGCATCCGTATGATATAAGGTTTGGTTAATTATTGTTAGTACTGCTTGGGTATTAGCGTGGCATGGCGTTTGGCGTTGAAGGCACATATCTCAGCTTCACATCGTGTGCATAACTTCAGCACCGCAGCAGTTAATATTCAAGTTGCGGGTTGCGCATACATAGCCCCTTATTCTCCATTCCGCTTCAGGAACACAGTAAACTACCAATGTGCATATAAATGCTACCCACGCTCCCCAACTCAAGGACTTCCCTCTGAGGCCTTGATTGATTCTTCCCACTCTTCTCTCATGATCGATCTTCTTAAACGATGGTCACCGTGCCGTACGCACACACCTGAGCGTGTCCTCCCAAATCGCCAGTATCAAAAATAAGGGAGATAATAGCATTCCCGCCACCTGCCTGCGTCCTAGCCACCATACGGAATATGGTTTTCATTGCGGGCGCAGTAGAGCTATCCAGGAGTTAGCGGTCCATCGATTCATCGTCTACTCCATGGCCATGAAAGTCTTGCACAGGAAAAAAAAAATAGGAAAAACCCACCATACTAGCAAAACACCTCAACTCAGCTCGTCAATCATGGTCTTCAGCGTCATGCCAATCCCCGCGGCGAAGTTGCGGCTCCTGACCTTCAGGCCGTATACGGTACCCCAGAATGCGCACGATCCGGTTAACTGGGCACTTCGGATATCGTTCATCGCGATGACCCTGTTAGCGTAGGAGAAGCAGCAAATGGGATCGCCGGAGACATCGAAGTATTGCAGGTGGGAGGGGCGGGGAGATTGGAGAATTGGGTTGTTGGGCTTCTGGGGAGCTTTGGGGAGGTTCGGCCATTTTGAGGATCTTGGAAGGGTGAAGGGTTAGCGATGCTCAGGCTTTCGATATGGACTTGATACGGGACTAGATGATTTGAAAGTACACATACTGACCATGTCTAAGTCGCGGGCCTCTATACAGACATCGTTATCCTGAATCTGGGACTTTCTCGGTGTCCGAGCCTGGGAGAACTCTGGACTTGCATAATATCTTGACAACTCTATTCGCGAAATCAAGAGAGGCATGACGTTGATGGCTGGAGGATATGCCTCTCCTGGGCGCCTGAGACAAAGCTCTCTCATTCTCTCAAGGGGTTGTCTGGGGGGCGGATGCTGGAGAGGTTCGAACTGACGGAGTGTTTCCGCTTGCAGCCCATACCTAACACTCAATACTAGTCAAGTTACCAGAGTTACCCTGAACGTGACACTATACGTTCAACTATAATCTGTGGTCTCCTCTCTCTTCCCTGATAACAGTGAGCTTGGAGACTTTGCGTTTACCGTCCCCCTGAAGCCCCTGAAACGTTGCCAGGGGTTGCCCAAGGGTTAGGGTTCGTCGGCTGTGGGAAATTGGCATGGCACAAGGGTTAGGGTTCCCTTGCCCAACTGCTGTCTCCACAATCAATTTAGCTCTTCGGAAGCTAGCTTCCTTCCGGCAACAAGGCACGGCGGCGACATTGTCATTCCGCCATTTAGATGGTGCGGAAGACAGCATAATGGACCCTCCGCGGCTCGGAAAGGCACCGCTGGCTGCGGCGTGAATTCAGCCGGCGATGGCCTCATCCTCCGCAATGATTTCGAAGCATGACTGAGCGCCGAGAGAAGAAATTAAGGGAGGATGGGGAGGATGAGCGAGGAGTAGGAGTGTTTATGATGTGCTGACCGGAAGAGCTGGCTTATATATGACCTTGGAAGATCTTGGATGCTCTAGTGATGGTGAATCACTAGTCTGCAGTGTCCTTGCATCGCTCTCGTCTCTTCCAACCCATAGCAAAATGCACCGCTCTCTCCTCCTTACCCTCCTCACCACCGCGATAGCGGCCCTCGCCCGACCTCCAAGCCGCCACCCCCATTCCCCCTCCGCCGCTGCCGCACCAGGCACCATCAAATGCCCCATCATCTTCGACGGCCGCATAAAAACCACCACCCAGCTCACTGACTTCGACAGCTACAGCACGTCCCCCTTCAACCCGGACTACGTCAAAGGCCAAACCCTCAAATGGTCCGACATCATCAAGTTCCCCTCTGTGTCTCCATCTCGTTTCGACGACCCCGACCAACACAAACCCATTGAAGTCACCATCAGCGACGCAAGCATCTTCATGAACCAGCGCGGGTTCCGTCGGGCCGGGCTCCAATTTCAGGGGGACAGCAACACTGGCAGTGCGGGTAGCAAGGGCGTCAAGACGATTCATTTCAGTGTTAGGTGGGATAATGCCCGGCCGTTGAACTTGAGCCATGAGTATTTGAACGTGTGGCATGAGACGGCGGACTACTCGGCGAATCAGTTTAATTTCGAAGGAGGTACGATTCTTGGGCAGACGCAGTTGCCGGCGGACACGTGGAAGGTGTTGGATCGGAATAATAGGCAGATCTGGGCGGTGAAGATTGAGAGGGAGGGGTGGCAGAATTTCGCGATTACGGTGGATTATGAGAAGAAGTAAGTTGCTTGTAAACAAAGGGGTTGGTTTGAGTCGTTGAGGGAATGGGAGAGCTGACGTTTTGGCGTAGTACTCTGCAAGTCTACTACTCCAAGGATGATGAGCCCCTGACCGCGGTAACCAGCGCTGTGTACAACAACAATGCGGGTGAGGGTCAGTTCCAAATTGGTATTCTGAAGAAACCGACGGGGACCAGTGATGTGGTGAACTCGGGCTATCAGTCACCTAATCTTGATGAGGGGCTTATCTATGGAGGACTCTTTGTGGAAGACAGCGCTGGCGGGTGTGTGTCTTTGTGAAGTCCTCAGACAGGCATTTTGTGGTTATAAACAAGGTATGAGGGCTTTTGACTCTACCAGCAGCCCGTAGATAACTTTTTTTTCCCCTCTGTAAATACGCGAAGCCCAGCTTTCCGTTTCACTTCTTGCTATCCCTATCCAGTTTAATGTCAACGTTTTGACGATCTATTTAACAGCCTGCCCCATATCATTCATCTCCTTACTTTTAGTCCCCAACTCCAAACAGACACCATCATGCCTCAACACTCTCAAACCTCCAAGCCCGAACCCAAAACTCCTCCGGCCCAGCATACACCTGATGAGCCAGTAACCCTTCCCCAACCCAAGGCGTCTCCTTCCCATCAATATAATGTATCGCTTCATCCCATACGGTCGTCCCGTTCCCCGCGTGCAGATGCCTGACAATTCGCAGCTCAGCTCCCCCCAGCTTCCCCGGGCCTCCCTTCCCCCTAACACGAGTTCCTCCAAGGGTACTAGCCTGCCGATTAAGTGCCCCATGTGAGGTTTTATTCACATCAAGGATGGTATCATTCCCGATCGGCAACGGCTGTTTCTCCTCCTCATCCTGGACGGTCAATGTGAACCAGACTTGAGGTTCCTCATGATCGTATAGTGGCTTAATCTCTTCCCCTGTCGCCAGTTCCGGCTCGAGGAAAGTGTCTTCAACGAGTTCGGCCAGAGGTCGTTTGGTACACCATGTTTGCGGGACACTCCCAATCGCTTCGTTGTGTACTGTGCCAAGGGCGTGGCAGTAGACGGGGGGCTCGGCAAGGGAGAGCGTGAGGGTGAAGTGGATGCTGAGAACCTATATTAGTATGGGTATTGTTGAGGGGAACAGTTATGCTTGGAATCGGGGCGGAGTGCTCTTACTAGTTCCTGTTGCTGAGTACCACCGCCCCTGCAGCAAATTCTGTTACTCTGAAAGGGGGAATTGGCGCTACTCGCTTAGGAACCGGATTGCTCTGCCAAAAAGGTGCTGGGAGAGCAGAGATGAGGGGAGCTAGGAGACTGGTAGTGGTAAGAAGTTTGAGAGATGCCATGTTGACGTAGTTTTGGAAATCGAACACGAATCTCTTATGTTCATACGGGCTACCGAGACAGCAATTCAGGAGTAAACTTGATAAGAGCTACTGATATATTTTTTTTTTGCATCCCGGAGCAATCCCTCCAAGTTACGGTCATGCCACACCATTGCTTTGAGCGTGCTGGAAGGAGTCATCAATCAAGGATGGGACGAGGACACGGAAGGTCAAAACTTAAAGGCCCAGAGTAGGTGTGTATCCAAGGCTTCCTTGTGTGTGTGCGTGTGTGCAGTCAGAACATGTTTGCAAAAACCCGCGTGCTGCTGCCGTCGAACGTTTCCCGGCAGAATGCCACAAGAACATACATGGAGAGCCCCAAAAACCCAGAGAAGAAGCTACCAGTTGCAACACTCCCTGGGCATTTCCAAAAATTATTTCCTACTACTTGATTCTCTCCAGATTTCAGGTCTTTCTCTTCGCCGCAGCCCGCGATCCGGGTTCATGGAGCCCTCATTAGCATGAAGCAGGCTTTGCTTGTCATGGGTTGCACGCGTTCGTGGTGGTTACGCCTGACGTCACGTAGAATCCTGCAGGTTGTGTAGCATTTCATAAATCCATAAAGGGCCGGTGTCGGCTGTAATTTTGGCCCTGGCCACTTCGGAGGTCCGCAAAAATAGATCAGGGGAGGGTCTTTGAGGGGTTGGCAATACAGACACGGTTGCTTTTTGACTTGTAGAAGGTTGAATTAGAAGTATGAATTTGTGATGGGCCCTAGGGCAGGGGCTAAACGAGTAATTATCATGTTTCTTTTCTACTTTCCAGTCAGTTCTCATCCTTAGCTTCCCAGTTTGCCTCACTGCCTCCTTTCCTTTTTTTTTTCTTTATGCCGTAGGGGGGCTGCAGTGAGTCAAAAGATCAGAAAGTTAAGAGTGGAGAGTTTAATGGGCCGGTGCGGCTGGCATGTTGCTTGTGATGCCGAAGATTGAAGCCCCTCACCTCGGTCTAGAGATCACTGAGGGGCTCACCGAGATAGGCCCCCCCACCATAGCAAGATGGAAATCGAGACTGATCTATAAAAACCAAATATCGCCATCATCAACAACCATTGGCGTTGGCACTGAGGGGCAGCAATGGTCCGCATCCGGTTGGCATCCGGTTGGCATCCGGGATCTCGACTACCAGCCCAAATCTCTCGGGAGCCCGCCACGATGCCAGCCAGCAACGGTGTCGTGCTTCATGGACTTCGTGTATCTCGTTTGGACGTCCATGTAATCCGTACGCCAGATCAGACTGTGATGCTGCTTGGGTTAGGCCACATATGCGACACCTTGTTCGCCATGGCCCCGCCTCTGACGATCTTGATGCCTCATGTCTGCAGCCGTTGACTGGCCCAGACCCTTCTGCCCAGGCTCAGATTCAAATGCGATGCGCAAACGGGGACCGGGCTGGCCTGCGGAGGAACTGCAGACGCAAGCTGCCGCCCCACCAGCCAACTCATCAGCTTAGCGGTGCTGTAACTTGCAAGGAAAGCAAAGCAAAGCAATCTGAGCCCAGGCAATGCGGGCACCGCAGCGGATAGCGGGCATGGGTAACAGGCGAAGTGGCATCTCACTCTGCCCAACGTCCGACCGGGTCCATACTTCGGCAGCTAGAAAAGGCAGTTGAGTTCCCGTCCGCCGATGATCGTTTCCCCTCTCTCTTTCTCTCTCAAGCCTTTTCCTCCCCTCGAGTCTGTCCCAGACTTGTCTTGAGGGACGATCGACGGAGGATCGAGAGTCTGCGTCTGTCTTCGGAATCAGTCACCCCAGCCCCGCCAGTGACGGCAGGCCAGGGTTCGGGTTCAGCGAGGACCATTAGCCCCGCGCTGCAGGGCTGGTGGTCGTTGAGGGGCCAGCTCTGTGGCTTGTCACACTGGCTTTCGAGTCCCATTGATTTGCAATCCCTTTGAACAGACGTTCATCTCTTCCATCCGAATCGTAATCCATTTGCGGATTACACATCAATACACGACACTCGCGCCTGTTGCATCAAGCATCAGGCATTACCCATCGAGCGTCAAGTCTTCGGTCAGGTACGAATCGACTCCATCCGAACTTTCGCGCTGGCACTTTTCACAGGCATCGAGGGGCAGTGGAGCAGTGTACGTACCCACTGGAGTCCACCGGAGCCCGCTGGCGACGTTTCATTCGCGCCGCTCCCGGGTCCCCGCTGCCCCTGACTTTGTGGCTGCGCTGCCCCAAGCTGGCCAGGAGTTTTATTTTTATTCGTCCAGGGACTGACCGCCGAAGTGTTTGTTGCCAGATCTCCCACACTGACCCAAGCCGCCATCTATCATCGACTTTCCGACTCAATCGCAGTCGTCCTGCTTTCTGATCTCTTCTAATACAGTAAATCCATCAAATACACACACGCACACACACACACACACACACAAAGAAAAAAAAGGAAAAATGGCCCGGATATCCATCCCCATCGACGTGCTCACGTCGCGCCTTAACGTGGGCGACCGCCTCGCCAGCCTGCGCTCGGGCTCGCTGACCAGCCGCTTATCGAACCTGCGGCCCCTTTCTGAGTTCCTCGACCTCAAGCGCATGAACAAGCCTGACAACTTCGGCGAGATGCAGTCGCGCATTAACTACAACCTGGGCTACTTCTCGAGCAACTACGCCTTGGTCTTCTGCCTGATCGCCGTCTACAGCGTCGTCACCAACTGGCTGCTACTCTTCGATATCATATTCGTCACGGCTGGCATGTACTTCATCGGCAAGATGGAGGGCCGCGACTTCGAGTTCGGCCAGAACCGCTGGTCGACCGTCCAGCTCTACACCGGCCTCTGGGTCATTGCCATTCCCATCGCTCTCATCTCTGGTGTTCTCGGCACGATGATGTTCCTTATTGGCGCCAGCGGCGTGGTCATCCTGGGCCACGCTGCTCTTCTTGACAAGCCGATCGACGAGGCTTTTTCCGGGGAGGCGGTCTAGGTGGTCGGCCGCGAGCTCCCAAACCTGCGCCCCAACGGTGGGGAAGACCACCACGGCGTGATGGCCGGAGTGGGAGGTACCACTCTCGGACCGCACGCCACGGGGGAGATGGGGAGGATGGATGGTGGGATGACAGGGATATTGTGGAGGTCAGGGACAGCGAGGAGGAGGATGATGTCGTGTACAAGGAGGATGGAGAGGGTGCCCTTGTGCCGCGGAAGTCGTCCGGGGCACTACGGTCACGGAGAGGCTATTACGACGAGACTTCGGAAGATGACGATTCAGACGACAATTCGAACGACGACAGCGATGATGACGACCACGTTCGCCTGCCTCTTCTGACCCCAGAGGAAGAAGAATTGGCGGACCGCGCGGAGCGGCGCATCCGCAAGGCCCACGCCAAAGGCCGTACCGACGTCAAGCTCAGCAAAGAGGAGCTGGCCGCCTACCAGAAGCGCCTGCAATTACTGCAAGAACAAAAGCGCCGCCGTCAGCGCCGTCAGCGCGTCGCCATCCCGCTTACCCAGCTCAGCTCCAGCACCGCGGCTCTCCCTCAGCCGCCGGAAACTAAGGAACTCCCTTCGTCTGAGGAAAACAGCAGCGGCTCTGCTGACAATGCTGACACCCGGGAAATGTCTCCCGAACTAGGAAGCGACATTTCCCCTCCACGTCCGGGACCACAGCAACAACAGCAACAGCAACAGCAACAGCAACAACGCACCCGCTCACGCTCAGGCACCGTTTCGTCGACCCGCTCACGCGCCTCCCGCAACCCAGGAAGCAGAGCCCCTAGCCGCGCACCGAGCGAGCGTGAGCCGTCTTCCTACGGCCGCCGCTCGGAGCTGGCTGTCGGCTCTACTGCTACTCTGGACCCCTTCCAATATATGACTATGGGCCCCGCGCCAAACGTTTCGACCTCGTCGCTCGGCCTGCCGGGCGCGTATCGCTCGGGCCCGGCGTCTGTGAGGGGCAGCGTGAATGACTTGACCGCCACGACGATGCCGGCGGTGGATATGGATGCGTACGCGAGCTATGGATCGGGGCCACTTCCCGAGGCTGCTGGTACCAACGGGTACACCAACGGCAACGGGATGACGGGGCTGTCGGGGGATAGTGAGCCATTCAGCTCGTCGGATGACG
>Ga0065720_1003214_pt1 | contig 21144 bp, 22 predicted proteins | sample Thericmetagenome_FD_59107 | JGI IMG/M metagenome (GOLD analysis project Ga0065720, IMG submission 59107) | Thermophilic microbial communities from the Joint Bioenergy Institute, California, USA of rice/straw/compost enrichment - eDNA_2 v2... | ecosystem: Engineered > Solid waste > Grass >...
GGTCCGCTCCCCCGCAGTCGTTGATCACCCTATTGTCTGGGTATGTCGATTGCGGGTGCCAGTCCTGTGCGCCCGCCCGTACATATCGGTCCGATACCCGCGACGCGACGAGCGGACCCGCGGGCGCTCCGGCCCGGAGCACGCCTCGCGCAGGGCGCGGCACCGCTCGGCTGGGACGTGCGGGCCGCGCGTCGGCATGCCCGCGTGGCGCCCCCGCGGGCCGGGCGGGGGCGGGTCAGCGGTCCGGCTTGGCGGCGGCGAGCTGGCCGCAGGCGCCGTCGATCTCCCGGCCGCGGGTGTCGCGGACGGTCACCGGGACGCCGTGGAACTCCAGGCGCCGCACGAACGCCCGCTCGTCCTTGGGCCGGGAGGCGGTCCACTTGGAGCCGGGGGTGGGGTTGAGCGGGATGAGGTTGACGTGGGCGAGCTTCCCCTTGAGCAGCCGGCCGAGCAGGTCGGCCCGCCACTCCTGGTCGTTGATGTCCCTGATCAGGGCGTACTCGATGGAGACGCGGCGGCCGGTGCGCGCGGCGTACCCCCAGGCGGCGTCGAGGACCTCGGCGACCTTCCAGCGGGTGTTCACCGGGACGAGCGTGTCGCGCAGCTCGTCGTCCGGGGCGTGCAGGGAGACCGCGAGGGTGAGCGGCAGGCCCTCGTTCGCCAGCCGCTCGATCGCCGGGACGAGCCCGACCGTGGAGACCGTGACGTGCCGGGCGGAGATGCCGAGCCCCTCGGGGGCCGGGTCGACCAGCCGGCGCACGGCGCCGAGCACGGCCTTGTAGTTGGCGAGCGGCTCGCCCATGCCCATGAACACCACGTTGCTCACCCGGCCCGGGCCGCCGGGGACCTCGCCGCGGGCGAGCGCGCGGGCGCCGGCCACCACCTGCTCGACGATCTCGGCCGTGGACAGGTTGCGGGTGAGGCCGGCCTGCCCCGTCGCGCAGAACGGGCAGTTCATGCCGCACCCGGCCTGGGAGGAGACGCACATCGTGACCCGGTCCGGATACCGCATGAGCACCGACTCGACGAGGGCGCCGTCGAACAGCCGCCACAGGGTCTTGCGCGTGGTCCCGCCGTCGCAGGTGATCTCGCGTACCCGGGTGAGCAGGTCCGGCAGCAGCCCCGCCCCGAGGCGCTCCCGCGACACGAGCGGAAGATCGGTCATCTCCTCGACGGCGTCGGTGAGTTTGGTGAAGTAATGGCGGGAAAGCTGATCGGCGCGGAACGGCTTCTCCCCCAGCTCGGCCACGGCGGCCCGGCGCTCGGCCATGGACAGGTCGGCCAGGTGCCGGGGCGGCTTGGCCCTGCGGGGCGCGACGAAGGTGAGCTGGGTGGTCATCGTGGGTCTCCGACGTCTCTATCGGTGGCGGGCAGGCGGTTCCTGGCCGCCGGACATCAATCTAAGGTCCTGACCTATGGCGACATTCCAGGGCGGGACACCTCCGGCCAGAAGGGAGGTGCTCACCGACACCAACCCTTACGGCAGCCGCACCCTGGTGGTCGAGAGCGACGAGGCATCCTCCGTAGCCTACCTGTGCGATCCACAGGGCGTGGTCCACGGAGCGGTCTGGCTCGCCAACCACACACCCGCCCCGGCCGCGGTCGACCTCGCCCGCCTCAACGCGGGGCTGCCGCCGGTCATGCCGCGGCCGAACACCCGCCATCCCGCCGGGCGGGCGCCGCTCGACCCGGCCCGGCTGGAGGTGCTGTGGTTCGAGGAGGGCGACGGGGTGGCCCTGTTCGAGGACGGCACGCTGCTCGCGGTCATCCCCGGCTGGGCCGACATGGAGCGCGGCATGCCCGGGTACGCGCGCGACGCCATCGGCGAGACGCCGTTCGCCTGGTCGCTGGAGGAGGCGATGGAGGGGCTCGCGCCCCGGGTCGCGAAGGCACGGGCGTACTGGGATTGGCGGCGCTCCCCGGGCGCCTGGGAGTCCTACCGGCGGCTCGTCCTGGCGCACCTCGACGCGAAGGTCGGCCCGGCGGGGCGCTACTGGGACATCAGCGGCGGGCGCATGCCGGCGATCGGGGTCACCGAGCGTCCGGCCGTGCCGGGGCGGGACTACGCGGTGCTGAGCACGGTCGGCATGAGCTGCCAGCGCATGCCCCAGGTGGAGCAGTACATCGACCGGCCCGACGCCCACGCCCGGGTGGAGCTGGCGATCGCCACCCGCGGCGACGCCCGCGACGGGGCCCGGCTGATGCTGTGGCTCGCCGGGTATCCGTGGCACTCGGTCACCTGGCTCGGGCACGGCCACACCGCGCGGTGGTACCACGAGGCGGCCACCTTTCCGGTGCCGGGCGGCTACCACGGCGTGCTCATGCTCGCCGAGCTCGAACACCTGCCCGATTTGTCAGGGTTTGCCGTTGGTGGGGACGTCGTGCGCTGGCTCTGGCTCGTGCCGGTCACCGACGCCGAACTCCGCAGCGTCGGCCACGGGTACGAGTTCCTCGCCCAGCGCGTCGCCGACCGGCTGCCCGTCTGAGCGCGGCCCTGAGTACCGCGCCGAGCGCGGCGGCCTCGCGGCTCAGCCGAACAGATGCAGCAGGAGCCACACCGGGAAGACGGTGAACAGCAGGGAGTCGAGGCGGTCCATCGCGCCACCGTGGCCCGGGAGCAGGGTGCCCATGTCCTTGATGCCGAGATCCCGCTTGATCACCGACTCGATCAGGTCGCCGAGGGTGGCGGAGATCACGGCGACCGCGCCGATGATCGCGCCCTGCCACAGCTCCCCGCCGAGCAGGAAGCGGACGATCAGGGCGCCGCAGAGCACGCAGCTCACCGCGGATCCGGCGAAGCCCTCCCAGGTCTTCTTCGGGCTGATCACCGGCGACATCTTGTGCCGGCCGAACAGCACTCCGGCGGCGTATCCGCCGATGTCGCTGCAGATGGTGACCGCGATGAACAGGACGATCCGGTGCGGGCCGTCGTCCTCGGCGAGCAGCAGCGGCACGAAACCGGCGATCAGCGCCGGGTAGGCGCAGATGAGCGCGGACGCCGAGGCGTCCCGCACATAGCCGGCGGTGCCGGCCGCCACCCCCTTGGCGTCGCCGGGCGGCGCGAGCATCCGCCAGGCGAGGGCGACCATGAGCGTCAGCGTGAAGGAGCCGACCAGGAAGATCGGGCCGCCCCAGTAGGTGCCGAAGATCATCACGGTCATGCCGGCGAGCAGGGGGACGACCTGGACCTGGATGCCCCTGGTGGCGAAGGCCCTGGCGAGCTCGACGATGCCGACGCCGACGGCGGCGACCACCTCGATCAGGAAGAGGACCTTGACCGTGTAGAGCAGGGCGAGGGTGATCGCGCCGAGCGCCACACCCACCGCGATCGCGGCCGGGAGGTTCCGGCCGGCGCGGCCGCCGGGCTTCTTCTGCTCCGCGGCGCCGTCGCCGTGGGGCGTGTCGCCGCCGCTCATGTCGCCCGGCGCCGGGTCGGTGGCGTCACCGCGCGTCCCGGGATCGTCCCGCTCCGGCGGGTCGATGCCCACCCGGCCGGCCGTACCCGCGCCGGTGTCGTCGTTCTCCCGAGCCCGCGGGCCGTTCCTGCCCGGGCCGCCAGGTGGGGTTGCATTCGCCGCCGCTGTTTCCAAGGGGGTTCCGCGCTTTCCTGACCCGTGAACTTCGGCCGTGTGGCCCGATCGCCGGCGGGCTCCGGGGGGACGGATGCCGGGACGCGCCCCGTGCTCCCGCCAGGCGATCCGCCTCCCGGCGGGCAGCGCGCCCGACGGCGCCCCAGGGGGTCGCACGGCCGCACGCCGTCCGTGCCCGGCGTCTCCGACCTCGGCACCCCTCGCCGCCCCGCGGGAGCCGGGCACCGCCGTATGCCCGGGACGCACCGATCGTCCTCGTGCCCCGGTGCCGGCGGCCGCGACCGCGGCACGGGTACGCGCGCCCTCCGGACGCCGACCGGCCGGGCGCGGGCCGCCTGACCGGGAAAGGTGCCCGGCGTCACCGTGCCGCCGGGCGTGCGTGGCGCACGATGCCTTGATCACGACGGTTCGCCTATCGATGCGCAGACCCGGAACCGAGGTGACGCCGGCATCGCTGCCGCCGGTCAGACCTCCAGCAGCTCAGCTTCCTTGTGCTTGAGCAGCTCGTCGATCTTGGCCACGTGCTTCTGGGTGAGGTCGTCGAGCTCCTTCTCCGCCCGACGCGCCTCGTCCTCGCCCACCTCGCCGTCCTTGACCATCTTGTCGAGGGCGTCCTTGGCGTGACGGCGGATGTTGCGCACCGACACGCGGCCGTGCTCCGCCTTCGACCGGGCGATCTTGACGTACTCCTTGCGGCGCTCCTCGGACAGCTCGGGGAACACCACCCGGATCACCTGACCGTCGTTGCCCGGGTTCACCCCGAGATCGCTGTCCCGGATGGCGCGCTCGATCGCGGCCATCGCGCTCTTGTCGAAGGGCTGGATGATGACCATGCGGGGCTCGGGCACGTGGAAGGACGCGAGCTGCTGGATCGGGGTCGGTGTGCCGTAGTACTCAGCAGTGATCTTGCTGAACATCTGCGGAGTGACCCGGCCGGTGCGGATCCCGGCGAAGTCCTCCCTGGCGACCTCGACCGCCTTGTCCATTTTTTCCTCGGCTTCGAGGAGAGTTTCGTCGATCATCGCGGCTCCCTATTTTCCCGCCGGACTCACCAGCGTGCCGATCTTCTCACCGCGTACCGCACGCAGGATGTTACCCTCGCCCATCAGGTCGAAGACCACGATGGGCAGGCCGTTGTCCATGCACAGGCTGATCGCGGTGGCGTCCATGACCCCAAGACCCCGGGTGAGGACCTCACCGTAGTCGAGCCGGTCGAATCGTACAGCGTCGGGGTTCTTGCGTGGGTCTGCGTCGTAGACGCCGTCCACCTGGGTGCCCTTCAGCAGCGCCTCCGCCCCGANCTCCAGNGCGCGCTGGGCCGCGCAGGTGTCGGTGGAGAAGAAGGGNGAGCCGAGCCCCGCCCCGAAGATCACNACGCGGCCCTTCTCCAGGTGGCGGATGGCCCGGCGGGGCAGGAACGGCTCGGCGACCTGCTGCATCGTGATCGCGGTCTGCACGCGGGTGTCCACGCCCCGCTTCTCCAGGAAGTCCTGGAGCGCCAGGCAGTTGATCACCGTGCCGAGCATGCCCATGTAGTCGGCACGCGCGCGGTCCATGCCACGCTCGGAGAGCGCCGCCCCACGGAACATGTTGCCGCCGCCGACGACCACGGCGACCTGCACGCCGACGCGCACCGCCTCGGCGATCGAGTCGGCGAGGTGCGCCACGACCGCCGGGTCGATACCGAGCGGCTCCTTGCCGGCGAACGCCTCGCCGGACAGCTTGAGCATGACCCGTTTCCAGCGCAGCTGCCCCACCTGTGGCGAAGCCGCCGACGTGGCGGGTCTCGATGTCTCCTGCACGGCGGCGGCCTCCTCGTTTCTCGGCGGGCTGGGTCTGTCAGCCGGTCTCCGATAGCGGTCCGGTGCCTGCCCGGCTCGTCGGGCCGGGCCTGCGGCGGGCTCGGGTCGATGGTGCGGCGCGGCCCGGCCGCGCCGCCCCTGCGACCAGATTAAGCCTGGCCCACCTTGTACCGGGTAAAGGCGAGCACCTGCACGCCCGCCTCTTCGGCGACCTTGCCGATGGTCTTCTTGTTGTCCTTCACCCAGGCCTGCTCCAGCAGGGTGAAGTCGCGGTACCAGCCCTTGAGCCGGCCCTCGACGATCTTCGGCAGGGCGGCCTCCGGCTTGCCCTCCTCGCGGGTCATCTGCTCGAAGACCGCGCGCTCCTTCTCGATGACGTCGGCGGGCACCTGCTCGGGGCTGAGGTACTTGGGCGCCATCGCGGCGGTGTGCTGCGCGATGTCCTTGCCGACCTGCGGGTTCGGCTTGTCGAGCTGGACCAGGACGCCGACCGTCGGCGGCAGCTGCGGGTCGGTCTTGTGCAGGTAGGAGGTGATGTAACCGCCCTCGAGCAGCGAGAACCGGCGGATCTCGATCTTCTCGCCGAGCGCGGCGTTCGTCTCGTCCAGCAGCTCCTTGACGGTCTTGCCGTCGATCTGCGACTCCAGCAGCGTCGGCACGTCGGCGGGCTTGGTCGCGACGATGTGGTCCACCACCTGGGCGGCGAGCGCCTGGAAGCGCTCGGCCTTCGCCACGAAGTCGGTCTCGCAGTTCAGCTCGAGCAGCGCGGCGAGCGAGTCACCCTCGTGCTTGACNGCGACNAGGCCGTTGGAGGCNGTGCGGGNCTCNCGCTTGCCGACGTCCTTCGCGCCCTTGATCCGCAGGATCTCGATGGCCTTGTCGAAGTCGCCCTCGGCCTCCTCCAGNGCCTTCTTGCAGTCCANCATGCCGGCGGCGGTGANNTCGCGAAGCCGCTTCACGTCGGCCATGTTCACAGAAGCCATTGTCCTGATTCCTGGTTGAAAGTCTGTCTGCTGTCGTCGTGCGGGTGGGTGCGGTGCGCGGCTGCGCCGGGCGGGACGCCCGCGGGCCGCGCGACCGCACCCGCCCGGCGGGTAGCTTCGCGGTGCCGTACGGACCGGCCGACGGCCCCCGGCGTCAGGCCTGCTGCTGGGACTCGCCGGACGCGGCGGCCTCGCCACCGCTCTCGCCGCCCTCGGCGGCGGCCGCCTGCGCCGCCTCGGCGCCCCCCTCGGAGCGGGCGAGCAGCTCCCGCTCCCACTCGGCGAGCGGCTCGGCCTCGGCGACGCCCGACGGCTTGTCCTCACCGCGGGAGGCGCCCGCGCGGGCCATGAGGCCGTCGGCCGCGGCGTCGGCCACGACGCGGGTCAGCAGGCTGACCGAGCGGATGGCGTCGTCGTTGCCCGGGATCGGGTAGTCGACCTCGTCCGGGTCGCAGTTCGTGTCGAGGATCGCGACAACGGGGATGCCGAGCTTCTTCGCCTCGTTGATCGCGATGTGCTCCTTCTTGGTGTCCACCACCCAGAGGGCGCTCGGCACGCGGTTCATGTCGCGGATGCCGCCGAGGGTGCGCTCCAGCTTCTCCTTCTCGCGGCGGCGCATGAGGAGCTCCTTCTTGGTGAGCCCGGAGCCGGCCACGTTGTCGAAGTCGATCTCCTCGAGCTCCTTGAGNCGCTGCAGCCGCTTGTGCACNGTGGAGAAGTTGGTGAGCATGCCNCCCAGCCAGCGCTGGTTNACGTACGGCATGCCGACNCGCTTCGCCTGCTCGGCGATGGCCTCCTGGCCCTGCTTCTTGGTGCCGATGAACAGGATGGTGCCGCCGTGCGCGACAGTCTCCTTGACGAAGTCGTAGGCGCGGTCGATGTAGGACAGCGACTTCTGCAGGTCGATGATGTAGATGCCGTTGCGCTCGGTGAGGATGAAGCGCTTCATCTTCGGGTTCCACCGGCGGGTCTGGTGCCCGAAGTGAACGCCGCTCTCCAGGAGCTGCCGCATGGTGACGACGGGGGCCATGGTCTTTGGACCTCCATGGTCGTGTGCCCGCAGGCACGGTCTCGGTTACCGCGAAGGCCCACCTCGGCCCTCGCCCTGACGCCCGCACCGAACCGCCGGAGCATGCTCCGGACCGAGAGTTCGGCCTTCCGCACGGGCGTGCGTAGTCGGCCCGCTGGACACGGGCCACCGAAAAGTCTACCTGCAACCGCCCGTCGTCCTGACCGTCGTCGCGCCGGCCGCGCCCGGGTCGCGGCCGGCCGCACCGCCGCGGCACCGCCGCCCGCGGCCGGGGAGCGGTCGCGAATACCATCGCGCTCGTGTCCCTTCGCGAGCTCGTCGTCCTCGGCACCGCCAGTGCCGTCCCCACCCGGCTGCGCAACCACAACGGGTACCTGCTGCGCTGGGACGGCGCCGGATTCCTGTTCGATCCGGGCGAGGGAACCCAGCGGCAGATGCTGCACGCCGGGGTGAGCGCGCACGACATCGACTGGCTCTGCGTCACCCACTTCCACGGGGACCACTGCCTCGGCGTCCCCGGCGTGGTGCAGCGCATCGCCCGCGACCGCGTGCCGCACCCCGTGCGGGCCGTCTACCCGGCCTCGGGCGAGGTCTACTGGCGCCGGATGCGGCACGCCTCGCTGTTCACCGACACCGAGGTGATCACCTCCCTGCCCGTGGCCGGCGACGGCGCGGAGTTCGACGCCGGGCCGGTGAGACTTTCCGCCCGGCCGCTCTCCCACCCCGTCGACACCTACGGCTACCGCGTCGACGAGCCGCCCGGCGTCCGGATGGTCCCCGACCTGCTCGCCCGCCACGGCATCACCGGCCCCGCCATCCGCGAGCTGCAGACGACGGGCCGCGTCACCGCCCCCGACGGCTCGACCGTGCTGCTGGAGCAGTGCAGCGTCCCCCGCCCGGGCCAGAGCGCGGCCTTCGTCATGGACACCCGGCTGTGCGACAACGTCCACGCCCTCGCCGACGGCGTGGACCTGCTCGTCATCGAGTCGACGTTCCTCTCGTCCGAGCAGGACCTCGCCGAGGAGTACGGCCACCTCACCGCCGCCCAGGCCGCCCGGGTCGCCGCCGCGTGCAACGTCCGCCGCCTCGTCCTCACCCACTTCTCCGAGCGCTACTCGATCGAGGACGAGCCCCGTTTCCTGCGCGAGGCCGCCGAGCACTACACCGGCGAGATCATCCTCGCCCGCGACCTCATCCGCGTTCCCGTCCCCAGACGCGCCACCCCGCCCACCACCACCTGACCCCACAGGCCGGCCCGCCCCGCGGACCGCCCCGCGCGCGCTGCCCTTCCGGCCACCGCCTGCCCCGGCGGACCGGCTCGGCCCGCCCCCGCGGGGAACCGGCCGCGGCGAGGCCGTCCCGCGCACCGCCGACCGGGCACCGGGCCATGTCCTCCGCCTCCCCGCGCACCGGCCCACGCGATGGTCGCGCCACGAAGTCACCGACGAGCGGCCGGCTCACGCTCCCGCCGATCCGCCCCCACACCGAGCCCTATCCACAGAATCCCGTTCGCCCACGCTCGGCCCGTGGCCCATGCCGGAGAGTCGACGCATGACATGGCCACGCCTCCTCCACCGGGCGCTCCCCCGACGCGGTGCCCGCGTCGCCACGCTCGTTCTCACGATCACGTCGGCCGCCGCGATGTCCGCCCCCGCGCCGCCGCCCGAGCCGGCCTGGCGCGCCCCGCTGGACGGGCCGATCCGCGTCGTACGGCGCTTCGACCCGCCGGCCCTGCCGTGGCTGTCCGGACACCGCGGCGTCGACCTCGCCGCCGAACCCGGGGCGCGGGTCAGGGCGGCCGGCGCGGGCCGTGTCGGCTACGCGGGCAACGTGGCCGGGCGCGGCGTCGTCACGATCCTGCACGAGGGCGGGCTGCGCACCACCTACCTGCCGGTGCGCGCGCTCGTCGAACGCGGCGCGCCGGTCCGCCCCGGCGACGTGATCGGCCGCCTGGAACCGGTCCCGGGCCACTGCCCCCGGTCCTGCCTCCACTGGGGCCTGCTCCGCGGCGACCAGTACCTCGACCCGCTCCTGCTCCTGGGAACCGCCCAGATCAGGCTCCTCCCCTTCTGGCACGTACCGTTCGGCTCCCCGGCCCCCTCCCCGTCGGCCGCCGGTGTCCCGGTGACCTCAGACGGCAGGTAGCCGCAGGTAAGGCCGGCCCCGGCGTCGTGGGGACGTGTGATCCCCGGCCGCGACCAGCGGCACTGCCGACAGCGCGCCGTACACATGGCGGACGAGCGGGCGTGTTCGCTTCCGCCGCCGAGCCCGGTTGTGGGTGGGCCGCCGCCCTCGCCCCACGGCGAGCGACCGCAGGCGACGGACGGAAGGCGAGTACGCAGCGCCCCGGCCGTGCAAGGCGGCGCTGCCGGCCACCGCCCCGGGCACCCGCGCGGCGCATGCGTGCCCCCTCCGCCGAGCGCGAGCAGCCGACCCGCCATACAGCCGAGCACAAGCACAAAAGCGCTGCCGCCGCCCCTGCGAGCGACTGCGCGAGGCGGGTCGGCGGCGAGTGCGCAGCGCCCGGTCGTGCGAGGGGCATGCCGACCACCGCGCCGTACGCACAGCGGGCTACCCGGCCGCGTGTCCGGCACGCCGAGCACGGCGCCGGGCATGCCGCCACTGCCCCGGCACGAGCGGCGAGAGACCGACAGCCCTCGCGGGCGGCCCCGCCCTGCGGGCGGAACGCGGGTGTTCAGCGGATGGCCCCGGGGCGGACCCGCCAGCCGCGTTTGGAGCGTTCGACGTAGCCGGCGGCGGCGAGGCCGCCGAGGCAGCTGAGGGCGGTTGGGAGGTCGACCCCGGCGGCCACCGCGATGGCCGCCGGACCGGTACCGACGCCCGCGGGGACCGCGTCGAGCACGCGCCTCATGGGTTCGCTGAGCAGATCGCGCGGGAGCACCGGGCCCCGCCGCCGGGGTGCGAGGTCGTCGCCGATCGTGCCGACGAGTTCCACGATCTCGGCGGAGGTGGTGACGCAGACCGCCTTGCCCTGGCGGATGAGCTGGTGGCATCCGGCCGAGGTGGCGGAGGTGACCGGGCCCGGCACCGCGCCCACCGGACGGCACAACGACTCCGCGTGCCCGGCGGTGTTCAGCGCGCCGCTGCGCAGCGCGGCCTCCACGACGACCGTCCCCCTGGAGAGCGCGGCGATGAGGCGGTTGCGAACCAGGAAGCGGAACCGTGTGGGCCGCACGCCCGGCGGGCACTCGCTGACGAGCAGGCCGTTCCCCCGCACCAGGCGGAACAGGTCGTGATGCCCAAGGGGGTAGTCGATGTCGGTGCCGCAGGCGAGCACGACGACGGTCGGGGAGAGGCTCGCCACGGCGCCGCGGTGCGCCGCGCCGTCGATGCCGTACGCACCGCCCGATACCACCGTCCACCCGGCGTCGCCGAGCGAGGCGCCGAACTCGGCCGCCACATGGGTGCCGTACGCGGTGGCGGCGCGGGAGCCGACGATGGCGACCGACCTCAGGCAGGAGAAGCGCAGGTCGGCGTCGCCATGCAGCCACAGGCCGTACGGCCGGGCCGGGCCGAGGTCGTCGAGCTGGGTGGGCCACTCCATGTCCCCGGGCACGACCAGCCGCGCGCCCAGCCGCTCCCCCTCGGCGAGGTCGCGCGCCGGGTCGGCCGTCGCGAGCCGCGCCCGCCACGCCTCGATTCGCCGCACCGGGTCGGCCCGCCATCCGGCGGCCACCGGGTCCGTCCCTCCGGCGCGCGCCGCGCCGCCCGCGTTCTCCCCGCCGCCGGTCGGCCGACGCCCGCCCGCGTCCGTCGTCCCGGTGTCTCCGGTGGACCCGGCCGGCTCGGTGTCTCGCTCGGGCGCCTGGGCGGCGCGGGCGGCGGCATGTTCCCGAGCGGGCTCCTCGGCGGGTTCCGCCGCCAGCTCGGCGGTGAGCTCGCGGGCGAGCGTGCGCGCGTCCGCGCACTCGCGGAGCCGCCGCAGGATCCTCACGGCACCGATCCGGCCGAGCAGATGGCCCATGAACTCGTCACCGGGGTCGGCGACGCGCATCACCGCTGCCCGGGCGATGCGCTCGTCGTCCGAGCGGGCACGTGCCGCGATCATGGCGCGCCCAGCCAGAGGGTGAGGGCGGCGTGGGTCTCGTCGACGGTGGGGCGGTCCTTGCCGGCCAGGTCGGCGAGGGTCCAGGAGACGCGGAGGGCGCGGTCCACGCCGCGGGCGCTGAGCTCGCCGGTGTCGAGGCAGCGTTGCAGCGGGGCCATCGCCTCCGGTGGCACGCGCAGGTCGCCGTGGAGGAGCGAGGTGGGAACCTCGGCGTTGCACCGCCACGGGGTGCCCCGCAGACGTCTGGCCGCGCGCTCGCGGGCGAGCAGGACGCGTTCGGCGACGGTCCTGCTCGACTCGATGAGGCGGCGGTCGGCGAGCAGCTCGCGGCGGGTGAAGCGGTGCAGGGTCACCTTCACGTCGACGCGGTCGAGCAGGGGACCGGAGAGCCGGGCGAGGTAGCGGCGGCGGGTGTGGGGGGTGCAGCCGCAGACGCCGCCCTGGATGCCGTCCTGCCCGCAGGGGCAGGGGTTGGCGGCCAGGACGAGCATGAACCGGGCGGGGAAGGTGACCGCGCCCGCGGCACGCGCGACGGTGACCACGCCGGACTCCAAGGGCTGGCGCAGCGAGTCGAGCACGCTGGCGGGGTACTCCGGCGCCTCGTCGAGGAAGAGCACGCCCCGGTGGGCGAGGCTCACCGCGCCGGGCCGTACCAGGCCGCTGCCGCCACCGATGATCGCGGCGGCGGTGGCGGTGTGATGCGGGGCGACGAACGGCGGACGGGTGAGCAGCGGGCTGCCGGGCGGCAGCGTGCCGGCCACCGAGTGGATCGCGGTGACCTCGAGCGCGTGGTCGCGTTCGAGCGGGGGCAGCAGCGTGGGCAGCCGCTCGGCCAGCATCGTCTTGCCGGTGCCGGGCGGCCCCAGCATCCACAGGTTGTGCCCGCCCGCGGCGCAGACCTCCAGAGCCCGTCGCGCCTCCGCCTGCCCGGCCACGTCGGCGAGATCGAGCTCTCGGGGGGCATGCCGGCTTCCGCNCCGCCGTCCCGGCGTTCCCCGTCCGGCCACGCCTGACGCCGGTCCCGCGCCGCGCGCCGTCTCGGCGCCCTCCGGCCGCTCGNCGCCCGGTGTCTCCGCGTCCGCGTCGNCGCCGTGCGGCGGGGGCGGCTCGGTCTCCTTTACCGGCCACGGGGCGTCCGGGCGGCCGTCGCGCAGCCATTCGACGAGGAGGGACAGGGTGCTCGCCGGGACGATCGTGATGTCCGGCACGAGGCGCGCCTCGTCCGCGTTGGCCGCCGGGACTATCGCGGTCTCGGCCCCGGCCTCGGCGGCGGCGAGCACGGCGGGGAGCACACCGCGCACCGGCCGGATCGATCCGTCGAGCCCGAGCTCGCCGATGAGGAACAGCGCGGCGATCCGGGCGGACGGAAGCAGGTTCGCGGCGCCGAGAATGGCCGTCGCGATGGCCAGGTCGAAGTGGCCGCCCTTCTTCGGCAGGCCGGCGGGGAACAGGCTCACCGTGATCCGCGCGTCCGGCCAGGAGAAGCCGCTGTTGATGACGGCCGAGCGGACCCGGCCCCTCGCCTCGCTCAACGCGGTGTCGAGCAGGCCGATCAGGTGGGTGCCCGGCACGCCGCGCCCCACGTCCGCCTCGACCTCGACCACGCGGCCGCTCACCCCGACGAGCGCGACGCAGCGGGTGCGGGCCACGGGCATCTCAGCTCACCCCCCGCTCGTAGCGGACGACGAACTCCCCCGCGAACCGCTCCAGCGCCACCACGTCGACGCGCACGCGCTCGAACCACTCGTTCCGGCCGCCCAGCCACCTCGCCGCGAGCCCGTACAGCCGGGCCACCTTCTGCGGGGTCACGGCCTCCAGACCGGTGCCGTGGCTGTTCCCGGAGCGGGTCTTCACCTCGACCGCGACGAGGGTGTCGCCGTCCCGGGCGAAGATGTCGACCTCGCCGTCCCGGCATCGCCAGTTGCGTTCGAGAATCCGCATGCCGGAGTCGCGGATGAACGCCGCGGCGATCTCCTCGCCACGCCTGCCCAGCTCATGTCCAACGGCCATGGGACCACCTCCGGTCCCCAACCCTCGCGAAGGCGCGCCCCGGCCGTGTTCCTAGAAAGTGGTTCTGTGGATACCCGCCGCCTGTGGAAAACCGGAACGCCGGGCATCGCGCTCACCGCCCGGCCTCATCCGGACCCCGCGAGCGCTCCGCATGGGCCGGAACGGCCGGGCAGGAACGGCCGCCGCCACGGACACGGCCACGGTTCAGCCACGGTGCCGATCGCGGTGCGGAGCGCAGTCCCGATCGCGGTGCCGGCGACCCTCTCGAACCACGTCCGCCGAATGCCGGCGGTCACCAATGCGTCGGCCAGGTGTCAGCTGGAGAAGCCCTCCTTGGGCATTTCCAGGTCGGGCTTGGCGAGCTCTTCGACGTTGACGTCCTTGAACGTGACCACGCGGACATTCTTGACAAACCTGGCGGGTCGGTACATGTCCCAGACCCAGGCGTCCTGCATCCTCACATCGAAATAGACATCCCCGTTCTCGGCCGTGCGCACCTCGAGATCGACCGAGTTGGTGAGGTAGAAGCGCCGCTCGGTTTCGACGACATAGGTGAACAGGCCCACGACGTCGCGGTACTCCCGGTAGAGCTGCAGCTCCATCTCGGTCTCGTACTTTTCGAGATCCTCTGCGCTCATTCCGGTCCTCCTGTTCCGTGCTTCTGGGTCGCATGCACCTGGTCTCGCGCGCTCGATGCCCGATCCACCGCCGCATCGCGCCCAGATCGGCATGCCCGATCAGGCAACGCCTGCCCCCAGTTCATTGTCCCGCATCTCCTCCCCCCGGTCGGACCGAGCCACCGTCACGAACGAGAAGCGGTGGTGCGGGCTCGGTCCGTGCGCGGCGAGCGCCGCCCGATGCGCGGGCGTCACATACCCCTTGTGTTCGGCGAAGCCGTACTCCGGATAGGACTCGTGCAACGCGGTCATCATGCCGTCCCTGGTCACCTTGGCCACGATGGACGCGGCCGCCACACAGGCCGCTACCTGATCCCCCTTCCAGACCGCCAGGGACGGCGCCGGGAGGCCCGGCACCGCGAACCCGTCGACGAGTACATACCCGAGCTCACAGGACAACCCGGCGACGGCGCGCCGCATTCCGGTGATGTTGCACCGGTGCAGGCCGTACGCGTCGATCTCGGCCGGAGGAATGGCCACGACGTGCACGGCACGCGCGGTCGCCATGATGCGTTCGTAGAGCTCCTCTCGCTTGGCGGGCGTGATCAGCTTGGAGTCGGTCAGGCCCTCGATCTCGCGCCCCAGGACGACGGCTGCGACCACCAGCGGGCCCGCACAGGCGCCCCGCCCCGCCTCGTCGACGCCGGCGATCGGGGACAGTCCCCGCCGGGCGAGCGCACGCTCGTAGCCGTAGAGCCCCGAATCCCGCCGGACGACGCTCGGGCGTGGGCGATAGGCAACAGTCATGACAGTACGCAGCGTACGCCCCATCGCGTCGCGGCGGCCATAAGATACCGGCCACTCCCCGGCCCGCACGCACGGCCATGTCCGCCACGCCGGGTGATCCGGACACCTGGTCAGCGTCCCCCGGTCAGCGTCCCTCTCAGAGGCCCTTCTCAGGGTCTCTCTGTCAGGGGCTCCCGGTCAGCGGACCTTGTCGAAGGCCCCGTCGTCGTCGAGCAGCTTCACCCGGGACGGCGGCCAGTACACCGCCCACGCCCGGCCCAGCACCGCGTCCTCCGAGATCGTGCCGGAGAACCGGTCCTTGATGAAGGCCCGCGAGTCACGGGACGCGACCCGGTGGTCGCCCATCACCCACAGCCGCCCCTTCGGCACCTTCACCTCGAAGGAGTCGCCCGAGGCGTAGTTGCCGGGATAGAGGTAGGTCTCGTCCACCGGCACGCCGTTCACCGACAGCCGGTGCTTGGCGTCGCAGCACTTCACCGTGTCGCCGCCGACCGCGATGACGCGTTTGATCCAATCGGTGCCGTCCCAGCCCTTGAACACCACGATGTCGCCACGCTGGTACGAGCCGGCCAGCCGGTTGACCAGCACGCGGTCGTTCTCCAGCAGCGTGTTCTCCATCGACTCGGACGGGATCCAGAACGTGCCGATGACGAACGTACGCAGCAGCAGCGCGGCCACGACGCCGCCGGCGATGAGCAGGACCGACTCGCGCCAGCCGCCGCCCTTGCCCTTGGCCTTCGGGTCCTTGGCGTCCGCGGAGTCCTTCGCGGCGCCCTCGGAGTCCTCGGAGTTCTCGGCGTCGTGCGCGTCGTGCGCGTCCCCCGCGCCGTTCGAGGCGTTCGCGGCCTCGCCCGCGCGCTCCGCCCGCGGCCCGCCCTCGCCGCCGTCCTGCGGAGCGGTGCCGGCCCCGGTCCCCACGGCGTTCTCGATCCCCTCGTCCGTACCCTCGACGCGGCTCATGACAGCCCGCCCAGCGGCCGGGAGAGCAGCCGACGCCGCAGCGCCATGATCGGGATCGCGCCGGCGAAGCCCAGGATCAGCGGGGCCTGGCCGGTCACCGCGCCCGCGGCCTTCAGGGCGGCCTGATTGAACGTCTCCGGGATCGGCAGGGTCCCGGCGCGGTCGAACGGCCAGACGATGACGAAGGCGCGCCCGACCACCCGGTCCTCCGGAATCGTGCCGCCACCGGGGTCACCCTGGTGGGAGCGCGAGTCGAGGGAGACCGAACGGTGGTCGCCCATCACCCACAGGCGGCCCTCGGGCACCGTGATGTCGAACGGCCGGTCGGAGGGCTCGTCGCCCGGGTACAGGTAGGACCGCTCGTCGAGGGGCACCCCGTTGACCGTGATGCGCCCCTGCCGGTCACAGCACTTGACCCGGTCGCCGGGGATGCCGATGACCCGCTTGATGTAGTCCTTCTCCCCCGGCACGAACCCGAAGGCGGTGCCGATCCACCGGGCCGCCGCCACCACCGGGTTCGACGGCTCCTCCAGCTCGACCTCGGGGTCCCAGGAGTCCACGCCGGAGAAGACCACGATGTCGCCGCGCTCGATGTCCCGCGTGTGGTAGACGAGCTTGTTGACCAGGACCCGGTCGTTGGTGAGCAGGGTGTTCTCCATCGACTCGGATGGAATGTAGAAGGCCTGAACGACGAAGGTCTTGATCACGAGCGCGAGCGCGAGCGCGACCACCACCAGCACCGGAAGTTCCCGCCAGAAGGAGCCTTTCTTCTCCTTCTTCTCGTCCTTTTCTTTACCGCCTTTCGCGGCGGACGGCTGAGTGTCTTCAGCGACCACATCCACCTCGTCCCCGGCGGGGCGGGCCGGTGCGCCGTACCCCTGGTCTTCGCTAGTCATCGCTGACGAGCCTAGATGATATGAACCGCGTCGCGAGCGGCCGACCCGACACGACGACGCGAGAAATGGCCCGTACCAGGACTGGTACGGGCCATTCCATTGCTTTCCCGATTACTTGGTCGCCGGGCTCGGCTCGCGCTTCTCGCGGATGCGCGCGGCCTTACCGCGCAGGTCGCGCATGTAGTAGAGCTTGGCACGGCGGACGTCGCCACGGCTCACCACGACGATCTTCTCGATGACCGGGCTGTGCACCGGGAAGGTGCGCTCGACACCGACGCCGTAGCTCACCTTGCGCACGGTGAAGGTCTCACGGATGCCGCCGCCCTGCCGACGCAGCACGAACCCCTTGAAGACCTGGATGCGGGATCGGTTTCCCTCGACGACGCGGACGTGCACCTCCAGCGTGTCACCCGGGCGGAAGTTGGGGATGTCGCTGCGCAGCGAGGCCTTCTCGAGTTCCTGGATCGCGGTGTGCATGACAGCGGTTCCTCATTAAACGCGAGCGCGCGGAGGTCCACCCGGTCACGCCGACGCGCGACGACGAGGAGGACACACGCACTGGGCTGAATACGTCTTCCGGGCCGGGGCCCCTGCGCCCGGCCACGCCGCGCCAACCGTGCATCCGATGGCGAAGTCGAAGACAGTTGGCAACAGCGATTCAGTCTGCCATACGTTCGCGCCCGGCGCGAAACGAAGCCCCGGACAGCGGTCCGTTTCAGCCCTTTTCGGCCTGGTACGGCGCCCCGGCCGGCGTCCCCGGTCGCGGGCCGGCGGGTCACGAGCCGCCCGCGGGCTCCCGCTCCCGGACCGCCGCCCACGCCTCCTCCAGGACCCGGCGGTCGTGCTTGTCGAGCGCGTCCGGGTCGAGCCGCTCGGCGAGGTCGGGCCGCCGCTCCACGGTACGGCGCAGCGCCTGGTCGCGACGCCAGCGCGCGATCGCCGCGTGGTGCCCGGAGAGCAGGATCGGCGGCACCTCGCGCCCCCGCCAGACCGGCGGCTTGGTGTAGACGGGCCCCTCCAGCAGGCTCTCCATCGCGCCGGGCGCGAAGGAGTCGTCGGCGACCGAGGAGGCGTTGCCGAGCACGCCGGGCAGCAGCCGCGCCACCGCCTCGACGATGACGAGCACGGCGGCCTCGCCCCCGGCGAGCACGTAGTCCCCGATGCTCACCTCGTCGGCGCGCAGCCGCTCGCGGTACTCCTCGACCACCCGCGCGTCGATGCCCTCGTACCGGGCGGGGGCGAACAGCAGCCACGGCTCACGGGCGTACTCGAGCGCGACCTTCTGGGTGAACCGCCGCCCGCTCGGCGTGGGCACGACCAGCCGGGGCAGCACGGGCTCCCCGCCGGCCTCCGCGCCGGTCACCCCGTCGGCACCGTGGGCGCCCGGCGCCGCCGCGGAGCCCGCGGAGGCGATGATCGAGTCGATCGCCTCGGCCCAGGGCTCGGGCTTCATCACCATGCCCGGGCCCCCGCCGTACGGGGTGTCGTCGACGGTGCGGTGCACGTCGTGGGTCCAGTCCCGCAGCTGGTGCAGCCGGATGTCGAGGATGCCGCGCTCGCGGGCCTTGCCGATGAGGGAGACCTCGAGCGGCGTGAAGTACTCGGGGAAGATCGAAATGATGTCGACGCGCATCACACGGCCTCGTCGGGGTTGAGGAGCCCCCGGGGCGGGTCTATCACCAGGCGCCCGGCCGCCAGATCCACCTCCGGCACCAGCGCCTTGACGAACGGGATGAGCACCTCACGGCCCTCGTGCCGGACGACGAGCAGGTCCTGGCCGTGGTGCAGCACGTCGGTCACCTCGCCGACGGCCTCGCCCTGGACGGTCGCCACCGACAGGCCGATGAGTTGGTGGTCGTAGAACTCGTCGGGGTCGGACGGCGGCGCGACGTCCGCCGAGTCGATGACGAGCAGCGTGTCCCGCAGGCTCTCCGCGGCGTTGCGGTCGGTCACCTCGTCGAACCGCAGCAGCAGCACGCCGCGGTGCCAGCGCTTCGACGAGACCGTGAGCGGCCCGGCCGACTCCGGCTCGGTGCCGAGCACCGAGCCGGGCGCGAAGCGCAGTTCCGGATCGTCGGTGCGGACCTCAACCGTGACCTCGCCGCGCACCCCGTGAGGACGCCCGATCCGGCCGACGACGAGTTGCACGTGACGATCCCTCTCCTTTTCGCGAATTGCAGCGAGGCCCCGACCATCACAGCAGGGGACCGCCGCACGCCCGCGAGGGCGAGGGCAGGTCCCCTGACCGAAGAGGGCTCGCACCTGTACGGCACGGCCGCGCGACACCACCGCACCCGGCCGGCGCCACCCCGTCACCGCGGGGCCGGGCCCGCGAGGGGCCGGACCGGCGGCCCGGGGACCCGGGGACCCAGGGGAAGCGTCTCGGACGAGGCGGCGCGGTACGGCGCGCGGGCGCGCGAGACCGTGGGCCCGGCCGCGGCCGCCGGTCGGATCAGGGACCGGCGTGCGCCCGGCCGCCCGGGTTCAGCGGGTCTCGTGCAGGTCGAGCAGGTCGACCCGGACGTACTTGCCGTCGGCGAGCGCGTTCACCACGGTGCGCAGCGCCTTGGCGGTACGNCCGCCGCGTCCGATNACCTTGCCGAGGTCCTCCGGATGGACCCNGACCTCCAGGACCCGNCCGGAGCGGATGCGGCGCGCNCGGACCCGGACGTCGTCGGGATTCTCGACGATGCCCTTGACCAGGTGCTCGAGGGCCTCCTCGAGCACCTCAGGCCCCGCCTTCCGGCGCCTGCTCGGCCGGGGTGGACTCCGCGGCGGNCTCGGCCGACTCCTTCTTCTTCGACTTCTTCGGCGGCGTGGGGGCGGNGGCGCCGGTGTCGCCGGACAGNGCCTCCTTCGCNGCGGCCTCGTAGATCGCNTGGCGATCGGGCTTCGGCTCGGCCACCTTGACCTTGTTCTCGGCCGGCTCGCCCTTGAAACGCTGCCAGTCGCCGGTGAGCTTGAGGATCTTCAGCACCGGGTCGGTGGGCTGGGCCCCGACCCCGAGCCAGTACTGCGCCCGCTCGGAGTTCACCTCGATGCGCGAGGGGTTCTCCTTCGGGTGGTAGATGCCGATCTCCTCGATCGCGCGGCCGTCCCGCTTGGTCCGGCTGTCGGCCACGACGATGCGGTACTGCGGATTGCGGATCATACCGAGCCGCTTAAGCTTGATCTTGACTGCCACGGGTGTGGTCAACTCCTGGACTTCGAACGTGATTGAGCGCCGTCACATCGAGTGGGGCACGACGAATGGACGCTCTAGGGACAGGCGCGACCGGCGGAGACGAGAGGGCACCCGCCCGGCCACGATGTTCCAACATGTCATTGTGCCAGACCGCCGGGGTGTTCGCGACGCACCCGCCGCGGGCGTCGCGCCCTCGCCGGTCTCGCTCCCCGGGCGGGCCGGGCCGCATCGGGCGTCGCCGGTGCCGGCCCGCCGGTCCCGGGGTTCACCCCACGTGTCTCACCCCTTCGGGCGCACGCCGAGGAGTTCGAGGGTGGTGATCGCGATCATCGCCACGATGAGGGCCGCCCAGATGTACCGCATCCGGCGGTCGATCCGCTCGCCCCTCTCGTCGTCATCGTGCTCGTCGCTCATTGCGGTCTTCCTTCCGCTCCCCGATCTCCCCGGCGCGGCGGTCACTTCTTACCGGGGAACTTGAGCTTGGACGGGTCGAAGCCGGGCGGCAGGTCGAGGCCGGGCGGCAGCTTGCCGCCGAGCGCGCCGAGGCCGCCGAGCCCGGCCGGCGGCTTCGGCACCGCGTCCTGGGTCCGTCCCGCCTTGCCGAGCGCGGCCTTGCGCGGGTCGCCGCTCACCCTGCGCCCCTTCTTCGCCTTCTTCTGCGCCTTCGCCTTGCGGCCGCCGGGCATGCCCGGGATGCCGAGGCCGCTCGCCATGCGCTTCATCATCTTCTGCGCCTCGAAGAAGCGCATGACGAGGTTGTTCACCTCGGTGACGGTCACCCCGGAGCCGCGGGCGATGCGCTCCCGGCGCGAGCCGTTGATGATCTTCGGGTCGCGCCGCTCGGCCGGGGTCATCGACCGGATGATCGCCGCGATCCGGTCGAGGTCGCGCTCGTCGACCTTGTTGAGCTGCTCGCGCATCTGCCCCATGCCGGGCATCATGCCGAGCAGGTTCTTGATCGGGCCGAGCCGGCGGACCATCATCATCTGCTCGAGGAAGTCGTCGAGCGTGAAGTCCTCGCCCGAGGCGAGCTTGCCCGCCATCTTGGCGGCTTCCTGCTCGTCGAACGTCCGCTGCGCCTGCTCGATCAGGGTGAGGATGTCACCCATGTCGAGGATGCGGGACGCCATCCGGTCCGGGTGGAAGGCGTCGAAGTCCTCGAGCTTCTCACCGGTGGAGGCGAACATGATCGGCCG
>Ga0065720_1003355_pt1 | contig 21118 bp, 20 predicted proteins | sample Thericmetagenome_FD_59107 | JGI IMG/M metagenome (GOLD analysis project Ga0065720, IMG submission 59107) | Thermophilic microbial communities from the Joint Bioenergy Institute, California, USA of rice/straw/compost enrichment - eDNA_2 v2... | ecosystem: Engineered > Solid waste > Grass >...
GGGCCCGACGACGGCGCACCGATCGCCATCTTCACATCAGCGACGCCGACGGCGATCTGGTTGAGCCGCATTCTTAACCTGGATACTGCTCGCACGCTGCAGCTCGCCGGGGCCCTGTACAATACCGCGATTACTGTACTGACAAGGAGGAACGGCTCGCTCTCCCTGCTCAGCTTCAACGCCATACCGCACTTGCGAGACCCTCAGCTTCGCACGTTCCGGTAAGCGCACTGAGAAGAAAGGCGGCGCTAGTCTTCGCCAGGAATCAAGCGTAATAGGGAAAGGTTCACGGATAGCTCGCGGCCATCTCCCGGCGCATACCAGGTTGGCGACGCCAGTACGTCGATCCGATACTGATCCGCGAACGGCAAATTCGCCTCGAGCACGAAAAGACCCGTGCGGTCGAGCGTCCACTCTCCTACCTTTTCGTTGTTCGCCAGCACCGTGATCCGCACGGGTTTGCCCTGCTCGAAGAGACGCTCGTGAGCATGCCCACGAACGCGGATGCGTTGCGGACCTGAGTTCACCCGCTTGAGAACCGCAGCAGCACGTGCGCCGATCCAGCGGTACTTGTTGCCAAAAATGCCTTCCAGTCCGTGCCATCCTTCAAGAAGCCGTGACTCGTGGTTCGGCAGGCAAAAGTCGATTAAGTCCTCGCGGTCGCCAGGGTAAAGCTCAGCACGTTCGCGCGACGGGAGGAGGTTGAAGACGCCGTCCTCGTTCGGGGCGCTATAGCCGCATGAGACACACCGAAGAACGTCCTCGATATCCCGTTTGAGCGATGCGTGGCAGTCCGGGCAGCGCAAGTAGGACTCGAAGCGTTCCATTGAGCCGCTAACCTCGCTTGTTCCCTCCTTGCGGCAAACGGCCGCCAAGGTTCCACCCAGCAGGCGGGCGGGAACCCAGTCCGAGCCGTGGCGGTCAAGGCGGCGGGCAATGCGCTTCATCACACGCTCTCCCCATCCGCGCTGGGGGACGAAAACCTCGTATTCATGCGCGACGAAATGCTTCCGGATCAGCGCGTCCCAATCGGTCAGTCCCATGGTGTGGTTCTGCCGGATGCCGAAGCTCTCTTCCTGGTGCGCACCGATTACGTCCTGCACCAGGTAACCGAGCAGGCCCCAATCGTAGAGCTTCCGCTCCCAGGGCTTCATCGCGTTGTAGTACGGGCATCGATAGAGCCGGAGCGACAGGGCCCGCCGCAGAGGCTCCTCCGCAAACAGGAAAACGCCGCCGGGAGCCAGCACGCGCTTCACTTCCAGAAAGACGCTCTCAATATCCATGAACTGGCTGAGCATCTGGAAAGCCAGGACACAGCGGAGCGAGCCATCGGCAAAGGGCAGGTTCACCGCGTCGCCCGCAATACGGATTGGCGCACGCTGGAGCCGCCACTTGTCCATCAGCGCAATGCCATGGCGAAGAGCATCGGCCGAAAGATCGAGCGCAAAGCCATCGGCTCCGAACTCATTGACCAGCATGTAGCTGGTGTGGCCGGCATTCGCGCCAATCTCGAGAAAGGGCGTCATCGGGCCGATGAACGAAAGATGGTTCCGGATGAACCCGCTGCGCCGGAGATTCTCCTCAAGGTAGGCCGCCATCGCCCGCTCGGGCTCTCCGAGCGAGGCAAAGTTATGGAATTCGACCTGAGCACGCTTTACCGAAAGCGATTGAGGCTGCATTACGTTTACTCAAGGAGCATTTCGAGTTTGAGAGATCGAAGATCGGGCAGCACGAGATCGGGCGCGTGCGCTGCGAGCTCCGGCTCGCTCGACAAGCCTGTGGCGACGGCGACAGCGCAGATTCCGTTCCGCCGGGCCGCGTGGATGTCGTTCGGGTGATCTCCGATCAGGGTGATCCGGCTTTTCGCATGAATCCATCCCTGGCGCCGTGCTTCTCCAATGGCGATGCGGACTAAGCCTGCGCGGTCTCGCGCCAGTTCCGCGAAAGCACCGAAGCGGAAGTAAGAGCGAAGCCCCGCATGCTCCATCTTCTTCCAGCCGATCCGCGTGAGATTGCCGGTAACGAGCCCGAGCGGCACTGCCCTCCTCGTGAGCCGGGCCAGGACGGTGCGTACTCCAGGACAAACCTTGCGCCGGAGATCAGGGCAGCGGCGTACATACATCGACTGCGCACGCCGGACGATTTCCGGCATTGCGGCACGAATGGTTCGAGTCGACGCACCGGCATTCCTCATCATCTGAGCGATGATATCCCGGTCCAGCATGCCCTGCACCGGAATGCCATCGATGCTCGCCTGGATGCCAGTGACACGCCGGACAGCCTCCACCAGAACCTCGCGATGATGCGGTCCCGAGCGGCGGATTAATGTGCCGTCAATGTCGAACAGAACCAGCGCCTGCGCCGGATTGCGTGAGGGAGACATCCTTCACCACCACTATAACCGAGGAGGTCACAGATACCGGGATGCTATCCTGCTCAAGGAGCATAATCCATGGCACCAGAACAAGCCTCTACCATTGCCCAGTTCCTGATCAGCACCGCAGAACGCGAAGCCGAGACGACCCGACGTGTTCTGGCAGCAGTCCCCGCGGATAAGATGGATTTTACTCCGCATCCCAAAAACATGCCGGCTGCTCAGCTTGCCTGGCACGTCGCTAGCGCCGAGGTTTTCTTCTTGAATGGAATCGCCGACGGGCAGTTTAAGGTCAAGCTGATGGAACAGCCCGAATCGGTCAAGACGCCGGCTGACATCGTTGCCTGGCATGCTGCGGAAGCAAAGAAAGCAATCGATCGCCTGAAGAATTTGCCAGCCGAGGCCTGGAGCAGAATCGTTTCCTTCGCCGTCTTTCAGCGCCCGGCAATTGAGTATCTCCTCATGAGTACGGCGCACATGATTCACCACCGCGGTCAGCTCTCGGTCTACCTGCGTTTGATGGGCGCTTCCGTTCCGTCGATTTACGGACCAAGCGCGGATGAGCCCCCCGAGGCTGAAGAGAAAACAGCCAGCGCCTGACACTTAAGTCACCGAGCCGTGCGGATGCGGTAATCCTGAACTTGCGGCATCCGCACAACGCGGCACATTTCAAAGAGCCTCGATCGCGCTCGCGCGCCGATGCGCTCAGCCAGCGTCGTCCGGTACTCCACCTTGCCCGGAAGGCTCGAAGATCGCTCCATGAGCACCCCGCCTGCATCCGGATCGGGCAAGTTCGTCGTAGCGATCAGCGGNTTCCGGTGGTTGCAGCGGTAGGTGATGATCGAGTTGATCGTGTCCTCCGTCCAGTCCGTGATCCTNTGCGATCCGAGGTCGTCGAGCAGCAGGACCTCAGCCTCAAGAGCCGAGCGGTAAGCTTCCTTGTCGCAGTACTGGCCAGCCTCGTTATAGCTGGACCGGATGCGATCCAGAAGATTGAGGTAGTCAAAGAAGAGGCCTTCAAAGCCCCGCGCGATCAGAATGCGCAGCGCGGCAACGGCCAGATGCGTCTTGCCGGTGCCGGGATCCCCGATCAGCAGGAGGCCCGGTTTATCCCCATTTGGAAATTCGCGCGTGTACCCCTTCACGAGAAGCAGCACGTCGGCGAGACCGCGCCGTGCAATCTGGTTGTCCTGCGGCAGCGAGAAATTGTCAAAGGAGGCCTTCGCGTAGTTGATCGGGATGTTGGCGCGCTCCTCCAGATAGCGTGTTCTTTCCTCGAAAGCGCAGTCGCACCGCTCCGCCCCGGATAGCCCATGGCGCTCGATGATCTTCCAGCCGGTACCTCCGCACTTCGGACAGACATTACTTCCCATCGTAAGTTCCTATTATCGCGCGCTCGTCGTTATTCGATCGCGACGAGGACTTCTCCGGCTGCGACGGCCGCTCCCTCGCGCGCGGACAACTGCACAACAACGCCGTCGCGCGGAGCCCGCAGTTCATTCTGCATCTTCATCGCCTCAACGACGACGAGGCCCTGCCCCGCCTGCACCGAATCTCCATGCGCCACGAGCACCCTGACGACCTTGCCCGGCATGGGCGCCGTCACATTTTGCCTGCCGTCGAGAATGGCGCCCGCTTTCCGGCCCCGCCTGGATCTCGGATCAAGGACTTCAATTGGATACTCACACCCGTCGACGTCGACGAGCCAGTGGTGGTCTCGCTGGATGATCCTCACCTCGAAACTGCGGCCATTTGCGAGGACGGAGTAGACTCCCGGCTCTACCTCGAGAACAGAAGCGGTTCCCTCCCGGCTCTCCTCGCCTGCCCAGTCAGCCCGAAACGTCCAATCGCCGCCCTTCCGCTGAAGCTCCAGGTGACCATCCTTGTCACCAAGGCGAATGTCGAACTTCATCGGAACATCTCCTGACGGCCAGCGATCCGCCAATTACTTTGCACGGGCGGCGAGGCAGGCGCCGGAGGACGTGTCTCCATTGATCGGATGGCGGCAACTAAGGCCGCAATCGCTTCCCGGTCGGCATCAGCCCTGCTTCCCGTCGCGCCGTGCCGCCGCTTAAAGAAGCCCTCAATGAAGTCTGTGTGAAGCGCACCCTGCCGGAAGCAGACGTCCGCTAGAATTTCCCGGAAGAAGGAGATGTTGGTCTTGACACCCGCGATGTAGCATTCGTCGAGCGCCCGGAGCATTCGATCAATGGCTGCCCCGCGATCGGGCGCCCAGACAGCGAGCTTGGCCAGCAATGGGTCATACTCCACGGGTACCGTCCAGCCCTCGAAGATGCCGGAGTCGAGCCGGACTCCCGGTCCATGCGGCATAGAGAGCCGCGCGATGCGCCCCGGTGAGGGAAGGAATCCGTTATCGGGGTCTTCCGCATAGATGCGGCATTCAATGGCAGAGCCTCGCCACGTAATGTCCTCCTGACGGATCGGGAGCCGCTCGCCTGCCGCAATTCGAATCTGCCACTGCACCAGATCCAGCCCGGTAACAAGTTCCGTGACCGGATGCTCCACCTGAAGGCGAGTGTTCATCTCCAGGAAGTAAAAGTTGTCGTTCTCATCAACCAAGAACTCGACCGTCCCTGCGTTGTAGTAACCAACGGCGCGGGCGGCGAATAGCGCGGCTTCTCCCATCTTCTGGCGCAGTTCCGGATGCTTGATCATAAGCGGCGAGGGACATTCTTCAATGACCTTCTGATGCCGCCGCTGCACAGAGCATTCCCGTTCGCCAAGATGGATCAGGTTGCCGAAGCGGTCTCCGAGAACCTGGATCTCGATGTGACGGGGCCTCTCGATCAGCTTCTCGATATAGACGGAAGCATCGTGAAAGGCGCGATCCGCTTCACTCGCGGCGTCGCGCAGGGCGGCATCCAGTTCCTCTTCGCGGTCAACCCGGCGCATCCCCTTGCCCCCGCCGCCCGCTGCCGCCTTCAGGAGCACCGGATATCCAAGCTCGGCGGCAATCCGGCGTGCTTCAGCCGGATCGCGCACCGGCTCCTCCGTCCCGGGGATGACCGGCGTCCCGGCTGCCTTTGCCTTCCGGCGGGCCGCCGTCTTCGATCCCATCTGCCGGATGGATTCAGCCGAAGGGCCGATGAAGGTAACGCCAGCTGTCTCGCAGGCAGCAGCGAAATCGGCGCTCTCGCTTAGAAAGCCGTATCCGGGATGGATGGCATCGGCGCCGCAAGCACGCGCTGCTTCCAGGATCCGGGGAATGTTCAAATAGCTCTCGCTCGAAGACGCGGGGCCGATATGGATTGCTTCATCCGCCATTCGCACTGCAAGCGACGCCCGGTCTGCATCAGAGTATGCGGTCACGCTCGTGATGCCCATTTCGCGCAGCGCACGAATGATCCGCACCGCAATCTCACCGCGATTCGCTACCAGTACCTTCCGGAACATGCACGAAAATTGTAGCGCATGGCGGAAATTGGGCGGCTTCGTGAGCCGCCAGAAGTGTGTTATGGCTGATGCACTGCTACGTGCTGAACGGCGTCGAGAGCAGCAAGCTCCTCCAGTTTGTCCCACGCCAACCGCCCAATCCGCACTTTGGCAACTTTCGGTGGGACTGTCGATTCGAATCCGAGCCGCTCCAGCGCATCGAGCACATCCGAAGTAGCCTCGACGAGCCAGACCTCGATCGTCACTTTTCCCTCGATAACCAGCTTCCTGTCGGCCTCGCTGAGGCTTCCGTTGCGGAGCCGATCGAGGAGGGCAGCCAGCTTTGGATGCAGCTTGCCGGACGCACTGGCTTCGACTACGGAAACATACCCCGAAGCCCGCTTCGTCACGTACGCAGGTTGATGTCCTGCGGGAGGTCCAAAAACGATTGGTGGCCCAGACATTGGCGCAGCCATTGCCACCCAATCGGGTTCGCCGAAAATACTGTGGTGGTTCACCCCATCCGGCATCTCGACCGGAACTTCGATACGCCTTGGAGCGCCACCCTCGTTGACGATTTTCTCTTCGACGGCGACAAAGGAAGTAAACTGCGTCATCAACCCGTACTTGAGTCCGAGCTCCGTGATTGCCTCCTTCAAGTCCCGCCTCGTGGTTCCCATCTGCAAGCCGTTCCAATCCTGCGACATGAGGTCATCGACCCGGGCACGGGCCCAAACGCTTGCGAGCGCGCGATTCTCCGACTGATGCTTTGGCAGCGAAACGGGAATCTCCCGAACGACTTCCCTGCCCGACATCCACCCTTTCATCCGGATGACACCACTCGCCGGCGCGCGGTAGCGGCCATGCAGCACAACCGGGCTGGCGCTGAAAAGGTCGGGGATCCGCTTCGGATAAACGTCCTCCACGGGGAGTCCGTTGAAGTCGACCGAGATATCAGTCAGCAAAGGATTGCGGATACGCTCGTGAAAGCACCGGGCGGCAGCCGTTCCGTCGTCGTTCAGACCCACGTATTCGACGGCACCCCTTCCTTCGTCAGCCATCTTGTCAAGCAGAAACCGGTTGACCGAAGATCCGATGCCGAACAAAAAGACCCGCGCGTTCCTGTGCTTTCGTATTTCCCCAAGAATCTCCATGTCATTGCCAACATAGCCGTCAGTCATGAAGCAGACGATCCGAATCTTGCCGGTATCCCCGGTCGTCCGAAGGGCCGCTCGTACCGCCTTCATCATCTCAGTGCCGCCTCCCGCCCAGCGGTCTGCCAGAAACTTCCGGGCGCGCGCCAGGTTTGCTTTGGTAGCGGGCACCGGCTCCGGAAAGAGGATCTTGCTATCGCCGGCGAACGTGATGATGTTGAACGTATCGCGAGGATAAAGTCCGTTCAAAGCAAGCATCATCGTCTCGCGGGCCTTCTCCATTGGAAAGCCATACATCGAACCCGAGGTGTCGAGGACGAAGACCAGCTCTTTCGGCGTCACATCTTCCTCGGTGACTCGCTCGGGAGGCTGAAGCACGAGGGTGAAAAATCCATCGTTCCCACTGCGGTGCGTAAGGATCGCCTCCTGCATCTCCTTGTAGGCGACGCGATACCTCAGCAGGAAGTCCTTGTTTGGGATTTCCGCTTTCCTGCTCAAGCGAACCAATGCCCGGCTCGGGCCCGAATATTCTGTCGCAATCTCATGAGTCGGCGACTCGACATCGCGGATCGGGACGCCTGCATCCAGCCGCACTGCAATGGAAATGTCGTGGCCGGCCCGTGTACCGGGCGGTGTCACAGGCGGTGTGATACGCGAACCATCACGTACCCGGTCGGTATCCGGTCCCCAGCCTCCGCCGGACCTTCCGGTCTCGAAATGCCCCGGGATGTACCGCGGGCCAACCACCATCGGAAAGCTGAATTGATACACACCATCGTCGTACCTCAGAGTCTCCACATAGCGGATGACAATCTTGACCTTCTCGCCGGGCGGGATGTTTGCAACAGATTCGGTAAAAATGTTTGGCCGCTCCTGATCGAGCAGAGCGGAAGTTTGGCCGCGGTTCCGGGCAGCCTCGTAAATGGCTCGAGCCTCTTCCCGCCGCTTGATGACGCCCTTTACAGTCCGCTCGCCGATGCGGATCACCATCTCGTCAACGGCGCTGCCCGGTGGCAGTGGAAATGTGTAGACCGCTTCAATCTTTTCCTGGAAGGGATTTTCGAACTCCTGGGTGACAGTGACGCGCGCGAGAAATCCGCTAATCTTGGCTTCGACGTCAGTATGGCGGAGCGGGCAGAGCGCCGGCATCGCACCTTCCGTGTCAGTGCGAGCAAGCACACCCGCAGCGGATGAGAGATCCGGACTACTAGCGGCAATTAACATGCCTGAACTTAACACGGCCAGAAGCAGGGCGGCAGGCGCGCTGGTACTAAAACGTACGGAAGGTCGAGGGAAACTGGAAAGCCTCAGCGGCATTGTTCTTCCTCCCAGCCGGGGAAACATAACCCGGCTCTTCGTAAGAGGAATGTCTCGTTTGGAACTTTCCTTTCAGCGGAGATTCAACGATCAGCGAACGGGAATGGCGACGTGCAGCAATTGCGTGTCAGCCGGAGCGGTAAGCCGCCACGCCTGGCCCATGGCGGTCGGAGCGCCCGAGGGTTCCGGGTGACGGGACAGCAGGGTTTGAGGGTCCGATTCGGCCGTGCGCGTGACGTACACGTGGATCGATCCTGCAGAGCCTTCCCGCAGCGAGTAGGACGCCTGCCGCGTGCCTCCTGGCCCGGCGAGGCTGGACACCGGCGTTACCAGGACTGTCCCGTTCGAGCCTGTGCGCAGGACGTAAATGTAGCCCGGAGGACTTGCCTCCACGGTGAGATGCAACGCGTCGATCGACTTCGGCTGATCGTTGAGAGGCTCCAGACTGCCGTCCGAGCGCAGCGCAGCGAGCGTGTACCGGACTGTCATCTGTTGAGGCTGTACCGGTCGAGCCGGTGCCCGTAAGGCCTCGGCCGGCGCCGACAAGGCTACCGCGTCCGGCGCAGCCGCGGTGTCCACGGACTGTCTTGCCGCTTCCGGCCGCCGGGCTGCGCGGAGCGGAGCCGCTTCGGGAGGCTCTGGAGCAGCAGTTGTTTTCTGCTGGCGTTCGCTTCGACCGTCAGCCGATTCAATTGGCGCCGCGGTTTTCGATGCAGCGGTCCGGGCATCCACGATTTGGGTTTGCTCCGGAGATTGCCGGGCGCGGTCGAGAACAATGAAGGTTGTAAGACCCACGACGATCAGGCTTGCGGCGAGTACGAACCGCGGCCGCAGCCACGGGATCAAGGATGGCTTCCGGTTAGCTTCCGGTAGCGCATTCAATAACTGGCGGCGGACGGCGGGATCCGCAAGCACTTCACGAAGAGCTTCCTCCTCGGCGAGAGCGTCGAAAAGCCGCTGGTCTTCGAGTGCCGCAGCGAACAGAAGCGCGCGTTCTTCCTCCGTCAGATTGCCCGCGGCGTATCCGCCCAGAAGCTTTTCTGCCTGCTCGCGCTTCATTTCTCCCATCGGCCTCCCATCCGGTCGAGCAATTCTTTGCGGCAGCGGAAATCCCACGTGTAGATAGTATTGATGGCCTTCACACCCATGCTCACCCGAATCTCCTCAAAGGTTCGCCCTTCGAGCTTCATTCGGAAGATCTGCCGGCAGCGAGTCCCCATCTTGGAGACCGCGTCCTGCAAACGCTTGAGCATCTCTTTGCGTGCAAAGAGCCGTTCCGGATCCAGATCTCCACTTGACAACGGGAGGTCGTCCACCGGGACGTCCGCTGCTTCGCGGCGTACCGCGGCCTTTCGTTGGAGAGTAATGATTTTGAAGCGCAGGATCTGGAGGGAGAGCGGAAGAAGCTCTTCGATCTTCGTTACGTGGCTGTACCTATCGTGAAGGACCATCAGAACTTCCTGCGCCAGATCCTCTGCGGCTTCCCTGGAATAGCGGGATGCCGCAAATCCCACGATCCTTTCACGCAGGCGGCAGAGCAGTTCCTCAGATGCGGCCAAGGAACCGGAAATCTGCTCGCCTGTTGTACCTTTCTCGCTCACAAAATCCTGCTATAAATACTCAGAATACGCACTGCAGGCCATCCGGTTCGACTCAGCCAAGGCGGCCGGCCATGGTACAGTCATAGATTATCGGAACACTACGCAGGGCGTGAGCCAACACGCTTTTTTCTTGAGATGCAACAAATGTATATAGCCCGGGGTTGGAGGCGATCGGGACGATGGTAAAGCACAGCGACGACATCAAGAGTTCGCTGAAGCGGCGGGGTATTCGCCTCACACGGCAGCGCCAGATCCTGCTTGATCTCATTGATAAGTCGGGCGAGCACCTGGACGCCGAGCACCTTTACCAGATGGCGAAGGAGATTGACCCGAAGCTCAACCGCGTCACTGTCTACCGGACACTCAAGCTGTTAAAAGTAGGAGGGCTGATCGACGAACTCGATCTCATGCACTACGAGGGTGATCAGCACTACTACGAAACCCGGATGAAGCAGGAGCACGCTCACGTCATCTGCCTACGGTGCGGCCGCGTGGAGGAATTTTTCGGCGAGCCGTTGCAGAAGCTCCGCCGGCAGGTCGAAGCGCACTTCGGATTTGAGATTCTGACCGCCCGAACCGAGATCGGAGGATACTGCGCGCATTGCCAGGTCCTGCGCTCTCGCGAGGCCCAGGAGGCGGCAGAGGCCGCCGAGACGGAGGAAGCGGCGCTTCCTGGCGCACGGAGCCGCTCCCGCCGGACATGACCGGCGCGGAGCCGTCGCGCGGATTCGCCCCACATCCGGCAGCGCTCGTGGTGGTGAATCCAGCGGGAAACCGGAGCCGCGTTCCTATCCATCCTCTTCCGTTTCTCATTGGCCGTCACCCGGACAATCACCTCGTGGTGCGCGATAATCGCGTCTCGCGCACGCATGGTCGCATCGTCCTCGAACGCGAGGGCTATGTGCTCGAAGATCTGGACAGCACGCACGGTCTCTACGTAAACGGCCGCCGCATCCGCCGCCAGCTTCTTCGCAACGCGGACCGGATCGAATTCGGCATCGCGGACTCCTACCACCTGGTCTTCACCCACGAGGAAGGCGAGCTCAGCCGCCTTATCGAGCACCTGGAAATTCCAGGGCGGCCCGCCACCGGAAACCTGGGTAAGCTGCGGGCGCTAATGGAGGTCGCTCGGGCCCTCCAGACTTCCCTCTCTGTCGATGACGTACTGGCAGCCGTCGTCAATGCCGCGCTCGCCGTGACGGGCTCCGAGCGGGGATTCCTGCTGCTTCGGGAAGGAGATGACCTCCAGGTTCGCGTCGCGCGGGATCGCCATGGCTCACCGCTGCCACCTACAGATTTGCGGGTCCCCACTCGCCTCATTAACCGGGCGCTCCAGCAGCGCCGTGAGCTGCTTTCGATGAACTTCGATCCGGCTAGCGCGGAGGATCAGGCAGATCGAAGCGTTCTGAATCTGGAGTTGCGCAGCGTTGTCTGCGTTCCGCTGATTCGCCTGCCTACTATGACAGGCGATGAAACCATGACCATCGCCGCGAACAACCAGACAGCGGGCTTGCTGTACATGGATTCCCGTATCGGTGCGGCTGATCTCTCCTCCGGCAACCGCGAACTGTTACAGACGCTGGCGCTCGAAGCGTCGACGATCCTCGAGAATGCGCGTCTGCTCGAACAGGAGCGGCAGAGGCAGCGTCTCGAGGAGGAACTGGATATCGCTCGCGAGATCCAGATGAGTCTGCTCCCGAAAGACCTCCCTCAAGACGGCTGGTTTCGCGCAGTCGCTCGTAGTATTCCCTCGCACGCCGTCGGCGGAGATTACGTGGATGTGCGCCGGGTCAACGATGACTGCTGGGCTGTGATCATGGCCGACGTTTCCGGCAAAGGCGTAAGTGCCGCTCTACTCGCGGCCCTGCTGCAGGGAGCATTCCTGCTTGGAACCGAGGGGCCCCTGCAGGCTGATGACATGATGCAGCGCATCAATTTGTTCCTCCACGAGCGCACGGGCGGCGAAAAGTATGCGACTGCCTTTTTCGGCTTACTGAATCGCGATGGCGTTCTGCGCTGGACCAATGCCGGCCATTGCGCGCCAATCATTCTCCGTCCGAACCGCCTGGAATCTCTGGATCCAACCGGTATGCCCCTCGGGCTGCTTCCGCAGGCAGAGTTTACCGTGAAGGAAACAAGACTCGGGTCCGGCGAGAAACTGGTGGTTTTCACGGACGGAATCACCGAAGCGCAGAACGTGAAAGGTGAATTCTTCGAGGTCCGCCGCGTAAGAAAGCTGCTCGAACGGACGGCGCAAGCTGATTGCTCCCGCCTGGTGGAAGCGATTCTCTCAGGCGTGGAAGAGTTCACCGGCGGCACCCCCCAAAGCGATGACATGACGTGCCTTGTTTGCGAATTCGCAGGCTGAATCTTCAAAAGTAAAGGCAGCTTAAGGAAACGATACACAGGCGGCTAGTCGTCTAAATGGCATAAGCAGCGCCGACGCGGAACTCCCAACGTGATCGTGGTAAGCTGGTTCTGTATTCGGGCGATGGAATGAAGCGCTTCGTATTGTGGGACTATCCTCGAGCAAGCTGGCAGTACGACGTGATGGTCATACTCATCCTCGCCTTTGTGTTCCTCACGCCTCGAGAATGGTTCCGGGATCGGCCCCGGCAACCGAACAGCGGCGTAGTGACCCTTCCGGCTGAGGCCGGAACAAGCGTGCACTGGGTAGAGCCGAGCCTGCTTGCCGGGGTACCGGAAGACAAGCGATTCGAGAAAGCCAGCGACGTGATCCGGCGGGAGAAGCGCCAGCGCCTCGTGCGGCTCGAACCCCTCGTCGACTCCGAGAACGAACTTCGAGGCTTCATGGCCTACACCCGACCGTGACGGCACTGCGGAACGGAAGCCTGATGCGTTTTTCCTTTCTAATCGCACCCGCGCTTGTTTGCGCCTTTTCCCTTACCGGATTTGCAGCCACGAACGGAATTGATGCCGTGCTGGCCAGGATGGATCAGTCAGCGGCGAAGTTCAATGCGCTCTCGGCAAATCTCCGGCGCGTTAGCTTCACCGCGGTTCTGAACGAGACAACCTCAGAGAGCGGCACCATCCTCATACGCCGTCCGAAGCCGCGCGACATTCAGATGCTCGTTGAGATTCGGGAGCCCGATCAGAAGTCGGTCTCTTACATGAATCGCAAGTGGCAGATCTTCTACCCGAAGATCAACACTGTGCAGGAGTACGACCTCGGCAAGCAGGGAGCCCTCGTTGACCAGGCTCTACTGCTCGGCTTTGGAACGTCTACTCCCGAACTGTTGCGTCACTACGACGTGAAGTACATCGGAGAGGATGTTGTGGAAGGCGCCCCTGCTTCCCGTTTGGAGCTGATACCGAAATCCAAAGAGGCCCGCCAGCACATTGCTCGGGTAGAGCTATGGATTTCCGAGCAGGGACACCCGGTTCAGCAAAAGATCCATCAGCCGTCCAAGGATTACTACCTGATCACGTATTCGGACATCAAGCTGAATCCCAGCCTGACGGCAGAGAGCGTGAAGTTGAAATTGCCGAAGAATGTCAAGAAGGAATACCCTCAGCGGTAGCTAATTCCTGCCGATGCCTAGCGCTCCTCAACCGCCAACTCACTCTTCAGGGCGCTTGGCCTTTCTCGATTGGACCCGAGGCCTTGCAGCCGTGATCATGCTGCAAGGGCACGTCTTTCATTCACTGACTGCGAAAGAACTTCGGCAGGATGCTCCCTATATCCTGTCCCAGTTCGTCGGCGGGATCACGCCCGCCATTTTTCTGTTTCTCACCGGTGTCACCCTGGCTTTCCTGATGGAGAGCCGGGCACGGCAAGGAGTTCCGCCGCTGGGCCGCATCCGCGCGGCGCTTCGGCGCGCCGGATACCTTCTGACACTTGCGTTTCTCTTTCGCCTCCAACTGTGGCTTTTCGCGTGGCCGTACAGCCCGTGGACGGACCTCTTCAAGGTGGACATTCTGAACTGCATGGCGCTTGCGGTTGGAGTGATGTCGCTGACGAGCGTTCTCAGCGCCGCAGAGCGTGTACGCGTTGCCCTTCTTGTTGGAATCGGCATCGCGGCGGCGTCGCCAATCATCTCGGGCCTCGACTGGTCATCCGTCCATCCTTTCCTGGCGGCCTACCTGGTCCCGGATTATCAGACATTCAGCTTCTTTCCATGGGCCGCCTTCGTCGCCTTTGGCGTGAGCGCCGGAAGCCTGCTGCGCCTCCCGCAACCCGTGGATTTGGCGAGGCTCATGCAATGGGCGGCCATTATGGGTTTCGGCCTGATCCTTGGCGGCCGCTACTTTGCGGAAATCCCGTACTCTCTCTATCAAAAATCGGAATTCTGGCTGAACAGCCCGGCACTCGTGTTTATTAAAGTCGGGGTGATTCTTCTCATCGCTGCCTTCGCCTACCTCTGGTGCCAGCAGGAGTCCGTCCAGAGGTGGAGCTGGGTACGCCAGTTAGGGACGACCTCACTCATCGTCTACTGGGTTCACATCGAACTGGTGTACGGCCGCTGGATGGGAAGCTGGAAAGAATCGCTAACAGTTCCGCAGACGCTGGCCGTCGCCATCGTCGTCATTCTGGCAATGCTTGCGCTCTCGATTGCTCAGACAAAGTGGAAAGCTTCGTTCAGGAGCTGGGTGGACGGCCTTCGCAGCTGGGCCGCAAGTGAAAGGCTTGCCGAGCGCCGCGTCTCAGGCGACTAGCGACTTAACCTGCAAGGCGTTCGCCGGCAAGGCGGAGTTCCCGACGGACGCGCTTCAATGCCCGTTCGCTGATCAGATTCGCCACCTTATCAAGCAGTTCCGGGACATCCTCCGGCTCAATCAGAAGCTCGCGCTCGCCGACTGCCCAATCGGGCTGAATGCTGTCATTCTGATACGTGGTAATGAGCGCGGTAGCCGGCTTGTAGCGCATCATCCGGGCATGAGCCAGAACCTTCAGCCCGGACTCCGGCATCTCCATGCTCAGATCACTCAGCACGAGTTCATACTCGTGCTCTTCAAGCCGCTCAACGGCTTCCGCCGCGGAGGCGACTGTGTCAACATGATAACCGCCAGCCTGCAGGACCGTCTGCAAGGTTAATCGGGAAGCCGGATTGTCGTCCGCCAGCAGCACTCGCGCCAGCGCCAAAGGCCTTTTCTCGGCCTCCTCCGTAAACTCAACAGAATCCACAAACTGCTCGGTCGGTCTCACGTCGCTTCCAGTGTAACCCAAACTGCCACAAAACAATCCCAGAACTTGCCACTACAGAAGTAGAAACAGACTCGGGAACGTTTGTATTTCCAGTGCTAATTATTGGAAAACACGATCGAAGATCTTGTCGACGTTGCGCAGCTGCCTCTCCAGCGAGAACGCCTCGGCGATCTGATCGCGGCTCAGGTAGCGGGCAATCTCCGGATCCGCCTCGATAGCAGCCCGAAAATCCCCATCCTCGTGCCACGCCTTCATCGCGTGCGCCTGCACCACCCGATACGCCTGCTCCCGAAGCATTCCTGCCGCAGCGAGGTCCAACAGAAGCTGCCCGGAAAAGATCAGTCCGTGAGTCGACTCGAGATTCCGCTTCATTCGTTCCACGTTCACCACCATGCCGCTCACGAGCCACTCCGTTTTCGCGAGCAGATAATCAACCAGGATCGTAGAATCCGGCAGGATGACCCGCTCCACTGACGAGTGGGAGATATCGCGCTCATGCCAGAGGGAAATATTCTCGTAGGCAGCCTGCACGTTCGACCGCACCACGCGCGCCAGCCCGCAGATCTGTTCTGCGGTGACGGGATTCCGCTTGTGGGGCATCGCCGAACTGCCTTTTTGGCCCGCGGCGAAAGGCTCTTCCAGCTCGCGAACCTCCGTACGCTGGCAGTGCCGCACCTCAAGGGCGATCTTCTCGCAGAGCGCGGCGACCAGAGCCAGGACCGAGAGATAGTTGGCGTGGCGGTCTCTGGACAGCACCTGCGAGCTGATTGGAGCGGGCCGGAGTCCAAGCTTTTCGCAGATTCGTTCTTCCGCCTCGGGACCGATGTGCGCGAACGTCCCGACGGCGCCGGAAATCTTCCCTACCCGCATCTCCTCGGCCGCCGCCTGGAGACGCTGCTGGTTCCTCCGCGCCTCGTCATACCACAGCGCGAGTTTCAAGCCGAAGGTAATCGGCTCCGCATGAACGCCGTGCGTCCGTCCGACCTGTACGGTGTGCTTGTGCTCCATGGCACGGCTTTTCAGGCTTTCGGTAAGCTTGCCCAGCGACTCGAGCAGAAGCGCCGAAGCCTGTTTGATCTGGAGCGCCTGAGCCGTATCGACCACATCATTCGAGGTCAATCCGTAGTGCAGCCAGCGCGATGCTTCGGCATGTCCGGCCGCAGCCATCGTTTCGGCAACAGCAGTCGTGAAGGCGATGACGTCGTGCCTGACCTCGCGCTCGATCTCGAGAATGCGCTCGACACGGAATCCTGCATGGGCTCGAAGGAGATGTGCTGCTTCCCTCGGTACTTCTCCGAGCTCAGCCAGCGCCTCCGAGGCGGCTAGTTCCACCTCCAGCCACTGACGGTACTTATTCTCATCGCTCCAAATGCGGCCCATCTCAGGCCTGGTATAGCGGGCTATCATAAACTGGATTCCAATCAGGCGCGCGGCCTCAGAGTTGAAATACCTCGGTTTGCAGGCGAGGCTCAGCGACGACGAGCCGGGTCTTCAGGCCGCGGCGCTCGAGCGCCTGCGACGCCACTAGACGTACGATCTCCGGATGATTGTTCTGCTCGCTCAGGTGACTGAGAACGAGCGTCCCGGTCGTCCCGTCAAGATTTTCGGCAATGTAGTCGCAGACCGTGTCGTTCGAAAGATGTCCCTTTCGCCCCATCACGCGCTGTTTGAGCGACCACGGATACGGCCCCACTTTCAACATCTCGACGTCGTGATTTGATTCAAGAATCAGAAAATCGCACGATCGCAGGTGCACTTTGATGGAATCCGGCATGTAGCCCATATCCATCGCAACCCCGATCTTCACCCCCTCGGCCCGGAAGGTGAATCCGACAGGATCCACGGCATCATGAGGGATCGTGAAGCTTTCGATCGTAATATCGCCGATCGTGAAGCCCGCGCCAGCTTGAAAGGTCTCGACGTGCGGTTCGCAGGATTCCCAGGAAATCGCCGGTGCAGTGAGTTTTGAGAGATAGACAGGCAACCGCCGCCCGCTTTTGGACGGGCGCGCCAGGGCAACGAGACCGGCGACATGATCGGAGTGCTCATGCGTCACGACGATCGCATCGAGCTTTCCGGGGTCCTCGCCAATCGCGGCCAGACGGGCAAATGTTTCCCGGCGGCTCAGCCCTGCATCGATGAGAATCCGGGTGCGTTCCGTGCCGAGAAATGTACAGTTGCCGGAACTACTGCTGGCGAGCACACAGATCTTGACGATATGAAGCCTCCCAAAGCTTCTGTTGTAGCACGAACCGGATTGTAGCTTGCTGTCACAACACGTTGCGGGGTGTTTCCGCCTTATGGTCAGACAAGAAATCTTCTACTCCCCTTTTCCGCCGTAGCTCCCGGGTCGGGGGTATGGGATGCCCCCTTGACCTGCCTTATCCTGAAGCCGGGATGTTTCGCATCATGCGCCGTTTACACCGAACCCGCCATTCAAGGAGGACCTCTTGACGCAGCCATCGCCCCTGACTCTGACAGTTGGGTCCTGGGTCGTGCCGAACCGCAGATGGATCCTCGGATACGCCCTCATGGTCGGGGCGCCAATCCTCGCTCTCGCGGCGATTCTGGAGTACGGCGCCAGTTCCCTCGCACCAACGGAGATTCCTGCGCTCGCGCGCGATGCAGCCGGCAGCGGCATCGGCAGTTCTGTTCTGAACCTCGTCATTCTCCTGCTGCAAATCGCGATCGTTGTAGTTGCGGCACGGTCAGCCGGCATGATCGCACGCCGGATGGGGCAGCCGCAGGTTGTCGGTGAGATGGCGGCAGGAATTCTGCTCGGGCCATCCTTCCTTGGTGTATGGGCGCCGCAACTGTATCACGCTCTTTTTCCTCCGAGCAGCCTCGGACACCTCGGGACATTGAGCCAGGTGGGACTGCTGCTCTTCATGTTCATGGTGGGGATGGAGTTCGACCCGCGGATGCTGCGCAAGGAGGGACATGCGGCCTTTCTGACCAGCCACGTCAGCATCAGCGTGCCTTTCCTGCTAGGCGCTCTGCTGGCGCTGTATCTCTATCCGCGTCTTGCAGAACAAGGCGTCAGCTTTCCCGAGTTTGCGCTCTTCATCGGCGCAGCGATGAGTGTCACTGCCTTTCCGGTGCTTGCCAGGATCCTGTCGGAGCGCAATATGCTCCGCACGAGGATCGGAGGCGTCACCCTGGCATGCGCTGCCATCGACGACGTAACAGCATGGTGCATCCTCGCCTACATCCTTGCCATGGTGCGAGCAAACGAGGCGGTCTCGCTCTGGACAACGATGGGCGGGCTGACGCTGTTCGTGTTTCTCATGTTTACCGTGGTACGGCGCCTTCTGCGGCACTTTGAAACGGTCTACCGCAAGCGAGGCAGAGTCTCGGACGACATGATGGGACTCATCCTTCTGTTCCTGCTCGCTTCGGCCGCTGTTACGGAATGGCTCGGTGTGCACATTCTGTTTGGAGCGTTCCTCTTCGGCGCCATGCTTCCCAAGAATGAGGGTTTCCTTCTCCAGGTGAGTGAGAAGCTGCACTCCATCGCAGTTGTTCTCTTTCTGCCGATCTTTTTCGCCTTCACCGGACTGCGGACGAGCCTCGGCTCGATTCAAGGCGCCGAAATGTGGTTCTACTGCCTGCTGATCACCGCGGTTGCCGTGGCCGGCAAACTGGGTGGATCTGCCGTGGCGGCGCGGATCTCGGGGCTGAGCTGGCGCGAGGCGGCGGTCATCGGAACCTTCATGAACACCCGGGGCCTCATGCAACTCGTGATCCTGAATATCGGGCTCGACCTCGGCATCATCTCGCCCACCCTCTTTTCGATGATGGTCGTCATGGCTCTGGTGACGACTTTCATGACAACGCCCGTGCTGCAATGGATCGGCCCTCGCAGCCCGCATCCGGAAAGCCAGCCCGCTCCCCGCTCAGGGTTAACACCGTCCTTGGAACCGGAAACAGGAATAGCGCATCCTGTATGACATGAAGCACCTTCTCTTGACCCGTCCCGCTACTGCGGGATTATTCGCGCTGATTTGCGCGCTGCCAGCCGCGGCAGACACGCGCTTCACGGTGAGCAGAATGACGCGCAACGACGTCCCTTTCGGCAAAGGGCAGTGCGATATTCGCCTCAGGGTGGATCACGAGGTCGAGGTCTCGGTGCAGGGATCGCAAGTATTCGTTCGCACCATCGCGGGCAGAGATGCGCAGGATGCAGGGTCTGAGTGCAACGAGCCCCTTCCCCGCGGCGACGTGCAGAATTTCCGCTTCGAGAAGCGCGACGGACGCGGCGATATCAAGCTCCTCGCCGAACCTTCCAGGAGGAATGGATACCGGGCAGTGGTGCGGATCCGCGACGGCAGCGGCGGCGACGACCGATATCACTTCCGCCTCACATGGGATATCACCAGCAATGAAGGATGGGACGACCGGCGCTCTCGTTCCAGACAAGATTTTCGAGGCGGCTATGCTCCGGGAGCGACGATTCGCTACCGGGGCAGCGGCAGTGGAACTTACGCCCGGTCCGGGCAACGCAGCGAGGCGATCGACGATGCGGAGATTGTCATTGATAGCGACGGAACCGTAACGGCCACTTTCGAGACAGACCGGCGCCGTCGCATCTCCTTCACGGGCAGGGTCACCGACCGTCGAAACAGCATCATCCGGGCAGACGTTGTCTCGAGTAACACCGTGCGTGACCTGCACGGCGAGATGACCATCACACTCGACCGCGGGCGGGAGATTGACCAAGTCAGCCTGAACGGACGGTCACGCGGGGAGAATGTCACGCTCAACTGGAGCCGCTAACTGCCATCCTTACATTTGCCAGCAACTCCTCCNGTTATAGAACGTATAGTACTTCTGTAGCTTGGTAGTAAGTTGGGACAAAAAATCCCTGCCAGACAACCTGGCAGGGTAGAGGGCACGAGAGAGTCTAACTAGCTGCGGACGAGCACTTTGCGCAAGGCAAGCAACCCGAGCCCGGCCCCAATGAGAATCATTGTGTCCGGCTCCGGCACCAAAGTGGGAGCAAATGTAATTGCTCCGAACCTTTCTCCGTTAAGGTTGGGAAGCCCGAAAAACGCCGAAAAGGCAAATGCGGCTTGCGGAGTTAGAAAGAGCTCGTAACCGCTTCCGATCGTGAAGAGCGGCACATTGGAAAAGTCGAGCACGCGGCCGGAAACATCGCCGGTGACCCCTCCTGTTTCTGTTCCCAAGTTCACATCCACGAGAAAGTTGGCGAATACAAGGCTTCCCAGAATCCTCGAGAAGGAAAGTCCGCTCCCGAGGTGCAGGAGGATCGCCTCTTCCGTGTCTGTGTCGACAGTACCGCCCGTAATAGGAAGTGTGAGCGTAAGGCCCGACAGAGTTGCAGAACCCTCCGGACTGAACGAGATATTTGCTCCCGATAGCAGGGAGAACAAATCGCTATCAAGGAGTATTGTGGTCTGGCCTCCAACTATAGGAATCGTCGAGGCCTCTGCCGGAACCTGAACTGCGACCAGAGAGGAGATGAGCAACAGGGACAAGATCATCGTCTTGCCCTTCCAGATCGACATCGTAGCCTCCAAGTTAGTGACCTTAGAACGGTGAACTCCCGTTCAGTAATAAAACGAAGTCAAGAGCTGTTTGGATCTCTCTCAAAGAGTTAAAAAAAGACTTAGAAACAATCTCCGGATTGCGAGCATCTGTCGCACAAGTGGCTAATAGCTGGTACATTGCCGGGAATCAGTCTCAGGACAAGGATGACACCCTATTGCTGCTTCGGGTCAAGGAGCGCGATGCCAATGCTCTGCTGGAGATTTACCAGCGATATACATCGCGTGTGTATTCGGCCGTACTAAGAGTCGTAGGTGATGAGGCTGTAGCGGAGGAGTTAGTACAGGATCTTTTTGTACGTCTTTGGGAGCGGCCGAGTCTTTATGACGCTAGCAAGGGATCTTTGCTCTCCTGGCTGGTAACCGTAGCACGGAACCTCTCCCGTGACTACATGAGACGGGAATTACGAAGAGGAAACCTTTCCGTTGCAGAAGAATCTCCGGCGGAACCAGCCATAACTCTTGACAGTAGGATCCAGGGACGCGTCCTCCCCGACCCGGACTCCCTTCACGCAATTCACGAGGCGATGGCGCTGCTGCCAAAG
>Ga0065720_1019710_pt1 | contig 21086 bp, 23 predicted proteins | sample Thericmetagenome_FD_59107 | JGI IMG/M metagenome (GOLD analysis project Ga0065720, IMG submission 59107) | Thermophilic microbial communities from the Joint Bioenergy Institute, California, USA of rice/straw/compost enrichment - eDNA_2 v2... | ecosystem: Engineered > Solid waste > Grass >...
GTGGGGGAGGCGCGCAGCGCCCGAGGGACGAGGGCGTGAGCACTGGAGGAGCCGTCGTCGACATCAGGGTGCGTGAGCCGCGATCCGGCGACGGAGGAGCTGGGCGCAATCGAACACTGCTCGCGCGCGTCGACGTCGGTGGGGGAGGCGCGCAGCGCCCGAGGGACGAGGGCGTGAGCACTGGAGGAGCCGTCGTCGACATCAGGGTGCGCGAGCGGCGATCCGGCGACGGAGGAGCTGGGCGCAATGAAGCGCTGTGGCTTTGCTGCCGTCCCCGCGCCCGGCTAACGTCTCCTCCGTGCATCTGACGTTCCTCAGCACTCCGCCTCCGCGCGCTTAGCCGCGCGCGTCCGCGACCGCACGGGACCGCGCTGCGTCCGCGCCCGTCCGTTCCCGTGATCTTCGGAGTGCCTTCTCGATGCACGTCTCCTCTTCCACGTCCACCCCTGGGCGCGCCCGCTCCGGTGTTCCCCTGCTCGCCCTCGCCGGCGTCCTGTGGGGCACCGGCGGCCTGCTCGGTCAGGCGCTGGCCGGCGCCACCGGGCTGTCCGCGGTGGCCGTCGCCGGCTACCGGCTCGCCGGCGGCGGCCTGCTGCTGTGCGCGCTCGGCCTCCTCGTCCGCCGTGCCCTCCCGCGGTCCCGCGCCGCGTGGTGGCGGGTCGCCGTGATCGGGGTGCTCGCCGCGCTGTTCCAGTGCGGCTACTTCGCCGCCGTCGCCACGACGTCGGTCAGCCTCGCGACGCTGGTGACGATCGGGAGCTCACCGATCGCCGTGCTGGTCGTGGAGCGGGTGGCGCGGCTGCGGCCGATCGGCCCGCGGGCCGTGCTCGGCGTCGGTGCCGCCGTGGCCGGGCTCGTCCTGCTCGTCGGCCCGAGCGGCGAACTCGGACCGGGGCTGCTCGCCGCGGCGGCGGCCGGGTGCGCGTTCGCGCTGATGACGGTGCTGCAAGCGCGCCCGGTCGCCGACCTGGACGCTTCGGCGACCGTGGGGCCGGCGTTCGTCGTCGGCGGTGCGCTCGTCCTGCCCGTGGCCGCTCTGCTGCCCGGCGGGCTCGCGTTCGCCCCGACGCCCGGGGCGCTGATCCTGCTCGCCGCGTTCGCGGTGGCGCCGACGGCGCTGGCGTACACCGCCTACTTCGCTGGTCTGCGCACCGCTCCGGCCGGGGTCGGGGCGGTGCTGGCGCTGCTGGAACCGGTGACCGCCGCTGTCTTGGCCGCCCTGCTGCTGGGCGACCGGATCGGGATCACCGGCTGGATCGGCGCGGCCGTGCTCTGCGGCGCCGTGCTGGTCACTGCGACGGACCGGACGAGCTACCGCACCGCGCCCGTGCGCACCGCGTAGCGCCGCTCGGCGTAGGCGAGGTCGTCGCGCCACAGCCGTCGCGCCGCGAACCGCATCGCCGGGCGCAGCGCGGCGGCCGCTCGCACCGCGTGCGCGAACCCCTTCCGGTCCGAGTGCGCGACGACGGCCTCGATGACCGCGGTGCGCGGCAGCCCGTCCGGCCCGTCGCCGAGCGGGGTGGCGTGGGTCTCCACCACGCTGCCGGTCCCCTCCCCGCCGACGATCTCCATCGTGATCGTGCGCGGATCGGGGCAGCTGAACTCGGCGATCACCGGGACGCCGACCCGCCGGCCGAGCGCGTAGGTGACCGAGAGCCGGAACCGCTCCGGATCGTGGTCGAGCACGGCGAGCTGCGCGAACGAGTACGGGTGCAGCCACACGCCGTGCCAGGGATCCAGGCGGTTGGCCAGCACGTCCTCCGGGGCGCAGCGGCCGATCATCGTCGCGACGGCGCCCACGCTGCGGTCGGCGGGTGGCCGCGGCCCGGTGCAGGGCCGCTCGGTCGGCGGCTCCCCGCTGACGTCGTCGAGCCGCACCCACACCAGTAGGCCGTCGTCGTGCACCGGCAGTACCCGCCACCCCGGCCGGCCCTGCGGGCCCAGCGCGAGCCCGTGCCAGCGGCACACCAGCGAGCCGCGGTGCACCGCCGCGTCGCACAGCGGGGCGCCCAGGTGCGGGCAGGAGCCGGGCCCGGCGTGCACCGCGCCGCCCGGGCCGCGCCACGCCACCACCTCGCGCCCGGCGACCGTGCGGGCGAACACCTTGCCCGGACGGACGTCGGACGCGGCGCAGAGGACGTACCAGCCCCCGGACGGGCGGGCCAGCGCGGCCCGCAGGGCCTGCTCGATCGCGGTGGGCGCCGCGTCGCGCCACGTCGGTTCCTGCTCGGCCCAGCGGGGCCTGCGCAGGAACCGGAATCCGGTCACAGCCATTCGTTGCGGCGGAACAACCGGATCAGGCCCAGGCAGATCATCGCCGTGAAGCCCACGACCAGCCAGTACCCGGCCGGATCGTGCAGCAGGGGCATGTTGTCGAAGTTCATGCCGTACAGGCCCGCGATCATCGTCGGGACCGTGATGATGGCCACCCATGCGGTGATCTTCCGCATGTCGTTGTTCTGCCGCATGGTGATCTTGGCCAGCACGGCGTCGACGAGCGTGGTGAGCAGCTCGTTGAAGCCGGCGATGCGCTCGGTGGCGGTGCTGAGGTGGTCGTCGACGTCGCGGAAGTACTGGCGCACCTCGTGCGGCACCAGCGAGCTGTACCCCTCGGTGAGCTTGCGCACCGGCACCCCCAGCGGCACGACGGCCCGCCGCAGCTCCAGCACCTCGCGCTTGAGCAGGTAGATCTGCTCGGCGTCCATCGAGGACCGCGGCGAGAACACCTGCCGCTCCATCTCCTCGATGTCGTCCTCGATGGTCTCGGTGACGGCGAGGTAGGTGTCCACGACGTGGTCGGCGATCGCGTGCAGCACCGCGGCCGGACCGAGCGCGAGCTGCTCAGGATCGTTCTCCAGCTTGCGCCGCACGTCCCGCAGCCCGGTGTGGTCGCCGTGCCGCACCGTGATCACGAAGTCGTGGCCGAGGAACACCATGACCTCGCCGGTCTCGACGATCTCGTGCTCGGTCTGCGGCGCCGAGTTGCCGAGGTAGCAGACGGTCTTGAGGACCATGAACAGGGTGTCCTCGTACCGTTCCAGCTTGGGGCGCTGGTGGGCGTGCACGGCGTCCTCGACGGCCAGCTCGTGCAGCTGGAACACGTCCGCGATGCCGGCGAGCTGCTCCTCCTCGGGCTCGTGCAGCCCGATCCAGACGAAGCCCTCGCCGCGGCGGCGGACCTCGCTGATGGCGCCTTCGTGCGTCCACCGGCCGGGCAGACGGCGACCGTCGACGTACACCGCGCAGTCGACGATGTGCTCGTCCAGCGGGGTGGCCGGCTTGCGCAGCATGCGCGGCGCGTTGTTGGTGTTGCGGCCGCGCAGCGCGGCCGGGCGGAGTGCAGACAGGTGCGGCACGTGAGCACCTCCAGACGTTCGGGGGCGCGCGTCGAACGTGCGTGCGGCGCGCGGGATCGACGGTTCGTGCGTCCCCGACCGGCTGGGAGCTCAGTGGCTCGGCTCGTGGCCTCGATGAACCGCCGGACCGGGAACGCGGCGACTACTGCATCCGGGTGCCTGTGGCACCGCGCTCACCTCCTCGTCCTGCGTAGGGCCAACAGATAGATTACCGCTACGAGTGCGATCTCGGCGATGGAGGCGACAGCGTTGCAGTTCGGCAGGTACTACGAGGAGTTCGAGGTCGGGGCGGTCTACAAGCACTGGCCCGGCAAGACGGTCACCGAGTACGACGACCACCTGTTCTGCCTCCTCACGATGAACCACCACCCGCTCCACATGGACGCGCACTACGCGGAGGAGACCACCGAGTTCAAGCGGAACGTCGTGGTCGGCAACTACATCTACTCGCTTCTTCTGGGAATGTCCGTTCCGGACATCTCGGGCAAGGCGATCGCCAACCTCGAGGTGGAGTCGCTCAAGCACATCAAGCCGACCTTCCACGGCGACACGATCTACGGCGAGACCGAGGTACTGGACAAGATCCCGTCGAAGTCGAAGGACGACCGCGGCATCGTGTACGTCGAGACCCGCGGCTACAAGCAGGACGGCACGGTCGTCTGCACGTTCCGGCGCAAGGTGATGGTCCCGAAGCGGTCGTACGGCGAGGCGCGCGGCGGCGAGCAGCCGGGCCGCCCGACCCCGGTGAGCTGATCTCGGCGGACCCCGTCCGGGTCGGGTCGCAGCGCTCCGGACGGGGTCACACCGGCGGAGTAGAGGGCGTTGCGTTCCGTGTCGCCGGGGCGCGCAAGGACTCCCCGATGCGGGGCCGCGCGCCGGATACCATCGACCCCGTAGATGCGGTACAAAAGCACGAGGGAATCGGCGCTACTCCTCGGGGGATCGGCGGTCAGGTGGACTTGAAGAAGCTGCTCACTCTCATCGTGGTGGCACTGGCTCTGTTCTTCGTGTTCACCCGCCCGCAGACCGCCGGCAATCTCGTGACCGACGGTCTGGGCCTGCTGCGGGACGGCGCAGAGCAGATCGTCACCTTCATCACGTCCGTCGTGTAGCGGTGCTCGCGCCACGGGAGATCGACGAGTACCTGCTCCCCACGGAGCGGCGAGTCATCCGGGTGCGTCAGCACTGGGCGTACATGGTCAAGCCACTGGTGCAGACCGCGCTGTTCGTGCTGGCCATGGTGCTCATCGAGCGGTTGACGCCCACCGGTAACGAGGCTGCCCACTTCCTGATCGACAACCTCACGTTCTACCTGGCCCTGATGGCCGTGCTGCGGTTCACGGGGCTGGCGATCCTGTGGTGGATCGAGCGCATCGTGATCACCGACAAGCGCGTGATGCTCGCGCAGGGCTTCATCGTGCACAAGGTCGGGATGATGCCGCTCGGCAAGGTCACCGACCTGACGTTCGAGCGCAGCCTCGGCGGGCGCATGCTCGGCTACGGCACGCTCATCGTCGAGTCCGCCGGGCAGATCCAGGCGCTCAACCGCATCGACTACATGCCGCGCCCGGAGGAGGTCTACGAGGCGCTCTCCGAGCTGGTGTTCGGGGAGAAGGGCAAGACCCGGGCGACGGGCATGCTGGCCCGGCCGCGCTGGCGGAGGTGACCCGGCGCACGACCCGGCAGAGCCGCGCGCCGCGGACGGGCTAGCCTGGGCCGTGGCCGTTCCGCGCATCGACCTGCACACCCACTCCACCGCCTCCGACGGCACCGACACCCCTGCCGGGCTGGTGGAGGTGGCGCACGCCGCGGGCGTCGACGTGCTCGCGATCACCGATCACGACACCACCCGCGGCTGGGACGAGGCCGCGGCGGCGCTGCGGCCGGGCATGGCGCTGGTGCGCGGCTCGGAGTTCTCGTGCGTGAGCCCGACCGGGCGCGGCGACCGCCCGGTGTCGGTCCACCTGCTCGGCTACCTGTTCGATCCGCAGCACGAGGCGATCGTCGCCGAGCAGGCTCGGCTGCGCCGCGAGCGCGACGCCCGGCTGCGGCGCATCACCGAGAACATGGCCGCCGACGGCTATCCGGTCGACGTCGAGACGGTGATGGCGCTCGTGCCGGAGGGCGCCTCGGCCGGCCGCCCGCACCTGGCCCGCGCGCTCGTCGCCGCCGGCGTGGTGGGGTCGGTGAACGAGGCGTTCGCGGAGCTGCTCTACACCGGCAGCCCCTACTACGTGCCGAAGGTGGACACCCCCGTCGAGACGGCGATCGAGATGATCACCGCGGCCGGCGGGGTCACGGTGTTCGCGCACCCGCTGGCGCGGCGGCGAGGCCGGGTCGTCGAGCCGTCACGGCTGGAGGAGCTCGCCGCGATCGGGCTCACCGGTGTGGAGGTCGACCATCCCGACCACTCCCCGGAGGACCGCGAGCTGCTGCGCCGGATGGCCGAGGAGCTCGGGCTGGTCGTGACGGGATCGAGCGACTACCACGGCACCAACAAGACGACCCCGATCGCGGCGGAGACCACCGATCCCGAGGCGCTGGAGAAGCTGGTCGCGCAGGCCACCGGGATCCCGGTCCTGCACGGCTGATCCCGCACCGGGACGGCGCCCGCGGCGGGCTACCGTTGCGGTGTGCAGCTCGGGCTCGACTTCGACACCCCCCGGCTGGTGCGGGTCACCCCGGCGCGGCTCGCGGTGTGGGCGGACTGCCGCCGCCGCTACCGCATGACCTACCTCGACCGCCCGGCCCCGCCCCGCGGCGGCGCGCAGGCGGCCGCCACGCTCGGTGCCGTCGTCCACCTCGCCCTGCGCGCCCTGCTCGGCCTGCCCGCCGAGGCGCGCACCCCGGACCGGGCCGCCGCGCTCGTCGACGCCCACTGGTCCAGCGAGGGCTTCCGCGACGCCGAGCAGGCCGCCGAGTACCGCGACCGGGCGCGCGGCTGGGTCGCCGACTACGCCGCCGAGCTGCCCGCCGATGTCGAGATCGCCGGCCTGGAGACGTGGGTCAGCGTGAGCACCGGCCGGATCGTCGCCGAGGGCCGCGTCGACCGCATCGACCGCCGCGGCGGCGAGCACGTGATCGTCGACTACAAGACCGGGCGCCGCCCCACCCCGGAGGACGCCCGCGACTCCGCGGCGCTCGCCCTCTACGCACTGGCCACCGAGCGCACGCTGCGCCGCCCGTGCCGCCAGGTCGAGCTGCACCACCTGCCCACAGGCACGGTCGCGGCCTGGGAGCACGACGCGGACACGATCGCCGCGCACCTGGCCGCCGCGGAGGAGACGGCCGCGGCGCTCGCCGACGCCACCGCCGAGCTGGCGGCGGGCGGCGATCCCGAGCGGCTGTTCCCGCCGCGCACCGGGCCCCGCTGCGGTGCGTGCGACATGCGGCGCAACTGCCCGGAGGGGCGGGCCGCGGCCCCGGAACAGCCGGCGTGGGCGGGGTTGCCGGCGTGAGGATCGTGCGCGGGTGCACGGGGCTGCTGGCCGGCGGCCTCGTCGCGATGCTGCTGGCGCTCAGCCTGGCCTGGCTGATCGCGGCCGGCCACGACGCACCCGGGCCGGGCCTCGGCCGCATCGGCGGGCACCTGGTCGCCGCGGTCGTGGCGGTGGCCGCGCAGCGGTACGCCGACCGGCACCCGGGGGTGCGCGGCCTGCTCGGATCGGCCGTCGTCCTGCTGACGACCGTCCTGCTGCTCGCACTCGCCTGGATCGTCTAGGCCCGAGGTGGCCTCACTCCGGCGGGCGGCGGCCGGAGATCCGGCGGGCGGCCAGCGCCGCTGCCCGCACCGCGCGCAGGGACGCATCGGTCACCAGGTCCGATCCCGGCAGCACCGGGATCCCGTACATCCGCCGCGCCCAGTCCGGTAGCAGCCCGATCGCGATGCTCGCCAGCGCCGCCCACGCCGGCCGCGCGGGCGTGAACAGCGCGACCCGCCACGGCATCGGCGGCACGAGCAGCCGACGTGCCGCCTGCTTGGCGATCGGGCTCGCGACCAGCTCCGGCCGCACCCGACCGAAGTACGCCTCGACCTCCGCGCGGCTCGTCGGCACGCCGGTGGCGCCGAGCAGCTCGGCCGCCCGCACCTGCTCGGCGAGGAACGCATCGACCTGCGCGTCGTCGATCGCCCCGACGCGGCGCACCGCGGTGCTGAACGAACTGACCTCGCACACGTGCACCCAGGTCAGCAGGTCGGGATCGTCCGCTGCGTACGGCCGACCGGTGACCGGGTCGGTGCCGCGGACCGCCCGGTGGATGCGGCGCACCCGGGCGATCGCCTCGTCGGCCGTGGCGGTGTCGGCGAACGCGAGCGCGGTGACGTACTGGATGGTGCGGTTCAGCCGCGGCCAGAACTCGTCGGGGAAGCTGGAGTGCTCCAGCACTCCCGCCATCGCCCGCGGGTGCAGCGCCTGCAGGTAGAGCGCGCTGATCCCGCCGACGAGAGCGGCCGGATCGCCGATCACCGTCCGCGTGGGGCTGCCGGGCGCGAAGTAGCCGGTCGTGGTGGTCACGCCGCCAGGGTGCCCCACCGCGCGCGCGTCGTCACCGGGCGGGGACGAGCGCGACGATCTGGTCGCCGCGCTGTTCGACCAGCACCGCGCCCTGCGTGGCCAGCCGCACCGGGGCGGTGCGGTCGGCGCGGGCCACCGGGATCGTGCGCACCACCGGATCGCTGCCGGCACCGCTGCGGCCGACCACCGCGAGCCCCTCCGGGACGGGCACGAGCGTGGCGTCGCCGTAGGTGACGCCGGGGCCCAGCGTGTCCTCGACCGTGGCCAGCGGGATGAGTGACTCGGGATCGAGCAGGATCGTGTCGGCGCCGGTCCACCACGTCAGCTGGCGCACGTCCGAGCTGGTGGCGGGCACCCCGGCGGGTGGTTCCGCAGCCGCGGCGAGCGCGGCGTCGGACACGTCGACCGGGACGGCGGCGACCTGGGTGCCGGCCTCGTCGAACACGACGATGCGGGCCGGACCGGGCAGCACGACCGCGACCCGGTCCCCGGTGACGGCGACCAGCCCGGCCCCGGCCGCCGCCAGCGGTACGGACCAGCGCTCGACGGGCCTGCCGTCCTTGGTGTCGTCGGGATCGAGCAGGGTGAGCCGGTCAGCCGGCTCACCTGGGCAGCGCTCGACCACGGCCAGCTGGTCCGGGCCGAGCAGCGCGCTGGTGTGCAGGCAGGTGGGGCGCGGCTGAGCGCCCTCGTTCACCGGCGCCTCGAGGTACCCGTACTCCAGCGTCCGCACGAGGTCGTAGCGCATCACCTCGATCGTGCGGACGCCGGTGCCGGCCACGAGCGTGCCGTTGCCGATCAGGGCGGTGTCGGAGCGCAGGTCCGGGTTGCGGGCCGCGGCGCGGGTGCCGGTGTCCGGCCGCAGCGCGGTCAGCTCGCTGCACCACTCGCCGTTGCGGTAGAGCGCGAGCACCCGCGCCGCGTCGGCGAGCGCGTCGAACCCGGACCCGACGGTGCACAGCGGCACATCGCGGGCGTAGGTCCAGGCGACCTCCCCGGTCGCCGCGACGTGCCCGCTGACCGTGCTCCCGTCGCCGGTGACGACCGCGTTGCCGGCCACGACCGGGGTGTCCGTCGCGTCGCTCGGGGCCCGCCAGGCCTCGGCGAACGCCGCGGGGACGGCCGTGGCCTGCGCCGGCGGCGGCGGGATCGGCGTGGCGGCGGGCTCCGACGTGGTGCGGGCGGCGTCGCTCGACGCACCGAACAGGGTGACGGCAGCGAGCAGGAGCACGCCGATCAGCACGGCGGCCACCACGTCGCCGCGGGTGCGCCGTTCCGGTGCCGGGCGCCGCGGACCGTTCCCCGGCGGGTGCACCGGAGGCGCGGCCTGCGTCGTCGGCACCGGAACCGGCCGGTGGCTCAGCTGGCGGCGGCGTCGCTGCCGAGGTCGGCCCCGGACTCGCCGCCGACGCGCTGCTCGGCAGCACCCTCGCCGCGGCGACGTCGGCCGCCGCGCCGACGGCGCCGGCGGGGGGCGCCGTCGGCGGATCCCTCGCCCTCACCGCTCACGGCGGTCACGACGCGGGCCTCGCGGGCCTCGTGGTCCTCGGAAGAGCCCTCCGTGCTCGGCGCACCGTCGGTGTCAGCGGCGCGGACCACGGCCCCGCCGCGGGTGCGGGTGCGGACCCGACGGCGCCGCGTCGCCGTGACCTCCTCCTCGCGGCGGCGGCGGTTGCGCGGCTTCGACCGGCTGTGGTGGTCGCCCTCGCTGTCGACGTACTCGGCGTCCAGCCCGGCGCGGGTGCGCTTGGCCAGCGGCAGCCGGCCGCCCGCGTCCTCGGGGATGCCCAGGTCGGTGTAGAGGTGCGGCGAGGTGGAGTAGGTCTCGCGCGGCTCGGTGATGCCCAGGCCGAGCTCTTCGTCGATCAGCGCCCACTTGTGCAGCTCGTCCCAGTCGACGAGCGTGATCGCGACGCCGGCCTTGCCCGCGCGGCCGGTGCGGCCGATGCGGTGGACGTAGGTCTTGGCGTCCTCGGGGCACTGGTAGTTGATCACATGGGTGACGTCGTTGACGTCGATGCCGCGGGCGGCGACGTCGGTGGCCACCAGCACGTCGATCTTGCCGGAGCGGAACGCCCGCAGCGCCTGCTCGCGGGCGCCCTGGCCCAGGTCGCCGTGCACGGCGGCAGCGGCGAACCCGCGCTCGGCCAGGTCGTCGGCCACACGCTGCGCGGTGCGCTTCGTGCGCGTGAAGATCATGGTGAGGCCGCGGCCCTCGGCCTGCAGCACCCGCGAGATCAGCTCGACCTTGTCCAGTGCGTGCGCGCGGTAGACGAGCTGGCGGGTGTGCTCGTGGGTGGAGCCCTGCCCAGCCTCCTCGGCCCGGATGTGCGTGGGCTTGTTCAAGAACGTGCGGGACAGCTGGATGATCGGCCCGGGCATCGTGGCCGAGAACAGCATGGTGTGCCGGTCGTCCGGCAGCATCCGCATGATGCGCTCGACATCGGGCAGGAAGCCCAGGTCGAGCATCTCGTCGGCCTCGTCGAGCACCAGCTCGCGGACCCGGCCGAGCACCAGGTGGCGCTGCTCGGCGAGGTCGAGCAGCCGGCCCGGGGTGCCCACGACGACGTCGACGCCCTTGCGCAGCGCGGCCAGCTGCGGCTCGTAGGCGCGGCCGCCGTAGATGGCCACGACGCGGATGCCCAGGTGCTTGCCGGCGTCGGCGAGGTCATGGGCCACCTGCACGCACAGCTCGCGGGTGGGCACCACGACCAGCGCCTGCGGCACGTCCTTGCTGCGGTCGGCCACCTCGCCCTCGGGGGTGGCCGCGGGCTGCTCGGCAGGCGGCACGATCCGCTGCAGCAGCGGCACGCCGAACCCGAGCGTCTTGCCCATGCCCGTGCGGGCCTGGCCGATGACGTCCTCACCGGCCAGCGCCAGCGGCAGGGTCAGCTCCTGGATCGCGAAGGTGCGCTCGATGCCGGCTTCGGCGAGCGCCCGCACGATCTCGGGGCGGACACCAAGCTCGGCGAAGGTCGGGGAGTCGGGGCGGACCGGGGCGCCGCCCGTGAGCGGGCGCGCCTCCTCGGCGCCCTCATCGGTGGTGTCGAGCGCCACCGCCTCGTGCTCTGTTGTGGAGTTCTTCAGGTCGTCGGACAGGATGATCGCCTCTCTCCGCGCACAGATGCCGGTGCCGGCTCTTCAGGACCGCCGTTCGCTACGCAGCGGGAGAACCAACGAGGCGCTGCACGCACCATGTCGTTGCGGCTGGAGCGGAACCGAGCTCCGGGTGACCGCGGGTAGGGCGCGCGCCCGGTGAGGCGCTGCGCTGATCGCATGGTACCGCCCACCGCCGTCCGGCGACACCGCACACGCCAGGGCGTCGGCGTGATTCCCGTCCTGTTCAGGGCCCGCTCCTGGTCACGGAGGGGTGGCCGCCGATCCGCCGGCCCGCTGACGCGCCGGGGTTAGGCTCCGGGACATGGTCACCGAAGCCGGCCTCGACGAGGCATCCGTCGACCTCCTCGGCGTGCTCGCCTACGGCGAGCTGTCGGCCTTCGACCGCCTCGCCGAGGACGCCCGGACCGCTCCGACGCTGGAGGGCCGCATCGCGCTGGCGACGATGGCCGCCGCCGAGATGGGGCACTTCGGGCTCATCAAGGACCGGCTGGCCGAGCAGGGCGTGGACGTCGTGGACGCGATGCGCCCGTTCGTGGACGCGGTCGACGCCTACCACGCCTCCACCGCGCCGCGCAGCTGGCTGGAGTCGCTGGTCAAGGTCTACCTCGGTGACGGGTTGGCGGCCGACTTCTACTCCGAGCTGGCCGCGTGGCTGCCCGGGCCGACGGGTGAGCTGGTGCAGCAGGTGCTCGCCGACACCGGCCACGGCGCGTTCGCGGAGCGGGAGGTGCGCGCGGCCTGCGAGGCGGACCGGCGCGTGCGCGACCGGCTCGCGCTGTGGGGCAGGCGGCTGCTCGGTGAGGCCGTCACGCAGGCCCAGCACATCGTGGCCGAGCGGGACCAGCTGGCGGAGCTGCTCGTCTCCGGTTCAGGTGACTTCGCCGCGCTCATCAAGCGGCTGCAGTCCAACCACGGCAAGCGGATGGCCAAGCTCGGCATCGGCTGAACCACGGCGGGTGCAGCGCGCCGGCGGGTTCACCGAGGGCGGACACCCGCACCCGCGGGGGTCGACTAGCCTGGCCCGCGTACGACGGATCGTCCCGCACGTTCACGACCTGGAGGTTCCCGGTGGAGGTCAAGATCGGCATCGCGGAGAGCGCGCGCGAGCTCGTGGTGTCCAGCGACCAGACCGCGGAGGAGGTCGCGAAGCTGGTGGACGAGGCGCTCGCGGGCGGCTCCGAGGGTGTCCTGCGCCTGACCGACGAGAAGGGCCGCCGGTACGTGGTGCGGGCGGACAAGATCGCCTACGTCGAGATCGCCCCGGAGGAGATCCGCAAGGTCGGCTTCGTCGTCCAGTGAGCCCGGCGCGGGACCGTCCGTCGCCATCAGTTCAGCCGCTGCAGTCCAGCCGCCATCAGTCCAGCCGGTACGGCGGCCGCCCGATCCCGGTGATCCGGTAGCGGCCCCAGAGATCGACCTCGCCCAGCCGCCCGCGTGCGCTGCCGTCCCCGGTGCGCAGCTCCACGTCGCCGGCAGTGGCCGGGTCCGGCCGTTCCTGGGCGTCGGCGAGGCGCAGCCTGCCGAACCAGTGCAGCCGCCCGTCGACGGGCTCGTGGCGCGCGTCCAGCAGGGCGTGCACGGCGATCTCCGCGCCGTCCACGACGAGGACGGCCGGTCCCGACCAGCCGTCGGTGTGCGCATCAGCCACGTGCGTCCTCCTGTCCCACGGCGCGCAGGGGTGCGATCGACGCCGGTTCGGCGGTCCCCAGCACGCCCGACACGCCGCCCCAGATGAGGGTCGTGAGGTAGTCGGTCAGCGCGGAGCGGCTCATCGTGCGCCGCTCCAGCCACCAGTCGCCCGCGCTCTGCACCATCCCGACCAGGCCGTGCGCCCACGCCTCGGCGCCGCCGGAGTCCAGGCCCAGCTGGCGCAGCCGGCCGCCGATGAGGGTGGCGAGCATGCGCGCGATCTGCTCGCGCGCGTCCTCGACGACGCTGTCGGTGGCGCGCTCCAGCGTCGGGTGCACGACGAACCGCCACAGGTGCGGCTCCTCCTCGATGCTGGCGAGGAACGCGTCGACGACGTCGGCGATGAACTGCCGCGGATCGGCGGCGGCGGCCTCCAGCCCCTGCTCGGACAGCGCTGGTTCGAGCCGCGCCAGCAGCATCGCCGCGGCCTCCTGCCCGACGGCGAGCTGCAGATCGGCGCGATCGGTGAAGTGCCGGTAGAGGACGGGCTTGGTGATGCCCGCCTCCGCCGCGATCTCGGCGACGGACACCCCCGGACCGTGGCGACGGATGGCCTGCACCGCGGCCTGGACCATCTCTGCTCGGCGTTCCGCGCGGCGGGCGGCTCGGGCCGTCGGTGTGTTCGTGGGAGGCACCCGCCAGTCGTAACAGTTACCGCCGGTTACAGCAAGTCTACGCTGGTCGCGGGTATCGAGATGGCCGGCGGTCCTTGACAGCGCGGCCCGGTCCGCGGCACCGTACCATCGGTAACAGTTACCGGCGGTTACAGCGATGTCCGCCGGTGGTGCCGGCCTCGGAAGGAGGAACGCCGATGAGCGCAGCCGCAGGATCGGCGAAGGTGCAGGACCGGGAGACCACCGCGGAACGGCTGCTCCGCTCCTCCCTCGAGCGCTCCTACGAGCCGTCGATCGACATCGACTGGGACGCCCCGCTCGTCGAGGGCCTCTGGGGCATCCCGCAGCACCGGATCTCGCTCTACGGCACCGAGCTGTGGGCCGGCCTGACCGAGGAGCAGCGCCGCACCCTCTCGCTGCACGAGCTGTGCAGCGTCGCCCGCATCGGGCTGTGGTTCGAGATCATCCTCATGCAGATGCTGCTGCGCTACGCCTACGACCGCGATCCGCGCAGCAAGCACATCCAGTACGCGCTCACCGAGATCGCCGACGAGTGCCGGCACTCGGTGATGTTCGGCAGGCTCAACGAGCGCCTCGGCGTGCCCGACTACCGCCCGCGCCGGATCACCCACGAGCTGGGCAGGCTGTTCAAGACCATCGGCTACGGCCCGGCGATGTTCGCCGGCACGCTGTTCGTCGAGGAGATCCTCGACCAGCTGCAGCGCGAGGCCATGCGGGACGAGACCGTGCAGCCGCTCACCCGCATGGTCAACAAGGTGCACGTCACCGAGGAGGCGCGGCACGTCCGCTACGCCCGCGAGGAGCTGATGCGGATCATGCCGGGGGTCAACGCCGCCCAGCGGGCGCTGGCCCGCTACCTCACCGCGCGCATCGCCCACGTCGTGGCGCACGACCTCGTCCACCCGAACGTCTACGCGTCCGTGGGCATCGAACCCGCCGTCGGCCGGAGGACGGCGCTGGCGAACCCGCACTACCACGAGACACTGCGCTGGTCGGCTCGCAAGCTGGTGCCGTTCCTGCGCGAGCAGGGGCTCATCGGCGGCCCGACCGAGATCCTCTGGCGGCGCGCACACCTCATCTGATCAGGAGGAACCGTGGGACGCACGGTGGCGGGGGCCGACGGCGCACCCCTGCACGTCGAGATCGACGGCCGGGACCCGGCCCCGGTCACGGTGGTGCTCAGCCACGGCTGGACGCTCGACGGTCGCACCTGGGGCCCGGTGACCCGCGCCCTCGTCGCCGGCAGGGCGCCCGTGCGGGTGCTGCGGCCCGACCACCGCGGGCACGGTCGCTCGGCCGCTGTCGATCCCGCGACGATGACGCTGGAGCAGCTCGCCGACGACCTCGCCGCGGTGATCGCGGCACTCGCGCCCGACGGTCCGCTGGTGCTCGCCGGCCACTCGATGGGCGGCATGACGCTGATGGCGCTCGCGGAGCGGCACCCGCAGCTGTTCGAGCGGGTGCGCGGCGTCGGACTGGTCGCCACCGCGTCCGGCGGGCTGGCCCAGGCCACGCTCGGCCTGCCGCAGCGCGCCGCGGCGCTGGCCAGGCGCGGCGAGCGGGCCCTCTACGGCTCGTCCCGGTGGCTGGCCAAGCCGCGGCTGGCCAGCCCGCGGGCCCTGGCTCCGGCGCTGTCGTGGCTGCTGCTCGGCGAGCGGCCGAGCGCGCAGGCGCGGCGCCTCACCGCGGAGGTGATCGCGAGCTGCCGGCCAGCGACCGTGGCCGGGTTCCGCCCGACGCTCGACGCGCACGAGCGCGACGCCGCGCTGGCCACGTTCGCCGACATCCCGACCGCGGTGCTCGTCGGCACCCGCGACCGGCTCACCCCGGTGGCGGCGGCGCGGCGCATCCACGCGGCCCTGCCGTCGGCGCAGCTGACCGTGCTGCCCGGGGCCGGGCACATGCTGCCCGTCGAGCGGGTGGCCGAGGTGGCGGCGCCGATCGCGCGGCTCGCCCGCGGGGCGGTGGACCAGGCACCTGCCCGGTCTGATCAGCCGGCCTGACCGTTCTGCGCAGCGTCCGGCGCGGCTGCTCTCCGCTCCTCGCCGACCAGCGGGAGCGACGACAGCCCGCGCCAGGCGAGGTTCGACATGAGCGCGACCGCCTCGTCGCGCGGGACCCCCTCGTCGGAGTCGAGCCAGTAGCGCGCGGCGACCTGGCTGAGCCCGACCAACCCGACGGCGAGCAGCTTCGCGCGCGGTTTGTCCAGGCCGGCGTCGGCGGTGACGGCATCGGCGATCGCGTCGATGCAGCGGCTGAGCGCGTTGTCGACGACGGCGGCCGCCTCCGGCTGGGAGCGCAGGTCGGACTCGAACACCAGCCGGTAGGCCTGGCCCTCACCGGCGACGAAGTCGAAGTACGCCCCGACCGCGGCCTCGACCCGCTTCTGGTTGTCGGTGGTCGTGGCGATCGCCCGCTCCACACTGGCGACCAGCTCGTCGGCGTAGGTGGTGAGCAGCGCCCGGTAGAGCTCCAGCTTGCCGGGGAAGTGCTGGTAGAGCACGGGCTTGCTGACGCCGGCCCGCTCGGCGATGTCGTCCATCGCGGCGGCGTGGTAGCCCTGGGCCGCGAACACGTCCCGCGCGGCGAGGAGCAGCTGCGCCCGCCGTGCGCCGCGGGTCAGGCGAGCCCCCCGCTGCGCCGCCGGTGCCTCGCTCACAGCCACCTCCCGCGTCGACCGGAGTCCTCCGATCGACAACACTACCGGTCAGTAGCCCTGATCGGGGAAGAGTGATCGTCACGATGCGCGCCGAGGCACACCAGCCCGGTCACCACGGCGACACCCGCGGCCAGCGCGACCGCCAGCCCGGCGAGCACCGGGTCGAGCAGCCCGACCGCGGCCGCGGGCAGCGCCGCGGCGTGCACCGCCATCGCCCAGCCGAGGTTCACCCGGACGGTCCCGACCACGCGGCGAGCGAGCCGCAGCGCTGCCACCACGAGGGGCAACTCGCCGGAGGAGAGGACGAGCGGGGCCCCGCCCGATCCGGTCGCGATGCCGAGATCGGCGGTGGCGAGCGCAGCGGCGTCGCCGCGGCCGTCGCCGACCGCCGCGACGACCCGGCCCGCGGCCTGCAGCGCGCGCACGCGCTCGGCGCGCAGCCCGGCCGGCACCTCCGCGACCACGTCCTCGCGGGCGATGCCGACGTCCGCGGCCACCCTGGCCGCCTCCGCCGGGCCGTCGCGGGTGACCAGCACCGGCCGCACGCCCATGGCCCGCAGCCGGGCCACCGCGGCCGCGCTGCCCGGGCACAGATCGGCGACCAGCGCGATCACGGCGCGCGCCCGCCCGTCCCAGGCGACCACGATGCCGACGGCACCGTCCGCGTCGGTCGCGGCCAGCGCATCGCCCAGCGCGTCGGGCAGCTCGACGCCGTGCGCGGTGAGCAGCTCCGGGCGCCCGGCCAGCACCGCATGGGCCTTCACGACGTCGCCGTCCAGCTCGGACACCAGGCCGCGCACGCCCAGCCCCGGCAGCAGGTCGAACTCGGAGACGCAGGGCAGCGCGCCGTGCTCCGCGATCGCGGCGGCGACCAGCGCCGACCCGATCGGGTCCGTGCAGTCCTGGTGCACCGCCCCGGCCAGCCGCAGCGCCTCGCCGGCAACGCCGCCGGGCAGCGGGCGCACCCGGTGCACGATCATGCGGCCGCTGGTGAGCGTCCCGGCCGTCGGGAGCACGACCGCGTCGACGCGGCGAGCCGCCGCCAGCGCGTCCGGCGAGGTGAACCGGGCGCCCGACCGGGCCGCGCGCTCCGCACCGGTGAGCAGCGCGACCGGGGCGGCCAGCACCAGCACGGCGGGGCAGCCGGCCACCAGCACCGCCAGCGCGGCCGGGACCGCGACCGCGGTCCCCGCGCCTGCGCCCAGCCAGAAGCCGAGCGCCCCGACGGCGAGCGTGACCACAACCGGCACCAGCACCCCGGCGATCCGCCCGATCTCCGGCACCACGGTGCCCGCGCCGGCCACGCGGGCGGCCCGGTCGGCGGCGCAGCGGGCCGCGAGCGCCAGCGCCGGGACCCCCGCCGCCACCTCCAGGTACGGCGTGCCCGCCCCGGTCAGCAGCGCGTGCAGCGACCAGCCGAGCGCGGTCAGCGCGGCGAGGGAGACCAGCAGGTCCGGGGACGGCCGGCCCCGGCGCAGGCTCCGCACGGCGTCGGCGTGGAACGGCCACGCGCCCCACACCGCGACGGGTGCGACGAGGTTGAGCGCGATCCACGACCACTGCGGGAACTGCCACGCGGGCACGGTCGCCAGCGCGACCACCGGCAGCGCCAGACCGGTGGCGACCAGCAGCCTGCGCAGCTCGGCCGGGTCCGGGGGCGGCACGTCCCGCGGTGGCTCCGGCGGGGGTGGATCGACCAGCCCGAGCTCGATCTGCACGACGGCCGGATCGATCGTGGCGGTCACGGCGCCTCCCGCGTGGCCACGGTGAACGCCGCGCCGTGCGTGGCTCCGTCGTGCAGGAAGTCGAAGTACACCCGGTAGGTGCCCGCCTCCGGGACGTCGACGACGAAGGCGACCGACGGACCCGTCGTGGCCACAGCCGTCGGTGCGGGCCCGTCCGCGCGCACGGCGAGCGGGGCCAGATCCGGTAGGCGCAGCACGGCGAGCCCGCCGAACCCGCCGAGGTGCGGCTGCAGATCGGTGACCGCAGCGCCGTCCTTGGTGACGGTGGCGAAGACCTGTGAGGCGCTGCCGGGCACGAGATCGCCGTCGAGGCGGACCTGGTAGCCGTCGCCCTGCCAGACCCGCGACAGCCCGGTGGGCGCGGGCCGCGGCGTGCCCGGCACGAACAGCTCGGTCGACAGCTGCAGCCGCGGCCCGCCCCCGGGGGTGAGATCGGCCAGCGCGCGGTAGAGGCCGGGGGAGAGCGGGGCCAGCGGAGACCGCCACACGTGGTCGGCGCCGAGCTCCGGCGCGAGCAGCTGGTGGGCGCCTCCGTCGGTGCGGACGAGGACCACGCTCGCGGGTGGACCGGAGGAACCGGACACCGGGCGGCCGTCGGGCCCGGTGACGGTGAACGCGAACTCGCCGGCCGGGGCGGACGGGTCGAGCACCATCCGGTACCCGGAGGCGTCGGCCGGGGATCCCGGATCGTCGGCGGGACGGACGTGCTCGGCGGCGGCCCAGGCGGCCGGCAGCGCCGGGCCGACCTGGGCGCCGAGCGCCCACGCGCCGCCGAAGGTCAGCGTGAGCACCGCACCGTACGCGGCCAGCCGGCTCGCCGTCGTCATCGCCAGCTCCTCCCTCACGCACCGTGCAGGAACTCGACACGCACGCTCGCTGTGCACACTCGGTGTGCGCGGGGTGTGCACAGCCCCCCACCGCTACCAACGTCCGGCCAGGGCGCCGGAAACCGCGCCGGAGGGGGGATCCCGCCACTCGTGCACGGTCGGGTGAACCGGGTGGGACGGACCGGGTGACGTGAGTCCGGTCCCGGGTACTGGCGGTGCACCGGGCGGTTGGGCGATCCTCGTCGTCGTGACCGACGTCGCCACGCGCCTGGACCCGGCCCCGTACGCGGGCCCGTGGCCGGGCCGGGAGATCACCGCGGGTGGCGTCACCCTGCACGTGCGCGAGACCCCGGGCCCGGACGGGACCCCGGCGGTCTACGTGCACGGGCTGGCCGGATCGGCCACCAACTGGACCGACCTGGCCGGCCTGCTCGCCCCGCACGCCGCGGGCATGGCGATCGACCTGCCCGGGTTCGGCCGCTCCCGCCCGCTCGCCGTGCCGGACTGGACACCGTCCGGGCACGCCGACGCCGTGCTGTGCTTCCTGGCCGGGCTCGGCCGGCGGGTGCACCTGCTGGGCAACTCGCTCGGCGGGCTCGTCGCGCTGTCGGTGGCGGCCCGGCGTCCCGAGCTGGTCGCGACGCTGACGCTGGTGTCGCCGGCCGTGCCGGACCGGCGGCCCAGCCCTCGGCGGCTCGCTGATCCGCGGATGCTGCTGGCCGCGCTGCCGGGGCCGATCGGCAAGCGGGCCCGCGCCGAGCTGGGCGGCCTGACCGCCCTCGAGCGGGCGGCGCAGCTGGTCGGGATCTGCTTCGGCGATCCGTCGGTCGTGCCGGAGCACCGGCTGCGCGAGCTGGCCGCTGAGCTGGAGGAGCGGGCGCGGCTGCCGTGGGCGTACACAGCGCACCAGGAGACCGGCCGGCAGCTGCTGATCAGCTGGCTGCGCGGCCCGTCGCCGTGGCCGCTGGCGGCGCGGATCAGGGTGCCAACGCTGGTGGTGTGGGGCGAGCAGGACCGACTGGTGTCGCCGAGCCTGGCCCGGCGCACCGCCGCGCTCACGCGCGGCCGGTTGGTGATGCTGCCGGGGGTCGGGCACGTGGGGCACATCGAGGCCCCGCACGCCGTCGCCGCGGCGGTGACGAGGATGTGGCAGGACGTTGCCGCGGGCCGGTGGGAAGAATCCGGCGGTGACGGCACGTTGACGTTGGCGAAGAACGCCGGACAGAAGGAGCCCTGAGGACCATGGCGCTACCGCCGCTCGTGGAGCCGGCCGCCGAGCTCACCAAGGAGGAGGTCGAGCGCTACAGCCGCCACCTCATCATCCCCGACGTCGGGATGACCGGGCAGAAGCGGCTCAAGAACGCGAAGGTGCTGGTGGTCGGCGCCGGCGGGCTGGGCAGCCCGGCGCTGCTCTACCTGGCCGCCGCCGGGGTGGGCACGCTCGGCATCGTCGAGTTCGACGTCGTCGACTCGTCCAACCTGCAGCGCCAGATCATCCACGGTGTCTCGGACGTGGGCCGGTCGAAGGCCGAGTCGGCGCGCGACTCCATCCGCGAGGTCAACCCGTTCGTGAACGTCGTGCTGCACGAGACGCGGCTCGACTCGTCGAACGTCCTGGACATCTTCCGCGACTACGACCTGATCCTCGACGGCACCGACAACTTCGCCACCCGCTACCTGGTGAACGACGCCGCGGTGCTGCTCGGCAAGCCCTACGTGTGGGGCTCGATCTTCCGCTTCGAGGGCCAGGCCTCGGTGTTCTGGGAGGACGCCCCGAACGGCAAGGGCCTCAACTACCGCGACCTCTACCCGGAGCCCCCGCCGCCCGGGATGGTGCCGTCCTGCGCTGAGGGCGGCGTGCTGGGTGTGCTGTGCGCGTCGATCGGCTCGATCATGGTCAACGAGGCCATCAAGCTGATCACCGGCATCGGCGAGCCGCTGCTCGGCCGGCTGATGATCTACGACGCGCTGGAGATGAGCTACCGGACCGTCAAGATCCGCAAGGACCCGGACAGCAAGCCGGTCACCGAGCTCATCGACTACGAGGCGTTCTGCGGTGTGGTGTCCGACGAGGCGCAGGCCGCCGCGGCCAACCACACGATCACGCCGCTGCAGCTCAAGGAGATGATGGACGCGGGCAAGGACTTCGTCCTCATCGACGTCCGCGAGCCGCACGAGTACGAGATCGTGCGCATCCCGGGCTCGGTGCTGATCCCGAAGGACCGCATCATCTCCGGCGAGGCGCTCGCGGAGATCCCGCAGGACAAGCCGGTCGTGCTGCACTGCAAGTCCGGTGCCCGCTCGGCCGACGCGCTGGCCGCCCTGCACAAGGCCGGGTTCCGCGACGCTGTGCACGTCGGCGGTGGGGTGCTGGCCTGGGCGAAGCAGGTCGACCCGTCCCTGCCGACCTACTGAGCTGCGGGGCGGCGGCTGCGTCCGTGCCCATTCGCAACGAACGGCACAGCGTTGACCGCGCCCGGCTCGTTCATCGCCGAGCGCGAGTTCGCGCGCTCTCACGTCGACGACGGCTCCTCCGGTGCT
>Ga0065720_1003217_pt1 | contig 21077 bp, 18 predicted proteins | sample Thericmetagenome_FD_59107 | JGI IMG/M metagenome (GOLD analysis project Ga0065720, IMG submission 59107) | Thermophilic microbial communities from the Joint Bioenergy Institute, California, USA of rice/straw/compost enrichment - eDNA_2 v2... | ecosystem: Engineered > Solid waste > Grass >...
CGGCTCGAGCTCGGCCGCCACCGCCGCCAGGTAGGTGGCCAGCCGCTCCCGGGGTCCGTCGGCCGCCGCGACCTTCGCCTCGATGCGCTCCGCCGCCGTGCTGAAATAGGCGCGTACCGCGGCCACGACGAGCTGCTCCTTGCTGGGGGCTACCGCATAGAGCGTGCTGCGCGAGCACCGTAGCCGGTCGGCCAGGTCGGCGATGCTGAACCGGGCGAAGCCTTCGGCGATGAACAGGTCGCGCAGCTGCCCGAGAATCTCCGCACGCCGGGTCATGGGCTGAGAGGCGAGCGGCATGCGACCAGGGTAGACGACACTCGTCCGGGCGAATCGGCCGGACTCGGGCAGGCAACTCGGCTCGTTCGCCCGCACGGCCGCGTCCGAATTCGTAGCCTGTGGTCGTGGCGGTTGTTCTGAGCCGTCAAGGGCCAGGGCAATCGCCACTATATGTGTGCTGCATATCTCTTCATGCGCGGCGCCTGTCGTAATGCGCGGCGCCGGTCGTGTTGCTGGCGACCGCCGGCCCTGTCGGTGGCGCCCGCCGGGCTCTGGTCGCGTCGACGGCCACCCGCGTCGTCGGCTACCCGCATCGTCCATTCCGGACTGTCCCACTGGCGCCGACGCCGGCCGTCCCATTGGTGACCGTACGACGTCCGGGCTTCGCCCCGCGCGACCCCGGGCGCATCTGCGGGAGGGCCGGCACCGACCGTACGGGCGCCGGCCCATCAGCATCGACGAGCCTCACACCGACCGTACGGTTCGGCCGGTCCGGCCCTCCCGCCGGGCCCGGGGTCAGTCGGACCAGCCGAGGTTGCGGGCGATCCGCTCCAGCGTCCGAATCGTCGTGTCGTAGTCCTCCTGGGTCAGCCCGGCCGACACCCGGGCGCGCAGGTCACCGACCGAGCGGGCGTAGACCTCGTCGAGGCGGCTGCGGCCGGCCGGGGTGAGCTCCAGCCCGTCCGGTCGCTCGGTCACCAGCCCGGCCATGCCGGCCAGGTGCTCGTCGAGGTCTTCGACGCCGTTCAGGAACGGGGCCAGGGCGCGGGCGACCTCCGCGCGACTCGCGCCGGGGTGCTCGGTGAGGACGTTGAGGATCTGCCACTGACGGCGGGTCAGGCCGACCTCGCCGGCCACCGCCACGAACTGGTCGTCGATGAGGCGGTCGACGGTCTTGACCCAGTAGCCGATCGGTCGCTGTGCAGACCTGGGGGGCGCTTCTGACATGAGGGCTCCTTTCGTATCGGCCGACGGACCGTCGAGGCCGGGGCCGCGTGGCAATTGCATGTCATAGTACATGCTTTTTGACATGCTACCCTGGTGAGGGTGAGCTCCCGATCCGATCCGGCGGCCGTCATCGAGGCGGCGCTGTCCACGATCCGTCGGTGGCAGCAGCAGGGACGCCTCCAGCGAGCCGCGTTGCCGGGCCAGGACCTGGCGACGCGCAGCCTCACCGGGGCCAAGTTCCGGTACCTGGACGCGCTGGCGACCGCCGACCGCGGCCTGGGCATCGTGGAGATCGCGGAGCTCATCGGGGTCGATCAGCCCCGGGCCAGCCGGCTCACCGCCGACCTGGAGCGTGACGGCCTCGTCGTGCGCACGCGTGACCCGGCCGACCATCGCCGGCACGTGGTCACGCTCACACCGGCCGGCCGCCAGCCGGTCGAGCAGGCCCAGGCCCTTCGGCGAGACCGCGTCGAGCAGGCGCTGCAGGCGCTGACCCCGAGCGAGCGCCGGCAGTTGGCCGACCTGCTCACCCGCTTCCTTGACGCCTGGCGGTAGCCGGGTGACGCCGGGCGGTCGTTCGGTGACGTCGGGCGGAGCCCGGCCGCCCAGCCGTCAGGCGAACACCGTCGTCAGGCCGACTCAGGCCACCACCGTCAGGACTGGTGCACCACGTGCTGCAGCGGCTGGCCGGAGGCGTACCGGGTGAGCTGGTCGACGATGAGTCGCTTGGCCCGCGGCTCGAAGGCGCTGCTGTTGCCGCCGACGTGCGGGCTCAGCAGCAACCCGGGCGTGTTCCATAGTGGATGGTCGGGTGGCGGCGGCTCGGGGTCGGTGACGTCGAGGGCGGCGCGCAGGCGTCCGGAACGCAGCTCGGCGAGCAGCGCATCGGTATCGATCACCGGCCCTCGGCCCACGTTGACCAGCAGCGCGTGGTCGCGCATCCGGGCCAGGAAGGCTGCGTCGACCAGCCCGCGGGTGCGGTCCGTCAACGGGGGGCGGAGCACCACCACGTCGGCGTTCGGCAGCAGGGCGGGCAGCTCGTCGACCCCGTGGACGCCCTCCCGGGCCCGGCTCGCCACCCGTATCACGGTCACCTCGAAACCGGCCAGCCGCCGTTCGATCGCGGCCCCGATGCCGCCGTACCCCACGATCAGGACCGTCCGGTCGGCGAGCGAATCGTAGCGGGCGTGCCGCCACTCGCGGCGGTCCTGGGCTCGGACGAAGTCGGGCACACCCCGCAGCGCGGCCAGCATGAGCGTCACCGCGAGTTCGGCCGTGCTGGCGTTGTGGACGTCCCCGGCGTTGCACAGGGTCACGCCGGCCGGCAGATAGGGCAGGACGTGGTCGTAGCCGGCGGTCAACGTCTGGGCCACGCGCAGCCGGGGCAGGTCGCGCAGGACGCGCAGCGGCTCCCGGGCGAACGTGTACGGCAGCACGTAGAACTCGACCTCGTCGCGGCTGGCCGGTGGGGGCGTCTCTCCGTCGTAGACATCGACCGCGATGGTGTCCGGCAGTCGCGCCGCCACGTCGCTGTACGGCACCCAGGCCCGCACGCCCTCCGCCTTTCGGTCCCCTCGGCGAGCCGAGTCTAGATCGGGTCCGGGGGAGGGACGCAGAGGGCCGGCCGACCGGCTGTCCCCGGTCGGCCGGCCCGGTCGGGCCCGACGGGCGTCAGCCCAGGACCGCCGCCCCGCTGGGGTACTCGCCCGCGTGCCAGCGGATGGGCGGGGCGAACCGCGATCCGGTCGAGAGCATCACCCAGGTGTCGGCGTCGTTGACGGCGATGAGGTCGGCCCGGCCGTCGCCGTTGACGTCGCCGATCAGGTTCGCCACCGTCCCGTCGAAGAAGATCGTCGACCAGGTCGTCGGGGTGGCGAACGACGAGCCGGTGGAGAGCATGACCCGAGTACGGCTGCGGTCCTGGGCGACGAGGTCGACCCGGCCGTCGCCGTTGACATCGTCGGCGTGGGTCGCGGCCTCACCCCGGAACGGCTGCTCGTGCCAGGGCTCCGGAGCGGCGAAGCCACTTCCGGTGGAGCGCATCACCCAGGCCTCGTCGTGGTTGACCGCGATGAGGTCGTCGCGGCCGTCCCCGTCGACGTCGCCGATGAGGTCGGCCACCGTGCCGTCGAAGAACACCTCGGACCACGTGGCCGGGTCGCTGAAGGACGTGCCGGTGGAGAGCATGACGCGGGTGCGGTTGCCGTCCTGGGCGACGAGGTCGTCGAGACCGTCCCCGTTCACATCGCCGATGAGGTTGGCCGCCGAGCCCCGGAAGGCGGTCGTCGACCAGACCTCGCTCACCCGGAAGGCCGTGCCGGTGGAGAGCATGACGCTGGTCCGCTTGCCGTCCAACGCCACCAGGTCGGCCCGGCCGTCACCGTTGACGTCACCAGCCAGCGTCGCCACCGAGCCGCGGACGGCGCTGCGGGACCACGGGGCGGGGTCGGTGAAAGCCCCGGCGGCCAGCCGGACCGCCGCACCGTCGCCGCTCAGCCCCACGAGGTCGGCCCGGCCGTCGCCGTCGACATCGCCCGCGAGCACGGCGCCCGCGACGGTGGCGGTCGACCAGGTGCTCGGCGGGGCGAATCCGGTGCCGGTGGAGAGCATGACCCTTGCCCGACCGTCGTCCTGGGCGATGAGGTCGGCCCGGCCGTCGCCGTTCACGTCGGCCACCAGATCGGTCACCGACCCGTTCATGGCGGTCTGGGACCAGGTGGTCGGGGCCGCGAATCCGGTGCCGGTGGAGAGCATGACCCGGACACGGCCGGCGTCGACCGCGACGAGGTCGGCCCGGCCGTCCCCGTTCACGTCGCCGGCGAGGTTGGCGACGGTGCCGAAGAAGAACGCCTCCGACCACGTGGCCGGGTCGGCGAAGGACGAGCCGGTGGAGAGCATGACGCGAACCTGGTTGCCGTCCTGGGCGATGAGGTCGGCCCGGCCGTCGCCGTTCACGTCGCCGACCAGGTCAGCGATCTGTCCGTCGAAGGCCGTCGTCGACCAGGAGACCGGGGCAGCGAACGCCGACCGCTCGGCCAGCAGCACGCTCGTCCCCGCGCGGTCGACCACGATGAGGTCGGCTCGGCCGTCGCCGTTGACGTCGCCCACCAGGGTGGCCACGGAGGCGTTGACGCTGGCCGACGACCAGGTGGCGGGGGCGCTGAAGTCGCGGCCGTTGGAGGTCAGGACCCGGGTGCGGTTGCCGTCGTGGGCGACCAGGTCGGCCCGCCCGTCGCCGGTGACGTCGGCGAGCAGGGTGGCGGCCGAGCCCGTGACCGCCCCCTTGCGCCAGGTGACCGGGTCGGCGAACGCCCCACCCGACAGGAGGACCTGGGCCGTGCCGTCCTCACCGGTGGTGATGAGGTCGGAGCGTCCGTCGCCGTTGACGTCGGCGTAGCCCGGCGGCGCCGCGGCCGTGATCGGCGCGCCGGCCGCCAGCGCGGCCAGCTCTTCAAGCGTGCCGCGGAAGACGTCGTAGTCGTAGACACCGCCGCGGTCGCAGTCGGGGATGTCGTACTGCCAGAACGTCCAGTTCCTGCCCCAGCCGGGCATGGTGGGCGGAGCGTCGGAGCAGCTCGATATGTCCAGCGGGTAATCCCGGAAGTCGCCGCTGGAGTCGGTGCACGGGTTCCACCAGTTCGCGTTGGTGTAGATCATCGGTTTGACGCCGATGATCCCCTCGAGCGTGGTCAGGAACGTGCTGATCCAGGTCCGCATCTCCTTCGGGGACAGCCCGTAGCACGTGTCTGCATCGAAGTACGGCCATTCGAGGTCCACGAAGGGCGGCAGGGTCTGGCCGTCGCGAACCCACTGCATGTGTCGGGCGAAGAAGCGGGCCTCCTCGGCGGGCTTGCGGAGGTCGGGCCGGGCGAAGTGGTAGGCCCCGACGTAGAGGCCGGCCTGCTTGGCCTCCTCGTAGTCCTTGGCGAAGTACGGATTGACGTACTCCGTGCCCTCGGTCACCTTGATGTACGCGAATTCGTCGCCAGCCGCCCGGCGAGCCCGCCAGTCCGGGGCGCGTCCGTTCGTGTGGTCGTGGCTGGAGACGTCGATGCCGTTGATGTCGTAGCCCGGCGGCGGTGGGGCGGTGGGCACGGTCCGGGCGGCCAGTCGCAGCTCGGTCGGCATCCCGGCGCCCGGGTAACCGTTGTTGTCGTCGGTGGGGCGATGGCCTGACGAGGTCAGGCTCACGGTCGCGTAGGCGACCGCCGCCGCGAACACCGCGACGATCGTGCCACCCACGGCGATCCGGGACGGACTCAACTTGCTGCTAACTCGCTCACCCACGGCCTGAGACTAACCGTGACCGCCAAAGGCGATGATCTTGGTCGCGCAGGCGCATCAGCCGCAGCCAGCGGTGCAAATCGGGCGGAATGTGGATGTCTCGCCGGTATGACGCCGCTCCCGGCCTCGTCGGAGTCGGGGATGCGTCGTCCCGGGCGTCGGGTATCGAACGCGTCCGGGCGTCGGTACCGAACACGCGAAACCGTCGATCTCGGACGCCGGCCGCCTCGGGTGACGGCGGGAGCGGCGCCATCGGGGTGGCTCGGCGCCGGCGCGTCCCGGGTCGCGCGGCCGTTATCGAGACATTCGTTTTCTTCCCGAAAATCGCCGTGGTGAACACGGACAACGGGTCGGCGTCATGCCGTGGTCACCGTGCGTTTCGGGCTCCCCACGGCCGGCGAGCAGGGTGGTCCGGATGCCCGCCGACATTTAGGATCGCGCCTATGAGCCGTCGGGACATCGGACAGCGAATCCGGACGATGGCCACGGCGTCGTGGCGGCGCCTGCGGATCGCTGGCCTGGTGGGACTCTCCGTGGTGCTCGTGTTCCTGGTCCCGTCGGCCGCCTCGGCTGACTCGGGCTGGGTGGCGCCGGTCAACGCCCCGATCTGGGGTGGGTTCAAGGAGCCGGCGTACCACCACGGGGTCGACCTCGGTGCCGCGAAATGGGTCCCGATTCGTGCGGCTTCCGCGGGGACGGTCATTGTCAAGAAGTGCAACGCGTCCCTGAACGGTCAGCCGTACTCCTGCGACATCGACGGCTCTCCCCAGGTGCAGGGCTGTGGCTGGTACGTCGACATCGCCCACGCGGGCAACATCGTGACGCGGTACTGCCACATGGTGACCGAGCCCCTGGTGAACGTGGGCGACAAGGTCGAGACCGGGCAGCGTATCGGCTACGTGGGCTCGTCGGGTAACTCCTCGGCCCCGCACCTGCATTTCGAGGTGCACATCGTCGCCGAGGGCGACTACGCCCACAACGGCAACGCCGTCGATCCCGTGCCGTTCATGGCAAAGCGCGGCGCCCACCTGGGGGTCGGCAAGGACAAGCCGGAGCCGCCCCGGACATCGGATGCCGAGCCGGAGCCCGCCCCGCCCCCGCCGCCCCCGGCCAACGGGCGGGTCGATCTGGACGGGGACGGCCGCACCGACCGCGTGGTTTGGCGCCCGAGCGACGGCCAGTGGTACGCCAGCCTCGCCAGCGGCGAGGAGGCGGAGCCCGTCACTCTCGGCGAGGCCGGGGATGTGCCGGTCGTGGCTGACTACGATGGCGACGGCCGCGACGACCTCGCGGTGTGGCGGCCGTCGAACGGCCAGTGGCTGATCCTGACCTCGTCAGGAATCCCGCTCGGCGACATCACGCTGGGCGAGACGGGCGACATCCCGGTGCCGGCCGACTACGACGGCGACGGCCGGGTCGAGCCGGCAGTCTGGCGGCCGTACAGCGGTCAGTGGCTCCGCCACGGCGCCGAGACCGGCGCGGAGCCGGTGGTGCTCGGCGAGGCCGGCGACCTGCCCGTGGTGGCCGACTACGACGGTGACGGCAAGGCCGACCCGGCGGTGTGGCGCCCGACCGACGGTCAGTGGATCATCCAGCCGTCCGTGGCCGAGGCCGAGCTGCCCGATGTGCGGCTCGGCGCCCAAGGGGACATCCCCGTGGCCGGTGACTTCGACGGCGACGGTAAGGCCGACCCCAGCGTGTGGCGGCCGAACCTCGGCGTCTGGTTGCTGGCTCCGTCCGGCGGTGAACCGGCCGAGCCGGTCGCGATCGGACGCGCTGGCGACGTTCCGGTGGTCGGCGACTACGACGGCGACAAGAAGGACGACCTCGCGCTGTGGCGCGCGGCCGACGGCGAGTGGCTCATCCTGCCGTCGTCGGGCGAGCGACTCACCGCGGGGGAGCCCGGCACCGGCCTCGTCTTCGGCGTCGAGGGTGACCTGCCGGCCAACCGTCCACTGTGGTTGGACACGAACGGCCAGCCACCGGGGCTCACCGAGACCCTGCTGCGGGAGCGGTTCCGTGGCCGCCAGGCCGGGGCAGCGGCCGCTGCCGAGCCGCCCGCCACTGAGTGAGCCGTCGCGCGGTCCCGGCGCTTGACGATCTACGATGCCCGTCATGTCCCCACGACTGGTGAACTGGGCCGGCAACATCGAGTTCCAAGCCGTACGGCTGGCTCAGCCGGCCTCGCTGGACGAGCTGCGGGACGTGGTCGTGTCCAGCGACCGGGTGCGGGTTCTCGGGACGGGTCACTCGTTCAACACGGTGGCCGACACGACCGGCACGCTCATCCGGCTCGACCGTATGCCGGCGTCGCTGACGATCGACGAGGCGAGCGCCACGGCGACCGTGCCGGCCGGCGCCCGGTACGCCGAGGTCGCGGCCGAGCTGCACCGGGCCGGCTTCGCGCTGGCGAACCTGGCCTCGCTGCCGCACATCACCGTGGCCGGCGCGGTCGCCACCGGCACGCACGGCTCGGGCGACACGTCGCGGACCCTCGCCGACGCGGTCGTGGGAGTCGAGTTCGTCGATGCGTCGGGCGAGGTCCGGCACTTGGCGGCCGGGGACGCGGACTTTCCCGGGGCGGTGGTGTCGCTCGGCGCGCTCGGCGTCGTCACCCGGCTCACCCTGCGCCTCGAGCCGACGTTCACCGTTGCTCAGGAGGTACGTCTCGACGTGCCGCTGGATGCGATCGCCGGGGCGTGGGACGAGGTGTTCGGGGCGGCGTACTCGGTGAGCGCGTTCACCGACTACGCCAGCGGAACCGCTCGGGTGTGGCTCAAACGCCGGATGGACATGCCTGCGCCCGCGTGGTCGGGCGGCCGTCCGGCCGACGCTCCGGAGCACCCGGTGCCCGGGGTGGATCCGGCGGCCTGCACGCCGCAGCTGGCCGAGCCCGGACCGTGGCACGAGCGCCTGCCGCACTTCCGGCCCGACCTCGTGCCCAGTGCGGGGGACGAGCTCCAATCGGAGTACTTCGTCGCCCGCGCCGATGCCCCGGCCGCGCTCGCCGCTCTGCAGGGCATCGCCGACCGCATCGCCCCGGTGCTGCACATCGCCGAGATCCGTACGATCGCCGCCGACGAGCTGTGGCTGAGCCCCGCCTACGGCCGCGACTCGGTCGGGTTCCACTTCACCTGGATCAGCGACGCTACCGCGGTGCTGCCCGTCGTCGAACTCGTCGAGGCGGCCTTGCTGCCGCTCGGTGCCCGGCCGCACTGGGGCAAGGTCTGGCGCGCCGACCCGGCCACGGTGGTGGCCCGGTATCCGCGGGCGGCCGACTTCGCGGCCCTGCGGCGCCGTCTCGACCCGGCGGGCAAGTTCGCCAACGCGTACACGACGGCTCTCTTCGGCTGACGCCGGTCGGGTCGCCCCTCGCCGACGGATGTGGCCGGTCGGGCCGTTCGCGGTCACGCCTCTCCGAGACCGGCGAACCGGCGGGAAACCGAGACGTCGGCGAACCGGTAACGGTCAAATTTGTGCGGCTTTATTTTGCCGACGTCTATAGTTATGGGGAACCGTGTCGTTGTGCGTGTCGCTGTGAACCCCGGACGGAGGCCCGACACATGACGGTAGTGGCACGATTCCGTGTCGGGATTGCGAGGGTTCCGGGCGCCGCCGATGCCCGACCTGTCACGGTGAGGTTTAGATCGAGTGCAATCAGTGCGAGGGCCAGGGTCGAACGATCCGCTTCCAGTGGGGAAGAGCGGTCCGGCAGGGGCGATCCATCGAGGCCGAGGCGACCGAAGGCTACATTCGCGGGCTTCATTCGCTTGGCCGTTCGTTCGCACAGCTGGTTGGCCGGCTTGACGAGATCTCGGTCAAGGGCATGCCGTCATCCGTTCGTCAGCGGCTGTCCGAGCAGCTGAGGCAGCAGTTGAACCAAAAGAACGAAATGAATAGGTCGGTCCACGCAGAGGTCTATATCCTCCGAGCAGCGGAGGTGACGTTCTCTGCTGGGCGGAACTCATACGAGGCCGTCCTCATGGGTGACCCGCCAACGGTCTTTGTCAGCAAGGAAGACGTGCGGGCGATCCAGACACAACACGTTATTGGCGTCGTGGAGCGCGCGGGGGAAGCCTTCCATCGGGCGCTGATCAACTCGACCGAGCGGCAACAACTGGTCGCGGCCGGAATAGCTCTGTCCGTCCTTTTTGTATTGGCAATTATCGTTGTGCTCTGCGGATACTGACCCCGGCCCGGTCGGTGGCTTCCCGACCGCCCGACAAACGGACCGCACCGCGGGCTCGAGCCGCTCCTACCGGGGCTGCGGCGTCGCGTGGCCCCGGGCGAGGGCATCGACCCGGCGCAGAGCGTCCGGGAGGCGGTACCGGCCGGCCATCGCGGCGACGATGCCGGCCGCCTCGGCGAGGGGGAGACCACACGCTGTCACGAAGAGCGGCTTGGCCGCGCCGCCCCGGCGGACCTCGGCGGCGTGGCGGGCGGTGGCGAAGGCCGTCTTCGCGACCCCGATCACCGGGACGCCGATGGCCTGGTGGACGTGGCGACCGAGGCCGGGGCGGCCGTCCGGGTCCAGGTCGCAGTAGCCGTCGACCACGAGCAGGCGGAGCGCCGGCGCCTCGGCGAGCACGGCCCGGATCGCGGGCAGCTCGCGGAGGTAGAACCGGCCCGGCTGGTATGGCGCCACGGTGTCGAGCCACGCCACCCGCTCGCCCACGATCGGGGCGAAGGTCGGGTCGGCGGCGAGGACCAGCGCGGCCCGGGCCCCGCCGTCGGCGGGGTAGTGCACATCCACCGCCCCGACCAGCCAGTCCTCCACAGTAGACACACCCCGAGCCTAGCCGCTGGCGCGGGCCGGCATCGGTGCGGTGTTGCGGGCGAGCGTTGACTAGCGTTCGGATTGGGGTGTTCGTCACGCCGCGCGGGCCCCGGTCAGCGCGCACACTGGGACGAGGACCCCCGACCACCGGCCCCGGAACTGCCCGTATCGGGACGGACAGCCCGCGGNGGGGCGCGATCGAGGGAGGTCCTCCCTCCCGGCACCCGCGATTGTTGCGATTTGGTGAAGGAACGCTCACTGACCTCGGGGGTGCCTGAGGTCGAAAGCGGTATCCATCCCCGATCGTGTGAGGGCGCTCACCGATTCGGCACCCCGAGGCCGTACGGGCGCGGTCGGCTCCGAATCGTGTGAGCACCTATGCAGCTCAGTTACGTCCTGGCCGGAGTACTGGTGGACGGGCGGGGCGGCCCGCGAGACTCCCGAGCAAGGCGCGTTTGGGCGCCCTGATAGCCCGACGAGGGAGTCAAATCTATGAGTCGTTTGACGCGAACCATGGCCCCGCTGGCCGTCCTCGGCCTGGTGGCGGCCGGCTGCAGCTCGTCGCCCGGAAACGGCGGCGAGGACGGCGACCTGCGCGGTGCCGTCGTCACCGTCATCGGCACCTGGGGTGGCGACGAGCAGGAAGCCTTCCTGGCGATGGTCAAGCCGTGGGAGGAGCAGACCGGCGCGACGGTGAAGTACACCGGTACCCGTGACCTGAACACGGTGCTCACCACCGGCGTCGCCTCCGGTGTGCTGCCCGACCTCGCGGGTCTGCCCGGGCCTGGCCAGCTGGCCGAGTACGCCGAGGCCGGGGCCCTCGTGCCGCTGGACGACGTGCTCGACATCGACACGTACACCTCGGAGACCGCGCCGGCCCTGGTCGAGCTGGGCAAGGGCTCGGACGGCAAGGTCTACGGCGTGTTCATCAAGGCCGCCGTCAAGGGCCTGATCTGGTACAACCCGTCGCAGTACAACTTCGGCGACAACCCACCGTCCACCTGGGACGACCTGCTCGAGCAGGGCGAGGCCAACAAGGGCTCGGCTGAGGCACTGTGGTGCGTCGGCATCGAGTCGGGTGCCGCCTCGGGTTGGCCGGCCACCGACTGGATCGAAGACCTGGTGCTGCGCACCGCCGGTCCCGAGGTCTACACGCAGTGGTACCGCGGCGAGGTGAAGTGGTCCGACCCGCGGATCCGTGAGGCCTTCGAGATCTACGTCGAGGACGTGCTCGGCAACACCTACGGTGGGCGGCAGACCGCGGCCGCGACCAACTTCGAGGTCGCCGGTGACCCGCTCTTCTCCGACCCGCCGGGCTGTGTGTTCCACCACCAGGCGAGCTTCATCACCGGCCTCGGTGGCTTCAAGGACGCGCAGGCGGGCACCGACTACGACTTCTTCCCGTTCCCGGACATCAACCCGCAGCACGCGGGCGCCGTCGAGGGCGCGGGTGACCTGTTCGGCATGTTCAACGACACCCCGGCCGCCCGGTCCCTCATGCGGTACCTGGTGTCGGCTCAGGCGCAGGACATCTGGGTCAAGCGCGGTGGTGCCCTGTCGGCGAACAAGAACGCCAACAGCTACCCGGACGAGATCAGCGCCCGCTCGGCCGAGATCCTCGCCAACGCGCAGTCGTTCGTCTTCGACGCCTCCGACCTCATGCCGCAGGCGATGAACGACGCGTTCTGGCGGGCCATGGTCGAGCTGACGAGCGGTAGCGCCTCGATCGACGACGTACTGGCGGATCTGGATGCCGCCCAGGCGGACGCCTACGCATCCTGACCGTTAGCCCCGTCGTTCTGATCCTCTAGTTCCACCCGGAGATCTTGGGAGCCCGCCTCCTGCGCGGGGACGGGCTCCCAAGACTCCGACCATGACCCTCCACGAAACCGGCGCTCCGCTCGGAGGTATCGATGGGTTCAAATATAGTTACCGCGCTCATGGTGGTGGTGGGGGTACCGGCCGTCCTGATTCTCTATATCTGGCTCACCGAGTGGATCGTCACGCTGGTGCCGTCGAAGTGGCAGAAGCGGGTCCGCCCGTGGCTCTGGCTGGGACCCGCTCTGGCCTTCCTCGGGTTCTTCCTCGTCTACCCCACCATCGGCACGATCATCCGGAGCTTCCAGAGCCGCAGCCCGCTGCGCCCTGAGTGGGTCGGACTGGACAACTACAAGTGGTTCTTCACCAATGAAGCGGCGTTGCGCGCGCTGCTGAACAACGCGCTTTGGCTGGTCATGCTGACCTTCTTCACGGTCGGGCTCGGCCTGGTCATCGCGGTCCTCGTCGACCGGGTCCGCTACGAGCCAGTGGCGAAGAGCGTCATCTTCCTGCCGCTGGCCATCAGCATGGTGGCCGCCGGCGTCATCTGGAAGTTCATGTACGACTTCCGGCCGCCCGGGCCAGCCGCAGACGGGCACGCTCAACGCCGNNATCGGCACGGTCGGGCTCGGCCCGGTCGCCTGGCTGCAGTCGCCNACATTCGGCGTGAGCACCTTCGCCCTGATCGCCATCATGATCTGGATGTGGACCGGCTTCGCCATGGTCATCATCTCGGCCGCCGTGAAGGGCATCGACCCCGAGCTGTTGGAGGCGGCCCGGCTCGACGGCGCGGGTGAGTGGCAGATCTTCCGGAAGGTCACCTTCCCGCTGCTCGGGCCCACCCTGGCCGTGGTCAGCACCACGATGGTCATCACCTCGCTGAAGACCTTCGACATCGTCTACACCCTGACGAACGGCAACTACGACACCGAGGTCATCGCGAACCTGATGATCAAGCAGATGTTCACCTTCGGTGACTTCGGCCGGGCGAGCGCGGTCGCGGTCGTGCTGCTGCTCGCGATCATCCCGGTGATGGCCTTCAACATTCGCCAATTTCGCGCCCAGGAGTCCGTGCGATGACCACGACCGTCCCATCCCAGCCCCTACCGCGCCCCCTGGACGTCCCCGCTACACCGAGGGTCAACCGTCGGCCCCGCCGCGTCGGACGGATCGTGCTGCACCTCGTCGTGGTCGGCCTGATGGTCCTGTGGGCGATCCCGACGGTCGGCCTGCTGGTCAGCTCGTTCCGNCCGTCCTCGGAACTCTCGTCGTCCGGCTGGTGGACCGCGTTCGCNCCGCCGTACCACTTCACGATGGANAACTACNCCCAGGTGGTCAACCAGCAGGGCATCGGACAGGCCTTCCTCAACAGCCTGTTCATCGCGATCCCGNCGACGATCATTCCGATCGCCGTGGCCGCCTTCGCGGCGTACGCGTTCAGCTGGATGGAGTTCCGCGGCCGGGACGTGCTNTTCGTGGTGGTNGTCGGCCTGCTGGTCGTGCCGCTGCAGACCACGCTCATCCCGATTCTGCGGATCTTCGCCGACTGGGGTCTCACCGGCCAGTTCCTGGCCGTGTGGCTCGCCCACACCGGCTACGGTCTACCGTTCGCGGTCTACCTCCTGCGTAACTTCATGGGCGCGCTGCCGAAGTCGCTGTTCGAGTCGGCGGCGATCGACGGAGCTAACCACGTCACCGCGTTCTTCCGGGTGGCGATGCCGCTGTGCGTGCCCGCGTTCGCGGCGCTGGCCATCTTCCAGTTCCTCTTTGTGTGGAACGACCTGCTGGTGGCCCTCATCTACATCGGTCTGGCCAACCCCGACAACCTGCCGCTCACCGCGACCATGGCCAACCTGGTCAACTCGCTGGGTGGCGGTTGGTACCTGCTCGGCGCGGCGGCCTTCGTGTCGATGCTCGTGCCGCTGATCATCTTCTTCACCCTGCAGCGCTACTTCGTCCGCGGCATCGTGGGCGGTGCCGTGAAGGGCTGATTCCACCCATCGCGGGGCCTCGTCCGCGGGCATGCCGCCCGCCCGCGGACGAGGCCCCCTCCGTCCGTGTTCGGGGGCCAAACCTTGTGACCTTGGAAATCTGACTCCCCTATAGGGGGTACAAACATCCAAGATCACGGGGCGGGCCCGGGTTCAGACGGCCAGGCGGTAACCACGCTTCATGACGGTCTGGACGAGGTCGAGGTCGCGCAGGTCCGTGCGCCCGAGCGAGCCCCGCAGGCGGGACACGGCCATCTCGATGGCGTGGTCGTCCACTGTGGAGGAATGCGGGAGGTAGGACCGGATCTCGGCGGTCGACAGCACGCGGCCCGGGTGGGTCGCCAGCGCCCGCAGCACAGCCATCGGCCCGGCCTGCACGGGGAAGAGCACGCCGTCCACGACCACGGCCTGGCCACGGATCTCCACCCTGCGGCCGGCCACATCGAGCGTGAGCGCCCGCTGGGGCAGCTCGGTGAGCACCCGCGCCGCGAGCGAGCGGGGCACGGGCTCGGCGGCGCAGACCACCGGGATGCCGAGCGCCGTCAGCCCGGCCGCGGTCAGCGGGCCGATACAGACCGCCAGCACGTCGTGGACGAGCGCGTTGAGCACGTCGTCGAGCACGCCGTCGGAACGGGCCTGGTCCAGCAGGTTGTCGGTGACGGCCGGACCGCCGAGGACCACCGCGTCGACGTGGCGGCGCACGATGAGGTCGTTGAGGCGGCGGATCTCGTCGGCGTGGGTGGGCGGCCCGAACTGGTGCGTCGGCACCTCGACCACGCTGGCGCCGGCCTCCCGCAGGGCCTGGCACAGCTCCCGGTGAGCGTCGACCTCGATCTGCGCCACCACGCGGCGGCCGATCATGGGCTGGGCTATCAGGTAGCGGAACAGGTCCTCGGTGGTCGCCGCCGGCGTGGACCAGATCTGGGTGAGGCCCAGCTCGCGCAGGCCGTCGGCGGTCACCGCGTTGCGGGCGAGCAGGCGGGCCTCGGCCAGCCCGGCGACCATCTGGTCGAGCAGGCCCTCGCGGCGGGCCGCGGCCAGCCACAGCCGCAGACCGTACGCCGAGGAGACGACCACCTCGTGCACCGGTTGCGCGACGCTCTCGCGCACGGCGGCCGCGATCGCCGCCGGATCGGGCTGGGGCGTCGTGTGCACCGCGCGGAACCCGAGCGTGCGCGCGCCCTCGGCGGCCAGCCACGCCGCCATCTCGTGGTTGCGCCGGTCGGTGGCGAGTGCGACCGTGAACCCGGACAGCGGAGATGCCTCCGATCGGGCGGTGCGATCGGAGGGTCGCCAGGGCCCGGAGGCCGAATCCCTGGCGGTCACGGCGTGCCCTCCCTTCCCCGACGTTCCAACGACGGTGGTGGAGCGCCGGTAGACCACGTCCAGCGGTGATGGGCCCCGCGAGCGGCGCCCGTGCCCCCGGGCCGAGCGAGGGCACCAGTGCGTGGCAGCGGCCGCCCGACCCGGCGGGCCGGCGGCGTGCTCAGGTTTCGTCACGAGCAGTGTCGCGTGAAAGGCCGGTGACAGGATCGTTGCCAACGGTCACGGTTGGGTCAACATCCGCTCACCGATCTTACGGTTCGGCGGCCCAGACCGGCGGCGACGGGTGATCTTGTGAAGACACCATCGGTTCCGTAACGCGGACCCGGCGCGGGCTGGTGCGAGGTCAACCGGTCGGCGAGACTGCGAGAACGTCGTAGTGCGGGGGAGGAGACCATGCCCCGATCGGCACGCGCCGCCATGGCGGTGGTGACGTTGCTGGTCCTCGGCGCCTGCACCGTCGCGACGCCGGAGGCGGCCGACCCCACTCTGGGCGACCTGCGCGGCCGGACGGTGCACGTCGTCGCCACTTGGTCGGGAACCGAGCAGGAGAACTTCCGCGCGGTGCTCGATGAGTTCGAGCGGCGGACCCACGCCACCGTGCAGTACACCTCCGGCGGCACCGACCTGGCCGTCCTGCTCAACAGCCAGATCGCCGGCGGGCAGCCGCCACACATCGCGTTCATCCCACAACCGGGCGTAGTGGCCGAGCTCGCCCGGCGCGGGGTGCTGGTGCCGTTGCGCGGGGCCGCCGCCGACGCCGTGCGGCGCAACTTCTCCCAGACCTGGCAGGAGCTCGGTACCGTCGACGGCCAGCTGTACGGCCTGTACTTCAAAGTGGCGAACAAGTCCGTGATCTGGTACCGAACCGACGCGTTCAAGGAGGCCGGGGTCGAGCCACCGTCCACCTGGGACGACCTGCTCGCGGTCTCCCGCACGCTGGTCGAGGCCGGTATCACGCCCATGGCCACCGCCGGCGCCGACGGGTGGGTGCTCACCGACTGGTTCGAGAACGCGTACCTGCGTATCGCCGGCCCGGAGCGGTACGACGCGCTGGCCCGGCACGAGATCCCGTGGACCGATCCCACGGTCGTCGAGACCCTCACGCTGCTGGCCGAGTACTGGCGCACGCCTCGCTACGTGTACGGGGGAGCGGCCGGCTCGACCCAGGTGAGCTTCACCCAGGCGGTCGCCGAGGTGTTCGGCTCCCGGCCCACCAGCGCCATGCTCTTCGAGGGCGACTTCGTGGTAGCCGAGATCAACGCGCTGGACCGGTTCGCGGTCGGCGAGGACGCCCGCTTCTTCCCGTGGCCCTCGATCGCCGGTTCCCCACAGGCGGTCGTGGTGGCCGGTGACCAGGCGGTGGCGCTGCGCGACACGCCCGAGACCCACGCGCTCATGACGTTCCTCGCCTCGCCCGAGGCGGCCCAGATCGTGGCCAGCCGCGGCGGGTTCCTGTCGGTCAACCGCAACCTGGACCCGGCCTACTACCCGGACGACACGACCCGGGCGCTGGCCGCCGCGGTGACCGAGGCGCCGTTGCTGCGGTTCGATCTGTCGGATCTCACCCCGCAGGCGTTCGGCGGCGGGTCGAACGCCCACATGTGGGTGCTGCTGCAGAATTTCCTGGCCGACGACATGTCGCCGGTCGAGGTGGCGCAGCGGCTTGAGGACGCCGCGTCCCGGGACTTCAAGGACAACGCATGAGACGTTTTCTCTCGATGGGTCGGCCCGGGCGGCGACGGTGGCGGTCCGAGCGGCGCATCATCGCGGCCCTGTTCCTCGGCCCGGCCGCGCTGACCGTCCTGGTGCTCGTGGCCTATCCGATGGCTCACACCCTGTGGCTGAGCCTGCACGACACCAACACCGGCGCGTTCGTGGGCCTGGCCAACTACGCGCGCATGTTCGGCACCGAGGAGACCCGTCGGGCGATCCTCAACAACATCGTCTGGGTTGTAGTCGCCCCCACGATCGTGACGGTCCTGGGTCTGATGCTGGCCGTCCTCACCCAGCGGGTGCGCTGGTCCACCGCGCTGAAGACCGTCCTGTTCATGCCCATGGCGATCTCGTTCCTCGCGGTGGGCGTGACGTTCCGGCTCGTCTACGACGAGGACCCGGAGCGGGGAGCGCTCAACGCCGCGCTGGTCGCCGTCCACGACGCGTTCTCCCCGCCGTCGCGGTACTACGGGGTGGCGCCGCGGGCCGAGGCCGGGCTCGTGCCGGCCGAAGGCGGCTACCAGACCGCCGACCCCGTGCCGGCCGGCGAGGCGGTGGCCATGCCCGTGGTGGGCCTGCCCCGGGACCGCATCCCGTCCGAGGCCGTGCCGGCCGCGCCGCCCGAGGCCGGCGTGGAGCTGCGGGGCGTGGTGTGGCTGGACTTCACCCGCGGCGGTGGGGGCGAGGCCGGGGAGATCGACGCGACCGAGGTGGGCCTGCCCGGCATGCGGGTGGAGGCCGTACGGGACGGCAAGGTCGTGGCGACCACGACGACCGATGCGTCGGGGCGGTTCGTCTTCCCCGGGCTCACCGAGGGCGATTACATCGTGCGCCTGGCGGCGACCAACTTCACCGAGCCGTTCCGGGGCGTGACCTGGCTCGGTCCGCGCTTGGTGACCCCCGCAGTGATCGGTGCATACATCTGGATCTGGGCCGGTTTCGCCATGATCCTCATCCAGGCCGGCCTGGCCGGGTTGCCCCGCGACGTGCTCGAGGCAGCCCGGGCGGACGGGGCCAGCGACTGGCAGATCCTGCGTCGGGTGACGGTGCCGCTCGTCTGGCCGATCCTGGTCGTCGTGCTGGTCACGCTATCGATCAATGTGTTAAAGATCTTTGACCTTCTCTACGTGCTGCCACCCGACTCGTCGCAGGACGAGGCGAACGTGGTGGCGCTGGAGATGTACCGGGTTTCGTTCGGCGGCGGTCTGGACTACGGGCTCGGCAGCGCGCTCGCCGTGCTGCTGTTCCTGCTGGTGCTGCCGGCCATGCTGTTCACCATCCGCCGCCGTCGAAGGGAGAGGCTGTGACGTCGCCGCGCCCCGCGCCCGTCGCACCCCCGGTGTCGCTGCTGGAGCCGGAGCCGATTCCCGAGCTCGAGCCGGCCGGCACGGCGGTGCGCGTCCCGCCCCGGCCCAGCCTGCTCAAGCGGCTCGTCGCCATCCTCGGCAGCGGGGCGGCGCGGGTCTTCATCATCGGAGTCGGCCTGTTCTGGCTCTTCCCGACGGTGGGGCTGGCGGTGGCCAGCCTGCGCTCCGCCGCCGACAACGCCGCGTCCGGCTGGTGGACGGTCCTGACCGCGCCGAGCCAGCTCACCCTCGACAACTACGCGGCGCTGCTCAGCAACGAGCGGATCACCGGCTCCCTGTGGAACACCGTGCTCATCGCCGTACCGTCCACGGTGCTCGTCCTCGCCCTGGGCGCCCTGGGCGCGTACGCCCTGGCCTGGATCGACTTCCCGGGCCGGGACCTGATCTTCGTCCTCGCGGTGGCGTTGACCATCGTGCCCGTACAGGTCGCGCTCATCCCCGACGCCGCGGTGTTCCGGGTCCTCGGCATCTTCGGTGACATCCCGGCCGTCATCGCCTTCCACGTCGCGTTCGGCCTGCCGTTTGCGGTGTTCCTGCTGCGCAACTACCTCCTCAGCCTGCCGGAGGACATGATCGAGGCGGCCCGGGCGGACGGCGCGAGCGAGTTCACCGTGTTCCGGCGGGTGGCGCTGCCCTTCGCCTGGCCGGCGCTGGGGTCGCTGGCCCTCTTCCAGTTCCTCTGGGTCTGGAACGACCTGTTGGTGGCGCTCGTCTTCGGGTTCAACGACCCGCCGATCACGTACGCCATCCGGGAGCAGACGCGCGCCTTTGCCTCGAACATCGACGTCATCGCCCCGGGCGCCCTGATCTCGATGGCGGTGCCGCTGATCCTGTTCTTCGCCTTCCAGCGCTACTTCCTGCGCAGCATGCTCGACGGCGCCGTCAAGTAACCGCGCCCCGAGCGACAGCTGTCCGTGCCCCTCCGCTGGCTGCGTGGCCGGTGCCCGCTGCGGGTAGCAGGGTGGCTATTCGAATATCGAGCGTCCTCGTTCGCCGGCCCGGGCCCGGGCGCGGCGGCGCAGCTGCACCACGACGGCGTCGACGGCGGCGATGACCCCCAACGCGATGAGGAGCCAGCCGGGCACGGTGAGGCCGGCCCGCAGCATCAGGAAGCCCACGACACCACAGAAGACCACGCCGAAGAGGGCCAAGCCGAGCCGCAGGTTGAGGGCGCTGTAGGGCCGGCTGTGCGTGCCCCGGCGACCGGGGGGCTGGGCCTGGATGGGCATGCTCCACCCGTACCCAGCCCAGGCCCGGGCAATCAGAACATCGTCACCCCGTTCACCCGTACGGGCTCGAGCGTGACCACGACCCGCTGCTGCCCGGGGCCGTCGAACGCGCGCAGGTCGGCGCCGTACTTCGCGCCCACCCGGTTGGCGAACTCGTAGTCGTCGTCCGGTTCGATCCGGGCGTCGCCGCGAATCTCCAGGTACCGGCCCGGGTTGCCCGGGTCGACGATGAACACCGTGCAGGCCGGGTTCCGCTGCAGATTACGGACCTTCTTGCGCTGGGTATTGAGCGATACCTTCACCTTCCCGTCCTCGGCGAGAAACCACACGTACGACAGCTGGGGCCGCCCGGAGGGGTCGATCGTGGCGAGGGTGGCAAACTGGGCGTCCAGCAGGTCGCGGTATTTCTCGGGAACCTCAATCGCCTGGGTCATTGAGGGCTCCTTTCTCGGGTCGGGCAGGTACTCGTGTCAGGAAGGACGCCTTCCTGGGCAAAAACCGTCAAGAGGGCGTCCTTCCTGGCACTTTCCCTCCTGACACCCTGGATTCAGGCCACCTGGACGGATCGTTTGGACAGACCCATCATGTAGCCCTCGATGGCGGTGGACGCCGGTTGTTCCGGATCGGTGGCGGCGCCGAGCGTCACGAACAGCGGGATGAAGTGGTCCACGGTCGGATGGGCGTACGGCATCCCGGGCGCGACGTCGGCGTACCGGCACAGCTCCTCGACGTCGCCGCGGGCCAGCGCCTGCGCGGCCCAGGCGTCGAAGTCGCGTGACCACGCCGGTGCCTTGTTCTCCAGGAGCATCTCACGGGTGATGAACGGCAGCCCGTGGGTCATGAAACCTGACCCGATGATGAGGACGCCGTCCTCCCGCAGGGGACGCAGTCGCTGGCCGAGTTCGATCAGGGAGGTCGGGTCGTGGGTCGGCAGGCTGAGCTGCAGGGTCGGGATGTCCGCGTTGGGGTACATCACCTTGAGCGGGACCCAGGCGCCGTGGTCGAGGCCGCGGGTGGGGTGCTCGTACGGCCGCTGGGTGTCCGGCAGCGTTGCGATCACCCGTCGGGCCAGGTCGCTGGCATCCGGGGTGTCGTAGCGCATGGTGTAGTACCGCGACGCGAAGCCGCCGAAGTCGTAGACCGGGGTCACGTTCGCCGCCGAGCAGGACAGCGCCAGCGGCGCGGACTCCCAGTGCGCGGAGACGATCAGGATGCCCCGGGGCTTGGGCATCGACAGGGCCCAGGCGTGCAGCTGCCGCATCCACTCCGGGTCGTCGAAGAGCGGCGGCGCCCCGTGGCTGAGGTAGAGCGCCGGGAGCGGGCCGTCGGCCGGCGTCCACGGCGTCTG
>Ga0065720_1003219_pt1 | contig 21070 bp, 16 predicted proteins | sample Thericmetagenome_FD_59107 | JGI IMG/M metagenome (GOLD analysis project Ga0065720, IMG submission 59107) | Thermophilic microbial communities from the Joint Bioenergy Institute, California, USA of rice/straw/compost enrichment - eDNA_2 v2... | ecosystem: Engineered > Solid waste > Grass >...
CGCGCAGCCGCTGCTCCCACTGGGCCGCCTCCTCCGGCAACGCACCCATCGGGATCTGTACATCCAAGACCTCTTCGATCCGATGGAGCAGGGCCAGGGTCGCCTTGGGGCAGGGCGGGTTGTTCGCGTAGTGCGGCACGTGCACCCAGAACGACACCGACTCCACCTCGGCGGTGCGGCAGGCGTCGTGCAGCACCCCGACGATGCCCGTCGGGCCCTCGTACCGGCTCGGGGTCATGCCGTACCGCTCGATGTCGCGGGGGTTGTCGGCGCTGCCGCTGATCGGCAGCGGGCGGGCGTACGGCACGTCGGCCAGCAGCGCCCCGAGCAGCACGACCTTGGACACCTCCAGGCTGTGGCAGATCTCCAGGATCTCGTTGCAGAACGAGCGCCACCGGGTGCTCGGCTCGATCCCGCGGATGAGCACGACGTCGTTCTCCGCGCCGGGCGGACTGGCCGCCGTGACGTAGGTGGTCGGCCAGGTGATGCGCCGACCCGAGTCGGTGTAGCTGACCGTGGGCCGGTTCACCTGGAAGTCGTAGTACTCCTCCGGGTCGATGTGCCCCACCGGCTCGGCCGACCACACCCGCTGCAGGTGCTCGATCGCGGCGGTCGCCGCGTCGGCCGCGTCGTTCCACCCCTCGAAGGCGGCGATGGCCACCGGGCTGCGCAGCAGGGGCAGGCCGTCGAACTCACTCACATCCGCCAGCCTAACCGGACGGGTTACGCGTGCGACGGTTGCGCGCACCGGCGGTTAGCCTGTACGGGTGGTGAGCGCGCGGACCGGCCGATCGTCCAACCGGTTCCTGGAGAGCATCCGGGACCGGGTCCTCGTCGCCGACGGGGCGATGGGCACGATGCTGCACGCGGCGAACCCCACGGTCGACGACTACCAGGGGCACGAGGGCTGTTCGGAGATCCTGTGCCTGACCCTGCCGGATGTGGTGCGCGGCATCCACGAGGCGTACCTGCGGGCGGGCGCGGACTGCGTGGAGACCAACTCGTTCGGCGCCAACCTGACCGCGCTGGGGGAGTACGGCCTGTCCGACCGGATCTTCGATCTGTCACTGGCCGCGGCCCGGCTGGCCCGCGAGGTCGCCGACGGATACTCGACACCGGACCGGCCGCGGTTCGTGCTCGGCTCGATGGGACCGGGCACCAAGCTGCCGACGCTGGGCCACGTCAGCTACGCCGACCTGCGGGAGGGGTACCGGCAGAACGCGGCCGGGCTGCTGGCCGGCGGGGTCGACGCGCTGATTGTGGAGACCTGCCAGGACCTGCTGCAGACCAAGGCGGCGATCGTCGGGGCACGGCGGGCGATCGCCGAGTCGGGCCGGGACGTGGCGCTGATCGCCCACGTGACGATGGAGACGACCGGCACGATGCTGCTCGGCTCCGAGATCGGGGCGGCGTTGACCGCGCTGGCGCCNCTGGGCATCGACCTGATCGGCCTGAACTGCGCCACCGGNCCGGCCGAGATGTCCGAGCACCTGCGGTATCTGTCGCAGCACGCTCCGTTGCCGNTGTCGGTGATGCCCAACGCGGGCCTGCCNGAGCTGACCCCNTCCGGCGCCCGGTTCCCGCTGCGCCCGGACGAGCTGGCCGAGGCGATGCGGCGGTTCGTGGGGGAGTACGGCGCCCGACTGGTCGGCGGGTGCTGCGGCACCACGCCGGAGCACATCGCGGCCGTGCGGGCCGTGGTGGACGAGGTGGCGCCGGCCGTACGGTCACCGGTGCGCGAGCCCGGAGTGTCCTCGATCTATCACCACGTGCCGTTCGCCCAGGACTCCAGCGTGCTCATGATCGGCGAGCGGACCAACGCCAACGGGTCGAAGGCGTTCCGGGAGGCGCTGCTGGCCGGCGACTACCAGAAGTGCGTGGAGATCGCCCGCGACCAGGCCCGCGACGGCTCCCACATGCTGGACCTGTGCGTCGACTACGTGGGACGCGACGGCGTGGCCGACATGCGGGAGGTCGCCGGGCGGTTCGCCACCGCGTCGACGCTGCCGATCATGCTCGACTCGACCGAGCCGGCGGTGATCGAGGCGGGCCTGGAGGTGCTGGGCGGCCGGTGCATCGTCAACTCGGTCAACTTCGAGGACGGGGACGGGCCGAACTCGCGGTACGCCCGGGTCATGCCGGCCGTGGTGGAGCACGGCGCGGCCGTGGTGGCGCTGACCATCGACGAGGAGGGGCAGGCCCGCACGGCCGAATGGAAGGTGCGAGTCGCCTCGCGGCTCATCGACGACCTCACCGGCCGGTGGGGACTGGCGCTCTCGGACATCCTGGTCGACTGCCTGACCTTCCCGATCACCACCGGTCAGGAGGAGACCCGCCGCGATGCTCTGGAAACCATCAATGCCATCCGGGAGATCGCCCAGCGTTACCCCGGGGTGAACTTCACGCTGGGGATCTCCAATGTGTCCTTCGGCCTGAACGCGGCCGCGCGGCAGGTGCTCAACTCGGTGTTCCTGCACGAGTGCGTGGCCGCCGGGCTCACCTCGGCGATCGTGCACGCCAGCAAGATCCTGCCGATGTCGAAGATCCCCGAGCGGCAGCGCGAGGTGGCGCTGGACCTGATCTACGACCGGCGCCGCCCCGGCTACGACCCGCTGGCCGCGTTCATCGAGCTCTTCGAAGGGGTCGACGCGACCTCGGCCCGCCAGTCGCGGGCGGCCGAGCTGGCCACGCTGCCGCTGGAGGAGCGGCTGCGGCGGCGAATCATCGACGGGGAGCACAACGGCCTGGAGGCCGACCTGGACGCCGCGTTGGCCGAGCGGCCCGCCCTGGAGATCATCAACGAGATCCTGCTGGACGGGATGAAGACCGTCGGCGACCTGTTCGGGTCGGGCCAGATGCAGCTGCCGTTCGTGCTGCAGTCGGCCGAGGTCATGAAGGCGGCCGTCGCCTACCTGGAGCCGCACATGGACCGCGTCTCCGCCGGCGGCAAGGGGCGCATCGTGCTGGCCACCGTCAAGGGCGACGTGCACGACATCGGCAAGAACCTCGTCGACATCATCCTGTCCAACAACGGGTACGAGGTCGTCAACATCGGCATCAAGCAGCCGATCTCGGCCATCCTCGAGGCGGCCGAGGCACATGACGCCGACGCCATCGGCATGTCCGGCCTGCTGGTCAAGTCCACGGTCGTGATGAAGGAGAACCTGCAGGAGATGGACGCCCGCGGCGTCGCGGGCCGGTGGCCCGTGCTGCTCGGCGGGGCCGCGCTCACCCGGGCGTACGTCGAGGACGACCTGCGGGCGCTCTACTCCGGCGAGGTCCACTACGCCCGGGACGCCTTCGAGGGACTGTCCATCATGGACCGGATCATGGCGGCCAAGCGCGGCGAGGCGGTGACCGTGGACGCTGAGCGCCAGGCGGCCCTGGAGGCGCGTCGAGCCCGGCGGGCAGCCCACCGGGCGAAGGTGACGGCCGACCTGCCGCCCCTGGACGACGACTCGGTCCGCTCCGACGTCGCGTCCGATGTGGACGTGCCCACGCCGCCGTTCTTCGGCACCCGGGTCATCAAGGGCATCCCGCTGGCCGACTACGTGTCCATGGTGGACGAACGCGCGCTGTTCCTCGGTCAGTGGGGCCTGCGCGGCGCCCGCGGCCGGTCCGGGCCGTCCTATGAGGAGCTCGTGGAGACCGAGGGCCGGCCGCGCATGCGCTACTGGCTGGATCGGCTGGTCGCCGACCAGGTGCTGGAGGCGGCCGTGGTCTACGGCTACTTCCCCTGCTACTCCGAGGGCAACACGCTGGTGCTGCTCGACGAGGACGGGGTGACCGAGCGAACCCGGTTCACCTTCCCCCGGCAGCGGGCCGGGCGGCGGCTGTGCATCGCCGACTTCTTCCGTCCTCGCTCGGCGGACACGCTCGACGTGGTGGCCCTCCAGCTCGTCACCATCGGCCGGCCGATCTCCGACTACGCCGAGAAGCTGCGCACCGCCCACCAGTACCGCGACTACTTCGAGGTCCACGGCCTGTCGGTGCAGCTGGCCGAGGCGCTGGCCGAGCACTGGCACAAGCGCGTCCGGTCCGAGCTGCGGCTGCCGTCGGGCGAGACCGTGGCCTCGTTCGACCCGCCGACGCTGGCCGGCATCCTCGCCACCGACTACCGTGGCTGCCGCTACTCCTTCGGCTACCCGGCCTGCCCCGACCTGGAGGACCGGGCGAAGATCGCGGCCCTGCTCGACCCGGCCCGTATCGGCGTGGAGCTGTCGGAGGAGTTCCAGCTCGACCCCGAGCAGTCCACCGACGCCCTCATCGTCCACCACCCCGAGGCCTCGTACTTCAACGCCAAGTAGACCGGTGATCTCTGAGGTCCGGAAGCGCGAGCCGTACGTCCTGAGGTCCAACCAGCCGTGCGCGGCGGTCCGGTCGTTCGACAAGCCGTGGTTCCCGGGCCAGGCGTTGCTCCGTCCGGTCAGCCGGGATAATGACGAACTCCAAACTGACGGCAGAAGGACGGCACGGAGCACAGATGACGCTGCGGACATGGGTCGCCGGCGCGGCCGTACTCATCCTTGGTGTTGGCCTGGGCGCTGGCGGCGCCTGGGTCGCCCGCGGCCAGGACAGGGCCGTCATCGTGGGCGCCTACGAGGTCTCGCACGATGACGTGGCTGGCGGCGAGGTGATCACGGTCTGGTTGAACACGGGCGCCCACCCGGTCATCACCTTGTGGTCCGTCGAGGAGAAGCCCGATCGAGTGGAGGTGACCGTCCGCGAACGGGCGGGCGGAATGCGAACGCTCGATGTCCGGCCGGGCCATCGTCTGACCTGGCCGTTGCGGGAGCCGCTCGGGTCTCGTCGGGTCATTGACACATCCACGGGCAGGGACATCCCGCGGTCCATCAGTGCTCGAGCGTAGGTCCGCCATCCGCGGCGACGCGGCGGTGGTCGTCCCGATGGTGAACCTCGTCCTGGGTCCGCTCGCCTTGGCGGCGACGGTGGCCTGCGCCGTGGTCGTTCTGGCGCCCCACGCGGCGCCGTCAGGACGACGAGGTCAGGACTGGTCCGACCCAGGGCTGACCAGCTCGGCCGGCAGCGGAACGCCGACGGCCTCGCAGCCGGCCGCGAGTTGGCTCAGGGCGGCGACGAACTCGGCGGAGACGGCATCCCGCTGGTCCTCGGGCAGCGCGGCGACCATCTCGAATGCCTCCCCGGCCGCGCGGAGGTTCGCGTTCTCGCTGGCCGCCAGATCCGCGATGGTCGCGGCGTCGATGTCACCGATGCCGCCCCCGGATTCGTGCAGGGCCAGCACGGTCTCGCAGGCGGCCACGCCGGAGTCGGCTGCGGTCGTCGTGGGGGTCGTCGGCGTGTCGTCCGACATCGTGAGCCTCACGTAGGCGTACGCGGCGCCGCTGCCCAGGATGAGCAGGATGCCGAGCACGAGGGCGAACACAGACTTGGCCACGTCGCCCAGGGTTGCCGACGCGCGCCATGGTCACCAGTGGACAAAACGGACTACGCCGCCCGGGGCCGGGGCGGCCCGGTGGGCCCGCTCGAACCGGTGGCCCCTGGTGGGTGGGTGGCGTCCGGCGGGTCGGCGGTCGCGGGCGAGGTCTGGGGCGGTCGGCTGCGGCGCGGCCCCTGCTGGGAGGGGCCGGTCCAGGGGCGGCTGGGACCCAACTCGTACGGGCGCCCGTTCGGCCGCCACACGCGCACCTCGCCGGTGGCGTGATCCATGCGCAGAATCCACTGCCCTTCGTGGACCAGCCCGTGGTGGTAACGGCACAGCGAGATGAGCTGCTCGACGGCCGTGACCCCGCCCTGCCACCAGGGAGTCAGGTGGTGGGCGTCGGTCCAGTCGGCGGGCACGTCGCAACCGGGCCAGCGGCACGTACGGTCCCGGGCCCGGAGGGCCTTGCGCATCCACCACGGCACGATCCGGATGCGGCGACCGACGTCCAGCGGCAGGCCGGTGCGCGGGTCGAGCACCAGGCGCCAGATGGTGCCGTCGCAGGCCAGGCGTCGGGCCAGGTCGGGCGAGACCTCGCCGACCCAGGCCAGCCACGGCTGCTCCGGCCGCGGCGGCACCCCCGCCCGCGTCAACGGGTCGTCGTCAGCGGCCGCACGATCGGATACGGCAGTGATCGGGGCAGATGTCCCGGGCGTCGAAGGATCGTCGCCACCACACGCGCAGGCCGCCCGGTCCGTTTCGGGGTGACGGCCGGGCGTCGTGCTGACCGGGTCGGGGCTGGCCGGCGCGGCGGCGGGCTGAGCGCCGCCGGCGGGTGGGGTGGTGTTGCCGAACAGGATCTCCGGGGTGACCAGGAGGCCGACCTGAGGCTGTTCGCCGCCGACCGTGGGCAACTCTCCGTTGGCCAGGGCACCGCGGGCCAGGTCGACGATAGCGTCGGCGCGGCGCTGGGCGGCCGTGCGGTCGTCGCCGGGAGCGGGTGGTCGCATCAGGGCGTCGACCGCCGCCTGCACCGCGGCCGCGCCCTCGGGGTCCAGCCGGCCCCGGATGTAGAGCATCGTGCCGAGCTGCGAGAACGTGATCTCACGGCGATCGAAGTCGTCCATCGGGTCGGGCTCGGCCCCGTCCGGATCGACCAGGGCCCAGATGCGTGCACAGGCCCGGGCCACCTCGGCCGGGCCGGCCGACGCGCACAGATCGGCGAGGATCTGGTCGTAGTCCCGCACCTGCTCGACGCCGATGTGGCGCACGAGCTCGGCAATGGGGGCCAACTGCTCCGCCGACACCCGGCCGGCCCGGGCAGCCTCGGCCAGCGCGGGCAACCGGGTGAGCAGGCGAGCGTACGCGAGCCAGCGCACGGCCTGCCGCTTGGACATCGACCCGAAGTCCACCAACCACGTCGACGTGGCTCGCTGGGCGTCCGCGCGAGCCAGATCCCGGGCGTCGAACGCGCCGATGCGGGCCAGCAACGCCCCGGTCACCTGGTTCAGGCAGGTCAGCAGGGCCAACACCTCCGCGCGGACCTGCTCGTCGGGCAGCTCCACCGCATCCACCGCGGTCAGGGCGGCCAGCCCGGCCTGCACCTGCGCGATCGGTGAGCCGACCCCCGTACCCATGTGCTAATACTACCGCTGACGACGCCCGGATGGGGAAGTAACTTAGCCGTGTTGTGTGAAAGTCTACTGTGGACTGAATCGGGGTGTGCCGCATGCAGGCCGGGAGCGATCCGCCGACGCAGGGTTCAGCCGGCAGGCACGATGGGCGCCGCCCGGCCGGTGCCGTGGTCGCCAATGCCACCGGAACCGCTGACGCCGCCGACGCGCGAGTCGCCGGAGCGGCCGGAGCCGGAGTCCCGCTGCTCGTGGTAGTCCTCCTCGACGTTGACGCTCCACACATCGTGGGATGTGCCCGTGAGGATGTTCTCCACCGTCAGCATGGCGGTCAGCATGGAGTGGTCCTGGTTGTTGTAGCGGTGCATCCCGTTGCGCCCCACCGGGTACACGTTGGGCACCGCCTCGGCCAGCCAGGCCCGGATGGTCTCGACGTTGTCGCGGTAGGTGCCGTCGTACGTCGGGTACGCCTTGGGCACCCGGACCGCGTAGCCGGCCTGCACGACCGACGGGTCGCTGATCAGCCCGATGCGGTGCAGTTCCTCGGTCGCGAGCGCCACCAACTCCTCGTCGCTGCTCGACCAGAGCGCGTCGCCCTCGGTGACGAAGTACTCCAGGCCCAGGCAGGTCCGCCCGTCCTTGACCAGGTACGGCGACCAGGCACCGAAGTTCTGTATGCGGCCCACGTGCACGCCGGGGGTGTGGATGTAGATCCAGTTGTCCGGGAACCCGTACTCCTCGGGCACGACCAGGGCGACGGTGAGGAAGTCGCGGTACCGCAGGCCGCGCGCGGCCGCCTGCACGGCGGGTGGGGCGGGCGGATCGAGGGCGAGCACCAGCTCCGAGAGAGGCATCGAGGAAATGACGTGTCTCGCGTCGACGTCCTCCTGGCGACCGTCGTGGTCGAGGGTGAGCCCGGTCGCCCCGTCCGGCGACCGGTGCACGGCGCTCACCCGGACGCCCAGCCGGACGGTGCCCCCGGCCTTCTCCACGAACTCCGCGGCCCGCTCCCACATCATGCCGGGGCCATACTTTGGATACCTGAATTCCTCGATGAGACTGGTGACGTCCTTTCCGTTGCGTCCGGGACGCAGGGCGCTCAGGATCGCCTTCGACAGCGACAGGTTCTTGATGCGCTGGGCGGCCCAGTCGGCCTGGATCGACGAGGCCGGCACGCCCCACACCTTCTCGGTGTACGTCTTGAAGAAGATCGAATACAGGCGCCGGCCGAAGCGGGCCGTGGTCCACCCCTCGAACGTCGACTGGTCCTTCGGGGGACGCAGCCGGGCCCAGGCGTACGAACCGAGACAGCGCGCCGCCTCGACCGGGCCCAGGCCGCGCAGCGCGTTGGCGGCCCGGAGGGGGTAGTGGAAGAGTCTGCCGCGGTAGTGGATGCGGCTCAACCGGGGCCGCAGCATGAAGTCCTCGCCGGGCAGGATCTCGTGCCACAGCTCCTCGACGGCCGGCACTTTCGTAAAGAATCTATGCCCGCCGATGTCAAACCGCCAGCCGTCCCGCTCGACCGTACGGCTGATCCCGCCCACCACGGTGTCGGCCTCGTAGACCTCGACCGGCCGGCCCGCTTGGGCCAACCGGTACGCGGCCGTGAGCCCGGCCGGTCCGGCGCCGACCACCCGCACCGGCGGCCCGTCCGTCCCGCTTCCCGGTGCCATGGCTGCTCCCGTCGTCGCGTCTCCGCCCGATTACGAGCGGAACGTCCTTATTGCCGGTGTTACTCCGATGCTGGCGGGGCGAACGGCGGGCCTGGACGGGACGCCGGAAGTTCGCCCGACCGGGTCGGCCGCCGGGGCGTGACCCGAGGGCGGCCGGGCCGGTGTGACGTGGGGGCGGCCGGGGCCGGAAACGGAGAACCTGAGCCGAACAAAGCCGAACAGAATTCGACTGTCGTGACCGGGTAAGGCTGGCCCAGTTGCGGTACCGTGGCGCCGTTGTCGGGGAGGAGCGCCGTGAAGCTGACGATCGTCATGCCCGTCTACAACGAGGCGGCGCGCGTGGCCACGGCCATCAAGCAGGTCCTCGAGGTCGACTTCCCGTGTGAATACGAGCTGATCATCGTGGACGATGGATCGACCGACGCGACGCCGGCGATTCTCGACGTGATCGACGACCCCCGCGTCCGGGTGTTCCACCAGCCCAACCAGGGCAAGGGCGCGGCTGTGCGGCTGGGCGTGGCCCACGCGCGTGGCGAATCCATGGTGATCCTGGATGCGGATCTGGAGTACGACCCGCGCGACATCCCCCGGCTGCTGGAACCGGTGCTCGACGGTCGGGCCCAGGTGGTGTTCGGGAGCCGTCAGTTCGGCAGCCACAGCGCCTACTCGTTCTGGTACGTCATGGGAAACAAATTCCTGACGACGTTCGCGAACATGGTTTTCAACTGCTACATCTCTGATCTGGAAACCTGCTACAAGTTGATGCCAACCGATCTCTACCGGTCGCTGGGGGTGAAGTCGAACGGCTTCGGTATCGAGGCCGAGGTCACCGGCAAGCTGCTGCGCCGGGGTATCCGTCCGTTCGAGGTGCCGATCTCGTACCAGGCCCGCACCCGGGACGAGGGCAAGAAGATCACCTGGGTGGACGGCGTCGAGGCGCTCTGGATCATCCTGCGGGAGCGCCTCCGGCCCCGGCCCACGACCTGATCGCCCTCCGGCCTCCCATGATCGGCGTGAGGCAGTGGTGGGGCGGTGGGCGTATGTGCGCCTCACGGTGTTCATGGGCGGCCCTCGCGGTGAGGCGTACGTGCGCTGTCACGCCCATGTGTGCCTCACGGTGATCATGGCGTGGTGTTGGCCCGCCGCCGAGCCCTTCCGCCTGACGTCAGGAAGGCGTCCTTCCTGACACCGGGGCGTCAACAGGGCGTCCTTCCTGACACCGGGCCGTCAGGAGGGCGTCCTTCCTGACACCGGGGCGTCGACAGGGCGTCCTTCCTGGTACGGGCCGTCAGGAGGGCGTCCTTCCTGGTACGGGGGCGTCAGGAGGGAGTCCTTGCTAACAAAAGCCCGGGGCCGGCTGGGCGGGGTGGGGGCGGGCCGGGAATCATGGGCGGGTGACGCTCGCCGCGGTGCTCTTCGACATGGATGGCACGCTCATCGATACCGAGAAGCTCTGGGACATCGCCCTGCGCGACCTGGCCGAACATCTCGGTGGGGTGCTGACGCCTGCGGCCCGGGCGCAGATCGTCGGCACCTCGCCGGCCCAGACGATGGAGATCTTCCGGGCCGCCCTCAACCGGCCTGACCTCGACGCGGACGAGGGCAACGCGTTCCTGACCGCCCGCATGACCGACCTCTACGCCGCCGGCGTGCCCTGGCGGCCGGGCGCCCCGGACGTCATCGACACCGTGCGGGCCGCCGGGCTCGCCACGGCCCTGGTGACCAACACGACCCGCGAGCTCGTGGACGTGGTGCTGGGCTCGCTCGGGCCGGAGCGGTTCGACGTCGTGATCTGCGGTGACGAGGTCGCCCACCCGAAACCGCACCCGGAGCCGTACGTCACGGCCGCCACCCGGCTCGGCGCCACCCCGGCCGCCTGCGTCGCGATCGAGGACTCGCCGACCGGCCTGGCCAGCGCCCGCGCCGCCGGCTGCGCCGTCATCGCGATTCCCAACGACCTGCCGCTGGGCCCGGACGACCTCGTGGGCGCCACCGTCCGGCCCAGCCTGCTCGACGTGGACCTGCCGTTACTGCGGCGGCTGGTGGCCACCGACCCGGCCTAGCGCCACCGACCCGGCCTAGCGCCGACGGCGGCGTGGCGGGCGGGCCCGAAAGCGGCGGCGTCGCCGGGCGACGGTCGGTCGTCGCGCCCTCGGCCGGGCCATCGGAGTCCCCGGCGGCCCGAACCGGCACGACCGGCCAGCCGGCCCACGACGGCCCGTTGGCCCAAGACCGGCCCGTTGGCCGACGGCCAGCCCCGATGGACGTACGACCGGCGAAGCCGCGGCTGGCCCAGAGGATCCGGCCAGCCCCAATAGACCCACCGGCCACAATCCGGCCGGTGCCGAACCGGCTCGACCGGCCCCGACGACACATCGGTCGGCCCCAGGACGCAACGCCATCCCCTGGACGAACGGCCGGCCGTGGTCCACAAGGGACACACGGCCGGCCGGTGCGTGAGCGTCCGGACGCCGCGCCTACTCGTACGCGATGGCGCGCAGCACGTTCTGCCGGGCCGAGATCAGCGCCGGGATGAACGCGGCGACGACCCCCACGACGATGGCCGCCAGCACGTAGAACACCATCAACGGCCACGGGAAGGCCAGCGTGGTCAGGCCGGAGTCGCGGAGCGCCTGGAAGGTGGCGACCCCCAGACCCGCGCCCACGGCGATGCCGAGCAGCGCCCCGAAGACGCAGATGACCACCGACTCGACCGTCACCATCGACATGATCTGGCCGCGGCGCATGCCGACCGCCCGCAGCAGCCCGACCTCCCGGGTCCGCTCGATCATCGACAGGGCCAGCGTGTTGATCACGCCGAGCACCGCGATCACCATCGCCAGGACCAGCAGGATCTGCACGAAGAGCAGGATGAAGTCGAAGATCTGCGCCGAGGCGGCCACGTACTCGTCGATGGTGAGCACGTTGACCTCGGGGCTGTCGGCGATCGCCGCGCGGACCTGGTCGAGGACCGCCTGCTCGTCGACGCCCGGGCGTAGCTTCACGAAGGCGGTCACCGGGGCCGGCGCGCTGAAGCCCTCCTGGGCGTCGGTCACGGAGACGAGGATCCCCTCGGCCACCGGGGTGCGTCCGTAGATGCCGGCGATGCGCATCGTCTGCTCGCCGGTGCGGGCGAGCTGAATGCGCACCGTGTCACCCACCGAGACCCCGGCGGACCCGGCCGTACGGTCATCGACGACGATCTCGCCCCGGCCGGGCTCCAGGGTGCCGGCCACCGTGCTCAGCCGCAGCATCGCCACGGCCGCGTCCATGTCGTCGATGGCGCCGACGAACGTGTCCGACCCGTTCACCCGGGCGAAGTCGAGCGCCTGGCTGACCACGTACTCCACGCCGGCCAGGTCACGGACGGCCTGTACCGCGCCGGGGTCGATCTGGGCGAACCCGCCGGTGAGCGGATCGGCCGAGATGACGAGATCGGCGTCGAAGCCGGCGTCGATGACTTTCTCCGTGCTCGCCTGGATCGAGGAGAAGATCACGCTGATTCCGGTGACGATGGCGACGCTGACCATGAGCGCGGCCGCGGTGATCGCGGTACGCCGCGGGTTGCGACCGGGGTTGCGCCGGCCCAGCGCGCCCGCCGCGCCCCAGCTGAGCACCCGACCGAGCGCGGCGACCACGGGCCGGCTGATGATCGGGGTCAGCAGGGCGACGCCGACGAAGCCGGTGAGCACGCCGCCGAGCACGCCCCACAGGTTGCCGTTGCCGTCGCCGAGGCGACCGGCCAGCCCGAGACCGAGCACCACCGCGCCGACGGCCAGCACCACGGCCCCGCTGACGGTGAGGGTGGTGAGCGGCCGGTCCGGTGTGGCCGAGTCGCGCATGGCCGCCACCGGGGGAATCCGGGCGGCCCGCAGGGCCGGCAGGAGCGCCGCCACCAGCGTGACGCCGATGCCCACGGCGAACGCCGAGATCACCGCTTCGGGCGTCAGGCCGACCCCGGCGAGCTCCAGGGTGCCGCCGCTGAGCACGTTGCCCAGCACGATCCCGAGCACCGATCCCACGACGAGGCCGAGGACCGAGTCCGACGACCGAGGCGATCAGGCCGACCACGAGGGCCTCGACGAGGACCGACCGGACGACCTGACCCCGCCCGGCCCCGATGGCGCGCAGCAACGCCAGTTCCCGGGTGCGCTGGGCCACCGTGATCGAGAAGGTATTGATAATGATGAAGATTCCGACGAACAGCGCGATACCGGCGAAGCCCAGCAGGAAGTACGTGAAGAACCGCAGCCCTTCCTCGATGCTGCTGGCGCTCTCGGCGGCCAGCTCCTCGCCGGTGCGGACCGTGTACTCCGGCCCGAGCACCGCGGCGATCGCGTCCCGGACCGTGTCGAGATCGGCGCCCGGCGCGACATCGACCGATATTTCGCTGTAGACGCCGGTCGCGCCGAGCATGCGCTGCTGGGCGACCGACTCGGTGAAGTAGACGATCGTCTCGCCGGCCAGCGAGTCGCGGCCGCCCGTGTAGCCGACGATGCCGACCAGCGTGTACGGCCGCTTGGTCGGGTCGAGCGTGGTGACCACCTCGACCGTGTCGCCGACGGCGTACCCCGTGGTCTTGGCGAGGTTCGCGCTGATCATGATCTCGTCGTCGGCCTCCGGGGCGCGCCCGCCCGGCCGGATGCTGACCAGCTCGCTGGCGATCCAGTTGGCCCCGAACCGCGGAGCCCCCGTCGTCGGCACCACTTTCCCGGACTTGTCGACCACCTTGGCGCCGTCGACGAAGACACCACCGACCGCCCGGTCGACGCCGGGCACCTGGGCGACGACCGGCACTTGATCGGCCGGCACGTTCGCCATGACCGGCTGCCCGGTCAGCCCGATCGCGTCCGTCGGCTTGGTTACCTGGATGTCGATATCGTCATAGATCGTCGTAAACAGGTTGTGGAACGACCGGTTCAGGGTGTCGGTGAGGACGAATGCTCCGGAGACGAACATGACGCCCAGCACGACCGCCAGCGTGGACAGGATCAGCCGCAGCTTGCGCGACAGCATCCCCTTGAGGGTGGCGCGCAGCATCAGGCGGCCCCCTCCCCGGTGCGCGGCGCCTCGAGCTTCTTGATCCGGTCAAGGATCGAGTCCGCGGTGGGCGAGTGCAGCTCGTCGACGATCTGCCCGTCGGCCAGGAAGACGACCCGGTCGGCGTGGCTGGCCGCCACGGGATCGTGGGTGACCATGACGATCGTCTGGCCGTGCTCGCGGACCGAGCGCTGCAGGAACGCCAGGATCTCCGCGCCGGACCGGGAGTCGAGGTTGCCGGTCGGCTCGTCGGCGAAGATGACCTCCGGCCGGGTGATCATGGCACGGGCACACGCGACGCGCTGCTGCTGCCCGCCGGAGAGCTGCGACGGCTTGTGGCCCAGTCGGTCCCGCAGGCCGACCGCGTCCACCACCGTGTCGTACCAGGCCGGGTCGGGCTTGCGGCCGGCGATGGCCAGCGGCAGCACGATGTTCTCGTGCGCGGTCAGCGCGGGCAGCAGGTTGAACTGCTGGAAGATGAAGCCCACCTTGTCCCGGCGCAGTTCGGTCAACGCGTTGTCGCTCAGGCGCGTCAACGGCGTGGCCCCGATGCGGACCTCGCCCCGGGTGGCGGTGTCCAGGCCGGCCAGGCAATGCATGAGGGTCGACTTGCCCGAGCCGGACGGACCCATGATCGCGGTGAACCGGCCACGGTCGAGTGCGATGCTCACCCCGCGGAGGGCGATGACCTGCGCCTCACCGGATCCGTACACCTTCCACAGGTCCATCGCCTCAACTGCGGGGCCGGCGACGGTCTCCTGAACGCTCACTCTGCGCTCCCTCCAATGCACACCGTTGCCACGGTAGGCCACGCTGTCAGCGATTGAGCCCTAACCAACCGGACGGGAGTGTTCATTTCGGACCCCGTTGGGGTGAACATCGGGGGATGGCTCAGGGTGATCTCAGGGTCGGCCGGCCGGTGCCGGACGGTTCGAGACAGTGACGGATATCGCAGTCGGTGCTTCGTCCTACGTGGGCACTCCGCTCACCGCGTGACGGGCCAGCCCATCGTGTGACCGGCCGATCGTGTGACGGGCCAGCGTACGAGCGGGCCGGCTGTGACGGGGGTCGGCCGGTGTGGACCGTCAGTCGTCGGCGACGGCGAGGGCGGCCTCGGCCGCCGACGGCACCGCCTCGGGGAACGGTGGCGGCGTGCCGCCGAACTCCGGGCAGCGGCTGTGGTGGGCGCACCACTCACACAGCTTGCTGGGCTTGGGCCGGAAGTCACGCTCCTGGGTCGCCCGGTCGATGGCCCGCCACAACGCCAGGAGCGTGCGCTCGAACCGGGTCAGCTCGTCGGCGTCGGGCGAGTAGTCGCACGCCTCGGCGTCCTTGAGGTAGATCAGGCGCAGCGACCGGGGCACCACGCCGCGGGTGCGCCACAACACCAGGGCGTAGAACTTGAGCTGGAACAGCGCCCGGGCCTCGAACGCCTCCCGCGGGGCACCGCCGGTCTTGTAGTCGACCACCCGCAGGTCACCGGCGGGTGAGACGTCGAGCCGGTCGATGTAACCGCGGATGAGCAGCTCGTCGTCGACCACGGCCTCGACCAGGTACTCACGCTCGGCCGGCTCCAGGCGGGTGGGGTCCTCCACCGAGAAGTACCCCCGCAGGAGGTCCACTGTGGAGTCAAGGAACTCGGCCGGGGTGTCGTCCCCGAACAGCTCGGCCAGCAACGGTTGCTCGGCCCGTAACCGGTCCCACTGCGGGGCCACCAGGGCGCTGGCCGCGGCCAGTGACCGCTCCGCCGCCGGCAGGTCGAACAGCCGCTCCAGCACCGCGTGGACGAGCGTGCCGCGCGCCTGGTCGGGCGTCGGCGGCTCGGGCAGGCGGTCGATCGTGCGGAACCGGTACAACAGCGGGCAGGTCTTGAAGTCGGCCGCCCGCGACGGTGACAGCGAGGGCAGCGCCGGCTGCTCCGCATCGAGCGCCGCCGCGGTGAGCGCCCCGGGCACCGCCTCGACCGACGATCCGGACACCGCTGCGGCGGGACCCGGCTCGGCCACCGTGACACCCGGCTGTGCCGCGCTGACCTCCGGCTGTGCCGCGCTCAGGTCCGGCTCCGCGGCGCTGAGGTCCGGCTCCGCGGCGCTGAGGGGTACCGTTGCGGCCGTAACCGCTCCGAGCCCAGCAGGGGCGTCGTCGGCCGGGGGCCGCGGCCCCACGTCCCGGGAAGCGTCAGTCACCGACATGCGCACACGGTAGGCCACCGGTGTGACAGGACCGGGTATCCGCGCCGGGAGGTCGTGCCACACGCCGGACCGGCGGCCTGCCTACCATCGAGGTCGACACGATGCGCAGCTGTAGGCCCCGAGCGCGAAGCGAAGGGAACGTATGACACCTGACGCGGGGCCACCAGCCCAGCCACGCCCCAGCGGAATCCCCCTGGGCCGCGTGCTCGGCGTGCCCGTCTACCTGCGCTGGTCGTGGCTCTTGCTCGCCGTGGTCGTGGTCGTCCTGTACGCCGGCGTGCTCGACACCATGCTGCCCCAGCTCACGCTGGCCGGGCGGTACGCCTTCGCGGTCGGCTTCGTGCTGTGCCTGCTGCTGTCGGTGCTGCTGCACGAGGTCGGGCACGCGGTGGTGGCCCGGTACTACGGCATCCGGGTCCGCACGATCATGCTCGAGGTGCTCGGTGGGTACACCGAGATGGAGAGCGACAGCCCGCACCCCCGGGCCGACCTCGCGGTCTCGGCGGTCGGGCCGATCGTCTCCGGCGTGCTCGGGCTGGTCGCGCTCGCCGGGTACCTGAGCCTGCCGCGGGGGACCGTGGTCAGCCAGCTGTTGTTCCAGCTCGCCTGGGCCAACCTCGTGGTCGCCGTCTTCAACGCGCTGCCGGGCCTGCCGCTGGACGGCGGACGGGCCGTCCGGGCGGTGGTCTGGGGACTGACCGGTAACCGGCACACCGCGACCACGGTCGCCGGCTGGCTGGGCCGCGGCCTCGCGGCCGCGCTGGCGGTGACGGCCATCGCCCTGCTCTTCGGGGAGGACGTCAGCATCGCCACCCCACTGCTGCTGATGCTGCTGGCCAGCACGATCTGGCAGGGGGCCACCATCGCGATCGTCCAGGGCCGGGTGCTGTCCCGGCTGCCGCGGGTGGACCTGCGCCAGCTCGCCCGGCCCATCGTGACGGTGCGGACGGGCACACCCCTGGCCGAGGTGATCCGCCAGGTCACCGAGAGCGGGTTGGTCGCCCCGGCGGTGGCGGTCGTCGATGGCGCCGACCGGGTCGTGGCCCTGGTGCACGAGGAGTCGGCCGCCGCCGTGCCCCTGGAGCGGCGGCCCTGGATCCCCATCGATTCGGTGGCCCGTACCCTCGAACCCGGCCGCACTCTCCAGGCGGAGATGTCGGGCGAGGATGTGATCAACGCGGTGCGCGCCCACCCGGCCCCGGAGTACCTCGTGGTCTCCGGGACCGACGTGATCGGCGTGCTCCGGCTGGTCGACTTGGACAAGGTGTTGCGAACGTGAGTACCGAACCGTCCCCGGGGGCCGCTGACCAGCCCACGGAGGCTCGCCAGCTCGCTGACGCTTCCCGGCCGGCGGAAGCCGCTCGCCACCCGGACGCCCCGGGACCCGTCGAGTTCGGCCACCGGTTCGCCTCGCCCCAGTTCGTCGCCGGCGACCGGGTGCAGTTGACCGATCCCAAGGGCCGGCTGTACACCGTGGTGCTCGTCCCCGGCAAGGTCTTCCACACCCACCACGGCACCGTCGCCCACGACGACCTCATCGGCCTGGCCGAGGGTTCGGTCGTCACCTCCAGCGGCGGCACGCCCTACCTGGCGCTGCGCCCGCTGCTGTCGGACTACGTGCTGGCCATGCCGCGCGGGGCGCAGGTGATCTACCCCAAGGACGCCGCCCTGATCGTGACGATGGGCGACATATTTCCCGGGGCGAAGGTGCTGGAGGCCGGTGCGGGCTCGGGGGCCCTGGCCTGTTCGCTGCTGCGCGCGATCGGGGAGCACGGGCAACTGCACTCGTACGAGATCCGGCCCGAGTTCGCCGAGGTGGCCCGGCGCAACGTGACCGCCTTCTTCGGCGATATGCCCAAGCAGTGGCTGTTGACGGTTGGCGATGTCGCGACCTGCCAGGAGACCGATTTTGATCGGATCATCCTCGACCTGCTCGCCCCGTGGGAGCTGCTGGACCTGGTGGACCGGGCGCTGCGGCCCGGCGGGGTGCTGATCGGCTACGTGGCCACCACGCCGCAGATGTCTGAGCTGGTCGAGGCCTTGCGCGAGCGTGGGGGATACACCGAGCCGCGGGCCTTTGAGACGCTCGTGCGCGACTGGCACGTCGAGGGCCTGGCCGTCCGGCCGGAGCACCGGATGATCGGTCACACGGCTTTTTTGATCATCGCTCGTCGGCTCGCACCGGGCGTCGTCGCCCCACCCCGCCGGCGCAAGCCGAGCCAGGGCGCCCAGGCCTACGCCAAGCGTCGGGAAGAGCGTGTACGGGCGAGTGAGCGCGATGCGCAGCCGACCGGTGGGGGCGATGACGTAGCGCGACACAGCGAGTACGGTGAGCGACGTTTGGGGGTTCTGCGCGAAACTGAACCCGACCCCGATTTGGTCGCGGCGGAGGGAGAGGGTGATGGGTCGCCCTAACGCGGAGGACGGCCGGCTGCCGGCCGTCTTTCCGGACTGGTCGCCGTACTCCGATCTCGAGGCGGCCGCCCGGGCGTACCTGCGAGACCCTGATCTGGCCTTGGATGCGTTGGGTGAGGTACTGCCAGCCGGCAGCGTGCTGACCTTCACGCTGGAACGGTTCGTCAACGAAACCAACGGCGTGTGGCAGGAGGTTGCCGTCTGCGACGGGTCCCGGCTGGTGCTGTGGCACGGCGAGGACGTGGCCACCGACAGCGGGCCGGGCGCCGTGATGACCTCCTCGATCCGGGTCGTGCCGCTGTCCCAGGTGGCCGAGGTGGGCACCCGGCGGCGCATCCTGCGGGGCCCGGACGGCAGCCCGTTCGTGGACGCGGTCGACGTGTACGTCCTGTTGAGCTCGCTCGACGACGGGCCGCGCGGCGACGATCCCGGCCCACCCACCGTCCGCCAGGATGTGCTGCGCTTCGTGAAGACCCTTGAGGCCGGCGGGCCGGGTCAGATCGCCCGCTTGGAGGAGTTCGCCCGCACCGTCTGCGCCCTCATCGGCCGGCCCATGTGATGGCCCCGGGTCGCGGCCCCGAGGCCCACCAGAGTGCCGGCCACCGGGCGGCGGGGACGGCCATTACCGGGCGGCGGGACAGCGGTTACTGGGCGGCGGGGACAGTGCGGGCCTGGGGGCCGGCGACCTCCACGCCGTCGGCGGCGCGCTCGACGTGGATGCAGTTGCCCGGGCACTCCAGGGCGGCGTCGATCACGTCCAGACGCAGGTGCGCGGGCACGTCGACCCGGGTGCCGGGGGAGGTCTGGAGCGTGCCCGACTCGTCCTTGACGTAGGCCAAGCCGTCGACGTCGAACTCGAACACGTCGCGGGCGTACTGCACGCACAGCCCGTCCCCGGTGCAAAGGTCTTGATCGATCCAGACGCGAAGATCCTGGTCCTCGGGGGCCGGTCCGGTCACCCGTTCACGGTACCGCACGGACAGGATGGGCCGTAGTGGCGATAACGACCTTGTGACAGCCCCGAAGGGCAGGGGTAACCGTCGGCCATAACGGTTAGTGTGTGTAGACACGCCTGCCTGTCAGCGAGGCAGCGGGCGTGACGCTCTGGCCGCGAGGTTGGAGCACCCGACGCTCCGGCCGCGAGGCGGAGTTTGAACGCTCCGGCCTCCAGGCCGGGCACGAGCAACACCCCCCGGGGAGGTGGGACCGTGGCACGCAGTGAGGACGCCGAGGCCCGCGCCGCACGCTGGGAACGGGAGGCCCACGATCTCGCCACGCAGGTCGCGTTCCTCCAGGAGGAGCTCGCCCTCGTGCGGCGCAAGTTGACCGAGACCCCGCGGCACGTCCGGCAGCTGGAGGAGCGCCTCGCCGCGACCCAGGCACAGCTGGCCCGGGTGACCGAGAACAACGAGCGTCTGGTGGCCACGCTCAAGGAGGCCCGGGCCCAGATCGTCACCCTCAAGGAGGAGGTCGACCGGCTCGCGCAGCCGCCGAGCGGCTACGGCGTGTTCCTCAACCGCAACGACGACGGGACCGTCGACATCTTCACCGGCGGGCGCAAGCTGCGCGTGGCGGTGTCGCCGGCGGTCGACGCGGCGTCGTTGCGCCGGGGGCAGGAGGTGCTGCTCAACGACGCGCTCAATGTCGTCGATGCGCTCGGGTTCGAGCGGACCGGCGAGGTCGTGATGCTCAAGGAGGTCCTCGAGGGCGGCGACCGCGCCCTGGTGATCTCGCACGCCGACGAGGAGCGGGTCGTGCACCTCGCCGACACGCTCGTTGACACACCGCTGCGCGCGGGTGACTCGCTGCTCATCGAGCCCCGCTCGGCGTACGCGTACGAGCGCGTCCCGAAGAGCGAGGTCGAGGAGCTGATCCTCGAGGAAGTTCCCGACATCGACTACTCGGACATCGGCGGGCTCGACCGGCAGATCGAGCAGATCCGCGACGCCGTGGAGCTGCCGTTCCTCCACGCGGACCTGTTTCGCGAGCACCAGTTGCGGCCACCCAAGGGCGTGCTGCTCTACGGGCCGCCCGGGTGCGGCAAGACCCTCATCGCCAAGGCGGTGGCCAACTCGCTGGCCAAGAAGATCGCCGAGCGCCAGGGCGAGGCGAAGCGGGCCAGCTACTTCCTCAACATCAAGGGCCCGGAGCTGCTCAACAAATACGTCGGTGAGACCGAGCGGCACATCCGGCTCATTTTCCAGCGCGCTCGCGAGAAGGCCAGCGAGGGCACACCGGTCATCGTGTTCTTCGACGAGATGGACTCGGTGTTCCGGACCCGGGGCTCGGGCGTCTCCTCCGATGTGGAGAACACGATCGTGCCTCAGCTGCTCAGCGAGATCGACGGCGTGGAGGGTCTGGAGAACGTCATCGTGATCGGGGCCTCCAACCGTGAGGACATGATCGACCCCGCGATCCTGCGCCCCGGTCGTCTGGACGTGAAGATCAAGATCGAGCGGCCCGACGCCGAGGCGGCCAAGGACATCTTCAGCAAGTACATCAAGCCCGACCTGCCGCTGCACCCCGACGACCTGGCGGAGCACGGTGGCTCCGCTGAGGAGTGTGTGCAGGCGATGATCGAGGCCACGGTGCTGCGGATGTACGCGGAGACCGAGGAGAACCGGTTCCTCGAGGTCACCTACGCCAACGGCGACAAGGAGGTCCTGTACTTCAAGGACTTCAACTCCGGCGCGATGATCCAGAACATCGTGGACCGGG
>Ga0065720_1003629_pt1 | contig 21067 bp, 18 predicted proteins | sample Thericmetagenome_FD_59107 | JGI IMG/M metagenome (GOLD analysis project Ga0065720, IMG submission 59107) | Thermophilic microbial communities from the Joint Bioenergy Institute, California, USA of rice/straw/compost enrichment - eDNA_2 v2... | ecosystem: Engineered > Solid waste > Grass >...
TATTTACGTCGTCACCGCTGATGTCCCTACTCGTGCACCGGACGCCGATGACGCCAATGAACTTCATGGCGCTACGGTTACCGTGCAGGAAGGTACGGTCAATGCCGACAGGGTCTATCGGCTTTTGACGGACAACGTTGTTCTTGGTACCACTCCGCTGGTTTGGACCGAAGTCGGCGGTGCAGGGAATATTTATGTCGCCGGTAATGGACTTACGGAGTCCCCGGCGGGCCAATTCAATGTCGGGGCCGGTAACGGGATTTCCGTTACTGCCGATGCGGTTTCTCTGGCTTCTTCGGTCGCCGGTAATGGCCTGACATACAACTCAGGCGTGCTCAACGTCGGAGCTGGAAACGGCATCGTTGTCGAAGTTGATGCGGTCGCCATTGATCCCAATGTCGTCTCCCAGACCAAAGCCGTCACCATCGGCAATGGATCGGCGAACAGTTTTCAGGTCAATCACAACTTGGGCAAGCGGGATGTGGTCGTGCAGGTCGCTTCGACCTCGCCCCCGTACAGCGTCATTTTCACAGACGTTGAACTTACCGATCCGAATTACGTGACCGTGACATTCGCCTCTCCCCCGCCGTCGAATTCCTACCGGGTGACGGTGGTCGGCTGATGATTCGCGTCAGTTCTGTCCTCGGGCTGGATGTGGTGGATAATTCCGCCACTCCGCCCGCTGGACAACTTGCCGTCTACGCCAAAGACGATCGTCTGCACGCTAAAGACGATCAGGGGAATGAGCGGGCCTACGCCGGTCTTGATGATCTGGTTGTGCTCACTCCTCCACCGCTGACCTATTCGATTTGGGGTGCACTGGAGACCGGAGAGGGCACTTTTCCGATCTTCAATGACACTGGGCGAACATGGACGATTCTCGCTGTGCGGGCGAGCGTCGGTACTGCACCGGTTGGCAGCAGCGTGATCGTCGATGTGAATAAAAACGGAACCTCAATTTTCGGGGACCAGTTGGAACGACCCGCGATCGCACCAGGAAACAACACGAGCAAATCCACGGGGATGACGGTGACGACGGTGGATGACGGGGAGTACCTCACTGTTGACATCGATCAGATTGGTTCCACGCAAAGCGGCTCCGATCTTGTTGTGCAGATCACGGTGGTTTAGATGGCCATTCGTTTCACAGCTTCCAACCAGCGGATGATTCTGACCGCGAATGCCGGAAATCGGAGTCGTCTTTCCGTATGCGGTTGGTACAAGCTCATGGTGGACCGGAATACCTTCAGCACGCTATGGAGCTTTTCCAACACCGCAGACACGAACTTTCTGGACCTCGTCACGTCCGAAAATGGCACTTCGGTTTTCATCGGCGATGAAGGTACTGCGAGCATATCTGTGACCGGCTCGCTTTCGGTCGGTGTCTGGACTTACATCGGGATCGCGGTCAACGGCACATCAACGACATGGCGTTGGCGCACAATCAGCGCCCCCACATTCACCTCTTATACCCGGAATGTCGGCACCAGCACGCACAATTGCGATCGATTCACTATCGCAGACATCTTTCCCGGAAGCTCTGATTACTTCAACGGGAGCTACGCAGCGATCAAAGTGTGGCTTGATACCACGCTGACAACCAACCAGCTTGAGCAAGAATACGAGCAATTTGATCCGGTCAACACCGATGGCCTGTACGCCTACTATCGTTTTGCCACGAATTCTGGGGTTGACTCATCTGGAAATAATCGGCACCTCTCAGGAGGAAGTGGCACCACTGCGGACTCTGACCCTCCAGGAATTCCGGAACGTCTAGCGCCAAAAACCGTGATCCGAGGATGGGGTCCGATACCCATCTTCTGACCGGCTTATAACAATTTCCCGAATCACGTCTACCCTGTTTAACGTAAGCATGGCGTTTCAGATAGGGTTTGCGACTCCGCAATGCCGTGGATTCTGAATGAGGATAGCGCGATAAAGGCGCGGCTCACGGGGATCACCATCCCCGGACTAGACGAGCCCGTGCCGGTGCGCTTTTCTCAGCCGGAGCCAGAATCCCCGGACATGACCTATCCCAGCATCATTATCACGCGGACCGGGATTTACCGGGCCACGGATCGTGAGCATCGGGGACGGGTGCGGATCTGGTACACGCCCGAAGGGCGAGAGCAGGTACCAGACGGTGCGCGCTGGGGATGGTACGCGGGGTACCCCCTTCCATTCGATCTGGATTATCAGATCAGCGTCTATACACGGACCCAGCAGGACCAGACTGTGCTGCTCGGAGAGCTGGCACGGGAGGCCCGGATTCCGGAGCGCGCGGGAATGCTGTATATCCCGCAAACGGACACATCGGTCACGATGCATTTGCAGGCGGGGCCGGTTTTCAGCTCCAAATACGATCGCGAACAGAAACGCCTTTTTGAGATCTACTATCTGGTGCGCGTCGCTACAGAAATGACGCCGTGGGAAATCGAACGGCTCACCTTCCCCGATCACGTCAACGGGAGGCTTTGGCATTTCCCGGATGGCGCTGAAAAAGTGATCTATTGGGACGAAACCACATATCCAAAACCTGAGGAGTGATGTGGCCGAATACCTGACCCCCGGCGTTTACATTGAGGAAGATCTCTCACCGCGTGGGTCTACCGGTTACGGCGACGCGCGTGCCGTCGCCGCTTTCGTCGGCATCACGAACCGGGGTCCGGCGATTCCGACGCGAATTCGGAATTGGACCCAGTTCGAGATGCTGTATGGCGGTTTTGAAACGCAGGGTTCCTATCTGCCGTTCGCGGTGTATATGTTTTTCAAGAATGGGGGCTCGCAGTGCTACATTGTGCGGGCTACCCGTTCGGACGCCGTTGCCGCGAGCGGTGATCTCGTAGACAGCACCGAGGATACTCCGCAGCCCGCTATCAAGGTCACCGCCCTGTCCCCCGGTACCGCCGGTAACAACATCTCCATTCAGATTGTGCCGACCGGTGCGCCTAAGGGCAGATTCAACTTCATCGTCCGGGAAAATGGGCGGGAAATCGAGCGCTTCGAGGACCTGTCGTCTAATCCCTCAGACTCTCGATACATCATCACGATCGTCAATTCCTCTTGGGCCGGTTCGCATACCGTCAAGGTCACGAATCTGAAGGTTGACGACGATTATGTGTATGACGAGACGAAGGATGTCATTCCCGAGCAGACGTTGACGCTCGGTAATGGTGCGGACGGTACGGCTCCGTATGACCTGGTAAGCGCTGCGAAGCTGCTTGGAGACCTTGAGGACAATATCGACCTCAATCTCCCGGCCGTCACTAGCAGCAACATTATCAATCCGTTGCTGGAATGGGCCGAGGAAACCGGCAAAGTCTTCATGGTCATTGACGGGCCGCGCGGTGCGGAGGGCGCGACCTCACAGCAGATTATGACCGGATACACCGGCCTGGTTGAGGGCGTGGATCCGCTGAAGGCCACATCCTACGGTGCCGTATACGGGCCGTGGCTCATGTGCCGGGACCCGAGCACCAACATGTACGGCGCGGTCCGGCTTCTGCCGCCTGGTGGCGCGGTCCTCGGTCGATTCTCACGAAATGACACCGTGCGCCATGTGGCTAAGGCCCCGGCTGGCACGGAAACGGCTCTCGAAAACGTCCTCGCCGCTGAGTGCCGGTTCACGCCGTCCGAGCTGGACATTCTCGCTGAGGCGCATATCAACGTCATCCGGCTCGTGCCCGGCCACGGCATCTGCATTATGGGCTCACGCACGCTGAAGAAGGAACTGCCTGATCGGTATGTCCCTGTCCGGCGCACGCTCATGATGCTGCGCAAGCAGTTGGCCGATATCACGATGTGGGCGGTTCACGAACCGAATGGGCCGGATCTGTGGTCAGTAATCAAGATGACCCTGGACCGATATCTGCTGCATCTTCTCCGGCAAGGCGTTCTCGCGGGCCGAAATGAATCTGAAGCATTCAATGTGAAATGTGACGAGGACATCAACACCCCGGCGACCATTGCTCAGGGCCGCGTGAATGTTGATGTCCGTGTCGCTCTTCGTTACCCGGCCGAATTCATTGTCATCAAGATTGGCCAGTGGGACGGGCAGGTCTCAGCCGAGGAAGTTTTCTGATAGGAAGGAAGCATTTAACAAATGGCTGAAGCTCACCCGATCCTGTCCGACCCGCTTCGGAATTTCAAGTTCAACGTCATCTTTTCACGGAACTCTAACGGTGTCGTTGAGCCGCCAATCAACATTGGATTCATGTCTGTTTCCGGGCTTTCCGTGAATACTGACGTGATCCCTTACCGTGAGGGCGGATACCCGACCAGCCCGCACAAGCTGCCGGGTCAGACGGATTTCCAACCGGTAACCCTTTCTCGTGGCCTGACTGTCGGTACCACGTTCTTCATGGACTGGATGCGGACAGTTATGGCGGTGAGTTCTGGCGACGCTGGGGCGGTCGCCAGCTCACGAGAGGGCTACGATTTCCGGCATGACGTGGAAATCCAGGTGCTTTCGCATCCGGTTATGTCCGGTAATGGTATTGTGCGAGCCAGATTCAAGCTGTATAACGCTTGGCCGACAACGGTTTCCTTCTCCGACCTTGATGCTGGCGCTAACCAGATCATTATTAACCAGATGACTCTGGTTCACGAAGGATTCGGCTTTAAGCTTGCGGAGGCGTCGCCCACCGCTCGCGCCCCCGAATTCTCTTCGGAGTAACCGGGATTAACGTCTGGGGCGGCGATTCTCCTAACGTGATTGTTGAGGTAATTCAACGAGGACACTGAGGAGAATCGCCGCCCTATGGACGAATTCCGGAATCCATTGACCGATCCTACGGTCGCTCAGGACATCAATCGCGTACTAGCCGACGATTCCCCCATGCCGGTAATCCAGCCGCCGGGAGATGATGTTGTCTATCTTCCGTGCGGACTGACGCATCAGGGCACCCTGATTACCACGGCACGGGTGCGGGAGCTGACCGGTGCGGATGAAGAAGCCATTTCACGGGCCGCGACTTCGTCGGCTACTGAGGCATTCGTGACGACGCTGCTGTCTTGTGGGGTCACCCATCTGGGCGATTTTCCAGCTACGCGCGAGCTGCTCGAAGAGCTGGTAGTCGGTGACCGTGATGAGCTGCTGATCGGTATTCGCCGGGCCACATACGGGGATCAGATCGATTACGAGATGACCTGTCCCCAGTGCAAGACCCGGCACGCCGTGAGGGTGGGTCTAGACGAAATTCCGCGCAAGAAGGCGGAAACTCCGGGAAAAACAGAATTCGAGGTACCGCTGCGCAAGGGTCGGACTGCCGTTGTACGCATGATCCGGGGATCCGACCAGTCCGCAATTGTCAGGGCAACGCGTGAACGGGGCCTCACCGCTGCTCAGGCCGACACAATGCTGCTGGCGCGCACGGTCATTTATATCCGTGACCCGGATGGCACGCTGCATGCGGTCCGCGAGGTCGAATCCATGGTCCGGGAAAACATGGGGATGGCCGACCGTGCGGCAATTCTCAAGGCTCTGGCTGAACACCGTGTCGGCCCGACTGAGGACGGCGTTCCAGTGCCATGTTCGTCGTGCGGAAACGAAATGCGGGCACAGGTGTCGGTGGACGTTTTGTTTCGCTGGTGAGATCGATTATGTCAGTGTCGTCGAGCTGGATGCCGATCTTGTCATCGGGTATGGGTGGACCGTGGCGGATGCCCGTGCTCTCACTGTGCGGGAGCGCCGCTATTACCGGGATTTGGCGCTCTGGCGGATAAAGAAGCGACAGGAAAGCCATGCCTGAGACCTATTTGCTTGAGGGCAATGACCTCGCGAAAGCGCTAAAGGACGCAACGAAAGCGCTAAACGAGAATACGCGTGCCGTCAAAGGCGTCAGCAATGTCTCATCCCCGCTTTCAGGGATGACGACCGCAGGCAATACCGGCTCGTACATGAGCTTTCATCGTGTTGCCGGTGCGCCGGTTTTCGGGCCGCAATATGGGACTGCCGCTGGTGTCGGCATGACTGCCCCTCAGCAAATGCCGGGTACTTCTCAGGGTGGCCCCTCGGTTATCCAGGGCACCGTCTTGTCGTCGTCCTACCAGTACGGTGGAAGCGGCTACGCTAATGGCGGTGTCGCTTTCGCCCCCTCCCCTGGTGGGGGAGGGGGCATCCCCGGCTCTGGTGTCGGTTCCGGCGGCGGCGGGGGCGGAGGCTTCGGGGGCGGTGCCGGTGGGGGCGGCGGTGGCATACCTCCCGGCCAGTACGGCGGCAGCGGATATGCCAATGGTGGCCACGGCGGATTCGTCGGTGGTCCTGGTGGTCCCGGCGGGCCTGGTCCTGGGGGCGTTTTCCCACAACCGTCACCAGCCCCCTTCGGCAGTGTTCCAGTCACCCCGCGTCCCCCTACACGGGAAGTGAAACTTCCGTCTAAGTGGGGAGATGTCGCTGGCTTTGCGTGGGATTTCCTCGCGGCGTACGGCGATATCAAGCGCGACAAAATGGAGGAGATCTACGCTTACGCCACTCGGTATCAGCGTAGTTTCTCGACCTCCTACATGGGTGGCGATGTGGAGGCACAGCGCGAAGCGCTGAGGTCCTCTATTTTCGGCCGCTCAGCTACGAGCACATCGTCTTTCTGGGGCTACGACTACGAGGATAAACTTCAAGCCCACTGGATCATGAGCCAGGTAAGCGGTGACCCGTTCCTGGCTGATCCTGCTCGCGCCAATTTCAAGGGCCGCGAGGCTTGGGATTCGTTCCTCATGATGGCTGTCGCAAATCCGTACGCGTCGGCCACGTCTACGGCGAATACTGAACGCCTTCTTCGTAGTCCCATGATGCAGCGCCGGGCGCTGGCCATGGGACTTGGTGACCCATATCAGGGTGGCCGGTATAGGGGTAGCGTTGCATTCCTGGAAAGCTATTTCCAGCGTGTCTATGGACCGTGGGGCGGTGCCCAGATGTCGCCTGAGCAATTTGCCCGCTCCATGGCTGANGGNCAGTTCGCGCGAGCCACCTTCGAAAATCTGACGGCTGGCTGGTCTGAGGAAGACAAGCGTAACCTCCTGGCCCAGCTNCAAACGTACAACAAGGCTCGCTCGGCTGGAATGACTCAGCAGGAATACGAGCAGACGCTTCGGGACCTCACGCTAGACGATTCCATTGAGGCCAACCAGCGTCGTATCGAAGCGGCACAAGAACGCCTCAAGGCCGTTGGCATCGATGACGAGCACCTTAACGCCCTGAAGCGGCGTGAAGCGCTCACAGATGCCAAGGATTCGGCGATGAATGAGGATTTCGTCAAGGGTGTTGATGCCGCAACAAAGGCCCTGACGAGATTCACGAAGTTCTTCCATCAGTTCCTTGACATCCCGTTCGTCAAGGCCGTTCTCGCGCGTTCCTCCGGTTTTGTGTCCACTGTCAATCCGGCGGTACAGACCGGTATCGCGGCGGGTGAATCCTTCACGTCGCTTTTCGGTCACTTCCTGGGCTTTGGTGCAGGCCCAGCGCCGGACAACACAGTACGGCAGGAACCCACGACTAAGGGGGGCGATAAGAAGAGGCAAAAGGACGTTGAAGACGGTCACAGCGAAAAGCGAGGCAAGAAGTCGCCCCCCAGGGCCTCCAAGGGTACTGCCCAGGCCGTTATCAACATGGCAATGAAATGGCTTGGCACTCCGTATTCGTGGGGTGGCGGCCATTACAAAAAGGGTCCCACCAGGGGTATCAAACAGGGTGCCAATACGGTCGGTTTTGACTGCTCAAGCCTTGTCCAGTATGCGTACTGGCACGGTGCGGGTATTCAGATCGGACGCACCACATGGGATCAGATGAGGGATAGCGACGGCCGCGATATCTCCCCCAAGGAAGTCGGTCCGGCGGACCTTATCTTCACCGGTGGCGGTACGCATGTCCGAATGTATATCAGCCCGAACGCCTATATCCACGCACCGCGTACCGGCGGCCGAGTGGAAATCGTCCGGGCGAATCCTCTTGCCGGTGCGACCCGAATTCGGACCTTCCTGCGCGGAAATCGTGGCAAAGTTGATCTCGACTCGATCCCGAAGGGGCAGGAAAGATCGTCTGGAGAGGGCGGCGCACCGGATCCCCGCAGAATCGGCGCTGGTGACCTGACTCGCCACGAGGGTACGGGCTCGTCTACCGCGACCGTCAGTGCTCGTGTGCCCGGCGCAAATGAGCTGGGATCGATCGACGAGGATGAAGCTCTGCGCGCGTTTTTCGCGGGTGCAGGTGAGGCCGAAGGCGTCGCCCCGGCTGTGGACGATGAGGATGAGCGTCCTACGGACAATGGCATCATTAATCCGTCAGCACCTCGGGCATCTAGCGGAACCGGGAAACGCCAGTCCGCTCCCCCGCCAAAGGGGCGTGCCGGTGGTGGCCGGGCTAATGATCAGCAGCCCGCCAAGGGCCACTTCAATATCAAGGGACGCCGGATTCCTGTTGCCCGCGTGCCTTCCGTGCCGCGTTCTTCCAATGCTCAAATTGAACGGAATAAGGCGATCGGCCAGGAGATGGCGGCCGATTTCGGTTGGTCGGGGCTACAGTGGAAAGCACTGCTGGCGCTGTGGCAGCGTGAGTCCGGCTGGAACCATCTCGCGGACAATCCCAACAGCGACGCCTACGGGATTCCTCAGGCTCTTCCTGGCTCCAAAATGGCCAGTGCCGGTGCCGACTGGAAGACCAACCCGCGCACGCAGATCAAATGGGGTCTGGGCTACATCAAGAGCGTCTATGGCAATCCGTTGCGTGCATGGTCGTGGTGGAATGCGCGCGTTTCTCATCGCGGCCAGGATGTCGGCCACTGGTATGACAAGGGCGCATGGGCGATTCCTGAAGATCAGCCCGCCGTCGTACATAAGGGCGAGATGATCATTCCGGCGAAGCCCGCCGAGACTATTCGCCAAGCCCTTCTTAAGGAGGCGTCCGCTCCTAACGCGACTGCTGAAGCTGTGGCAGTGGGTGGTGGCGGCAACAATGTCTCGTTCAATTTCGGCCCGAACTCGATTGTGCTGCATATTGGCAATGGAGCTACTCCCGCAATGGCTCGGCAAACCGCGCAGGAGCTTTTCGCGGAGCTGGAGCGTATTCAGCGGAATAAGAAGGTCGCGAAGGGACGGTAATAGTGCCTCCAGTGACACCTGGGCCGGGTATAACTTTCAACCCGCCTTTTGATCCAACGCTCCAAGCAACATACGGTCCAGACGGTCAAACCATGTCGGTGGAGCGTGGATATATCGTCCAGGATGAGCCGATTGCCGGATCGTCCGGCCGTCTCGGACTGAGATTTTTGTTCAATCCCTCGGTAGTGAGTGTTTCCTATCCCTCATATGAGGGTGAGAACATCAACCTCACCTCCGGTATTGATCCTGGCGCTGGTGGTCGGCTGCTCGGCATGACCAATCAGATTTTGACGTTCTCGATTCTCTTCGATCGGATGGCCGAGGTATACCGCGAGGGTCCGGGCAGCCTGGGCGTGCAAGTGGACATTGACCAGCTCAAGGCGATGACCGGAATGTTTTCGACGGTGAACGTCTCGACCGAGCGTCAATCCGGTGGAACGACGACGACGTTTACCGGCCAGGGAACGGGTGTTCCTATGTTCGTGCCGATGCGGTTTTATTTTGGCTCAAATATCGGTTCACTGAGATTCTATGGGAACATCCAGAATTTCTCTGTCCAGTACACCCATTGGACGAACTTCATGACCCCTACCCGATGTGCGGTCGATATCACTGCTGCGCTCATTCCTGAGACGATTTCTTTTAACGATTCGAGTTCCGTTGGCGGTGGCGGTGGCGGATCCGGTCAGCCGGGCACGGTTTCTGGAGACGGTCAAACTCTACGCCGGATGAGGGAGCTGGATTAGGTGGCCGAAAGTCGATACGAGGGGATGAACAGTGTTTGGACCAAACGACACGGAAAAATGGTTCGCGGACGAGCATTGCGCCGTAATAAGGCGTGGTCCTTCAATTTCTCCCAATACATTGTGCAGGAGGGTGACCGCATCGACCTTCTGGCCGCGAAATTCTATGGGGATGACGGGATGTGGTACTACATCGCGGACGCGAATCCCGAGGTGCTTGATTGGTTTTCCATCTACCCTGGACAGATGATCAGGATTCCCAATGTACTGGCGTAAACCCGTATTAGAGTTTCTGATCAATGGGCGTCCTGTTATGCCCCCACCGCTTGAGCTGCGTGTTGAGCAGCGGCAGATCAACAACACACTGATGTTTCTCAGCCTGCACTATCCGACTGATAGCGGGCTGGGATTCGTCAAGCCGAAAATTTACAAGGAGAACACAGCCGTAGAGATCAGGTGGGGCTTGGCTCCGGATGAGGTCGCGCATTGGTATGGCTATGTCCATCACGTGGACTATATCAACCGCTCTCCTGTCCGGCCGAAAAACATCCAGGTCGATTATGTGCTGATCGGCAATGGCCAGATGTTGTCGATCTCCCGGACGAAGGAGTGGCGAGAGATGACGGACTCTGCCATTGCCCAGGAAATCGCCACTAAGCACCGACTTTCTTTCGTAGCGCACCAAACTAAAAAGGTACACAAATATGTCTTCCAGGACCGTAAAACGGACCTGGCGTTCGTACAGGAACGTGCCGCTGCCTCAGGTCGGCGTGCGTGGGTCGAAAACGGCGTACTATATTTCGTTGATCCGGCCGCGTGGGCGGCTGCGAAAGCGCCGCAAGCCCCCGAATACGAGGTACACAATACCGGAAACAAACTGTATGACGTGACCGACCTGCGGGCCTACATCGGTGGTGACATGCCGTCCACGACGGGACGGCTGGTTGAGCACACCGCCTACGGCGTGGATTTCAACTCGAATCAGCTCATCTACAACAAAGCTGGAAATCCAGATGACCGGCAGGAGGTAATCCCGGATACGCGTCTGGACTCCCAGACCGACCTTGATTTCACGCTGGAATCCGCGCAGGTCTACCAGCAGGACTGGTTTACCGCGTCCGCCACGCTGCCGGGATCCATCAAACTTCAGCCAGGTCAGCCGATCACGTTTAAGGGCGACAAAATCGCGGACCGGCTGAAGGGCGACTGGGTGATCACTGCGGCCACGCATACGCTTCGTGCGCCGATTAACAGTATGGTCCTGAAAGGAAAGGTGGATTTCACGACCTACGTTGATTTGGCTAGGAATGCGCCAGACTCATACAACTACAGGGATCAGACAGCCCCACGAATTGATGACCGGTGCATCCTCTCCGGCGGTAACTGGTACGCCCAAAGCATGAGGACAATTATTCTGTGATGTTCAGAGAACCAGAAGAGGCACGCCCGATTCATGACGGGTTCTACTGGGGGTTGGTTGTCTCTACTAAGGACCCGAAGAACAAGCGACGCATTCAGGTTCGGGTTCCTGAGGTTCTGGGAAAGACGGTTTCCGAATGGGCGGAGCCGGATTCCCTGGTGATCTCAAAGCTGAAGGTCGGTGATAAGGTCTGGGTGCGTTTCCTGCATTCGGACCTGCGATATCCGGTCTACCACATCCCGCATGATGTCGAGAACCTCGCCTATCTGCTGAACGACGAAGACGAGCTGGAGCTGACGCATCCCAAGTCGCCCGTGAAAATCCGGGCTCCACAAGCAGATGCGATGGTGTCCGGCGATTCCAGCTCGGTCAATCTGACCGGTGGAAAGGTGCAGTGCCAGGGCAAGGACGGCGGCGGCTTTGTGCCTTGCGTGGCCAGTGAGTTCCAGCTTGCCTCAACGCAGGACCTCAAGCAAAATATCCAGCCTTTCGCGCCAAATGGTGTGCAGCCACTCATCGTCACCACCCCAATTCGGCAGTGGAATTACAAGCCGGAACACGCAGACCCGACCGTGCTGCATGTCGGCCCGATGCTGGAAAACCTCCCCCAGTACATGCGCAGAGGCAACAATGTGGACTTGGCCAATATGGTCGGCGTGTTGTGGCGGGGCTTGCAACAGGCAATGGAGGATATCGCGGATCTCTGGCTTGCGGTATCAAGCATGAACCCGTTGGCCGCACGAGAGGAACCCACGGAGTAATCTAATTCACGCAGATCACCCAAATACACTGGATTTGTAATCGCATTTCCGGTGGAGCGGGTGAATATGGCGAACATCGATCCGATGACGTACGCGCAGGTTCAGCGAGAGGCGCGTATTGCGGCTGAGGATCGCGCAGTAGAGGCGGAAGCCCGATTGCGCGAGGCGATCAATCGCATTCGCGAGCTTGAAACGCTGGTCATGCTGTACCGGCCGGATAGGGCCTCTCAGCCTGAGCCTGTGGCAGAGGAGTCGCCGGGTACGCGGGTGTGGGGCGGCTCCTGATGCGCCTACGAGAGCCTGTCGCCATCGATCTGCCTTTCCGGATCGGTGCTGATGGTGGAATCGCCACAACGAGGGATGTCGGCAAGCAGATTCGCCAGCGAATCGTGTCCATCGTCGGCACCGAGCCGGGCGAGCGTGTCATGCTCAGCGTTTTTGGCGTTCCGGTACTGCATTACGTTTTCGAACCTTCGGCCGATATCGTCTCCAACGAGCTGACGGAAATCACCCGCAAGCAAATGAATATGTGGGAGCGCGGCGTAATCGTCAACGAGGTTGTACCGATTCCAAAGCGCGACGAGTCGGCCATTGCGACGATCGATATCAAATACACCCGCACCGATGCGCCTGAATCTCCGATCGACCTTGCGCGATCGGTGCATTCAGCATCCATTGACGCGCGCGGTCGGCTCAAGGAGGTGATCCGTGGCTGAGATCCCCATTGACTATACGGCGGCGGATTACCTGGAAATCAAAGAAGACCTTCTTAGACACGCCGAAATCATCTTGCCGGAATGGACCTCGCGGTCCGAAGCGGACTTCGGCGTCGTGTTGGCGGAGCTGTTCTCGCATGCCGCCGATCTGAATAATTATGCAATCGACCGGCTTTTGGCTGAGTCTTATTTGCCTACGGCGACCACGCTTGAGGCAGTTCTCGGCATTGCCGATGTACTAGGCTACGTACCGCACGGCAATACCGCCGCAACCGGCACCGTGACATTGGTCACCGACGATGACGCGCCAGATGTGCTGGTGCCCGCCGGGACGCAGTTTACTAGCGGGTTTATTGAGGCCATCGATAACGTGCTGCGTTTTGAGTCTACAGAGGATGTGATTGTTCCCGGCGGTGGTGGCACGGTTGATGTGCCGATCGTGGAAGGCCGGACGATTGAGCGTTTGCTCATCGGTGTCTCTGATGGCACTGAGTTGCAAAAATTCTCCATCCCGAATTCAGGCGTCATCGATGGCAGTATCAAGGTTTTCGTTGAAGCACCGTACGCCGACCTGGAATGGACCCATGTCAACAGGCTGATCTATTCGGCCCCTGAGGATCTGGTGTTCACAGTCCGAATGAACGCCGCCGGAGGCATGGACATCTATTTCGGTGACGGCGTCAATGGCGCTATTCCCCCGCTGAACTCAAAGATCTATGTGACCTATCGAACCGGATATGGCTCACGGGGGAATCTGGGTGCCGGGCTAGTGCGGATCATCGCTTCAGACGAGCTTGACGGCGTCACCATCGCCACCAGCGGAGACGGCACGCCGATCTCCTCTGCCATGACCGGCGGCGGCGACGCTGAGGACATTGAGGAAATTCGGCGAAACGCGAGTCTGGTCTACGCGGCCTGGGGCCGTGCGATCACTACCGACGACTATGCCCGCATCGCCCTCACCGTCCCCGGCGTGAGCGCTGCAAGCGCCGTCAGCCAGGTATCCAGCTCGGTCGTGGTGCACATCGCCGGACCTGCACGGTCCGCTCCATCGGTTGACCTGATCAACCAGGTGACCGAGCAGCTCACCCAGGCGTCCGCTGCTGGAGTGCGCGTTTCCGTCCAGGGGCCGACCATCGTGCCCATAAATTTCGGCAGCGAAGCAAATCCCATGCATCTGACCGTCGCCCCTACCTATCGGCGGCTACAGGTTGAAAGCTCTGTTAAGGCCACCCTGGCGTCTTTGTGCAATTCCCCGGACAACGGTTTTGGCAGCCGGATCACCATTGGCGAGGTGTACGGGCAGCTTGCAGCGATTCCTGGCGTCATCAATATCACCATCCCGGTAATGGCACGCTATGACGCCGCTCAGACCGGTATTGCCGATGCGGTCATGGCGCATTATGAGCTGCCCACGCTGGGAGACATTCACATTCTCAGTGTCGGGGGTGTCGCCTGATGGTGATGACATATCCTGCCGCAATTCCTGGTTGGTCCACCAAACGAGATTTCCAAGAGCCGATTTGGGCACAGCATTTCAACCGCGTTCAGGATGAGATCACTGCGACTGAGCGCACGCTTGGCCTGATGCCGCATGTGGCGACTGCGGACCCAGGTGGACTCACTCCGGATTATGGCACGGTTTCCGCTCGTATTCAGGCGATCGCCCGTGGCGAGCCCATGATTACGTATCGGGGTTATCATCTTAACGCACAGATCATTCCGAACGAGTATTTCCGGCCTCGGCTTGAAGCCGCTGAGGATACACACGGAATGGCGCACGGCACCGGCTTTATGATCGCCGAAACTGGCTATTGGATGATTACGGCGAAAGCCGATTGGCTGCCGACCAGTGTCGCTCAGCAGCAGATCACCACCCGAATGCTGATTCTGGAGATCAACGGCCGGGATGTCGGTCTGCGCGATGTTCTCCTGGAAACCGACAAAAATCGCGAGAACATGACGACGATGATAACCTGGCAGGAGAACCTCGAAAAGGGCACGCATATCACGGTCGCCCTTCACGCGATTCTCGCCGATACCACACGGACTATCGCACCAGTAAACGTCTACCTGAGGGCGCACTTGGTGCGGTGCCTGGAAAAGGGTGGCCCCGGTCTTCCGATTCCTTGGTTTGAGCCGGATCCGCGTCCGGATCCTCCGTCCCGGCCGCGTCCGCCGGATGACGGGTGTCAGCCACCGCCGGATGACGGGTGCCAGAACTACGTGCACATTGAGCCACAGCCAAGGCCGCCTTCTGGCGGGTGGGGCACGAATGCGCCTATTGGCACCCCGCCGTACGCGGTTTTTTATGGCGCTTCCGGAACTCAAAGCACCTACGACTCCAGCGGAACGATTTTTACCGGCACCGGCTATACCGCGCAGGACGCGTGGCGCGGTTACAACTGGGACGGGTGATATGACAGCTTCTTACCCGCAGTCAATACCGGTCTGGACGACTAAGAGGAACTATATCGACATCGTCTGGGCCGACCACATGAACCGCGTACAGGAAGAGTTGCGCGCGATTCAGGAAACGCTGGGCGTCATGCCTCAGCGTGCCACAGCCGACCCTGGTGGACGCACCCCCGACCACGGTACGGTTGCCGCCCGGATTCAGAGCGTTGCTCGTGGCGAGCAGATCCCGTATTTCCGGGGATCTGTACGTGAATTCGATGTTGTGCTGAATCAATGGCAACGCCCCGTTCTTCGTGCCGACGAGGATCCTTTCGGAATGTATACGGGTACGGGTTTGCGACTGAATGAATCCGGCCTTTGGTGCATCACCATCAAGGCGGATTGGCAATCGAATAACGACACTCAGCGCATCGGCACCACCAGGATTCTGCGACTTGAGGTGAATGGCCAGGATATCGGTGTACGGGACGTTCTGGAAGAGGGTTCGCATAATCGCCTCGCCCTCCACCAGCACATCACGTGGACGGAAACCCTGGACAAGGGCACGATGATCTCCCTCGGTATTCGTACGAATATGGCGGGTACCACCTCGAATTTGGACGCGCATTGCTATATGCGTGCGCACCTGGTGAGGTGTCACCCGTACACCGGGGAGGGGATGAGTGTCCCTTTTGATCAGTGGCCCAATCCTGGGCCTGGAGAAAAACCGCCGACGTGCTACCCCCGCCCACGTCCGGAACGATGCCGGTATACCGTGTATTGCTGCTATGGCGGCTTGCGTATGGTTCCCAGGGCCGATATTCGTGCGGGCGGTAGCGCCCTGTCCCGAATTTGCATCATTGACAACACGCATCCGTTCTACGAGTTGTCGCCTCACCCGATTTTCGAGACGGTAGAGGAAGTGATGGCGTACCGGGATGAGCTTTGGTACCAGATGACAGGCTGGCGCGGGCAGTGGAATGAAGAAGATAATCGCGTTTGGAGTGGCACCATATGGCCATCTATCTGACCCATAATTACGGTACCCGTTTTTACGGTCCCGAGCCCGACCTTCCTAATTTCAACCCGGCCAGCTTCAAGGCGTTCTCTCTGAATTACAAGACGGTGCGGGTGAGCTGGGACGACCCTACCGGCGAATATGACCGTTTCCGGCTGGTCAAGGGTCGTTGGGGATATCCGGTGTCGGAGATTGACGGGGAAGTCCTCATCGACTCTGACACCCCGACCACCAATTACAACGACACCGGCGTCCGCCCTGGCGAATTCGTCTACTACTCGGCTTTTCTCAAGGTCGGTGGGACATGGATGTGGGCGGCAGTCGCTTCCTGCCTGCACATCCGCGATTGGCGATCCGCTGAATGGCTGTGGGAGCGACTCCCGATCCATTACCGGATTTTGCGAGGGAATCGGCTGGATCTGGAAGCTGATGAGAACGACACTCTCGCCCGGTATATGGCCATCATCGGATGGGGCCTTGACAGGGTCCGCACCTCACTGAATGCAGCTTGGCATTCTCAGGATCCTACTTTCGCCCATATCGACATCATCGACATCCTGATTCAGCAGTATGGGCTTCCTGCGTATCCGGGCCTGTCCGGCGCGCGGAAACGCTCATTTGTGCGAGACGGTGCCGCCCTGCTTTCACGTCGGGGCACCCTTGACGAGATGATTGCCGAGGCCCGTGCGGCGTCCGGCTGGGATGTGGTTTTGCGTCCCAGCCCGAATCTGATGCTCACGGATGACTCCTCGCGCATGCTGAATCCGATTCCAGACGACTGGGATCCCATGCGGATCTACACCACAGGGGATCGCGTGCGTCTGGAGGGCGCGGACTATGTCTGCAAGGTCGCATCGGCCAGCGGATACGACCAGCAGCCGTCCGGAGATCGCACCTCGAATACGTGGTGGGATCCCTTGCTGGTGGTGGAGCCGAATGGAGTCGCCTATGATCCGGCGTCTCGCAGCCAGCATGGATGGGCTCCGCAAAGCTTCAGCGGAAACATCAACGTCTCCCAGGTTGTCACGGAGCTTGTCAGAGGTGCTCCGAGACCGCTTGACCCTACTTTCTCGGTAAACGCGGTCACAGTCAAAAACACGACCGCGAATCAAACCGGCGATATCGGGGCCAGGTGCTTGCCCGAGCCTAATGCCCAGGTGCAGCCGCTCACAGCCACCACATACGGCATTCCACTCCCCCGGCCGTCCGTGTGGCGACCGGATGTCGCGTATGCGGTCGGTTCGCTGGTGCTTTACCAGGGGCGACTGTACCGAGCCATCAGGCCCGGCCGGATCGGCAGCCCGCCTAAAACCTCTCCTCGCTGGCAGGTCGTGGGCACCGATTCCCGGATCCGGCTGACACTCTCTGCATATACCCATCAGCCGCACACCGCGCCTACGCGACCGGTGGATCCTGCGCTCGTATATGCGGAGTTCTATGATTCACGCGGTCAATTCCTGTGCCGGGAATTCTGTACGAACACTGAATCCCGCGTTCTGGATACCTTCTCTACCTATCACGTCGGTACGTCGGTTTTTGTCACCGGGCCGGAATTCGCGGTGAACGGGTCCACGTCCTACACTGCGTCGGGGTGGTTCTATCAGCCGACCAGCGACAACCAGGTCAGGCTGACCATTCAGTGGTTCAACGGCTCTGGCTCCCTTATTTCCGAAAGTTCCCAGACGGTGAACATGAGCCCTGCCGCCTGGGCACAGGTTTCTTTTGCCGCGAACTCCCCGGCATCGGCCGCAACCGCGCGTTTCGCGATTACCTATCTGGGTAGTCCGGTCTCCACTCAACCACTGATCGCAGATGAAATCATGCTCGCTGAAACCGGGAACCCTGGCGTGGCCGTAAACCCCAACTACGATTTCAGCGAGGGTGTCAGCGAATGGAGCGGACAGTATTGCGGCCGAGTGGAGGAGAGTGACACCGGCCACAACAATGCTCCCGCCCTGCGGATTCAGCCTGACGGTGTCTCGGCTATCGCCCGACTTGACGGACGAACCACTGAATACGGAAACAAACCTTGGACCGGCGAGGATGGCAAACACGGATTCCGCCGCGACTCTTACACCTCTGCCGACCAGGATTACGGTGTAATCCGTCCGGCCGTGGAAGGAGAGCGTGCTATTGCGCTCATCGACTATGGAACCGCTAATGCGGCGGTGGCGGCGACTCTCACGACGGATGCCCCTGAAGGCCAGGTTCAGGCAATCGTCGTACGCGCAGCGAGCACTACGTCATATATCCGCGCTACCCGTCAGAAGTTGCAGACGGTCAATGGCGGGACTGTAACGGACCTCGTCACCTACGGCACGCCAATCTCCGATGGTGACCGAATGACCGTGAGAACTAATGGCACGAACATTTCCGTTTTCCGGAATGGCGTGCAGGTGGCCACGGCCACCAGCAGTTTCAACCAGTCAGCGACGAGATTCGGCCTGGTGGTGGAGTAATGCCGGTTTATGCGAACTATCTGATCAACCCCTCTTTCGAGACCGCCACCACCGGATGGTCCAGCCCTGACGGCGCGTCGATTTCCCGCAACACCCAGTACAAGCAGTCTGGTGATTACAGTCTGCGAATTTCGGGCACTACGAACCACAACACTACGCGTTCGGTTCAGACTACCGTTTCCATTGATTCCGCTGGGCCTTTCACCCTGTCCGGCTATTTGCTGAACCGGAACGCTCAGCGCGGATCCCAGTACAGCAAATTCGTTGTCAACGTCTACGACATGCTCCACACTGAGAATCCGGAACAAAGACAGCAAGTAGCAACGCTTACCGTTAACGGCACTGGCCGCTGGGCACTACGTAACATGACGCCACGCGCCGGATCAAACCGGCTTGTGGTGGAGTTCCAAATCGGGAACACCTATTACGAGGCCGGGCACTACGAGTATCACGGACCGTATCAGCGGTATTTCTGGGGCGAGGATTATCCCGACTGGTGGAGCCACTACCAGGCCGCGCTTAATTTCGCCAATACAAAGTACAACGCAACGATCTCGTCTGTCGGCTCGGTCGGCCCTAATGGCAGCGGTTTGGGCGCATACATTGTCACCTACTATGAGCGCTCCTGGGTGCCCACGGTCAGCGGCGGCTCCGTTGAGGTGTGGCTTGACGCCCTCATGCTTGAGCAGGCCGAGACGGAATCGGCTTACGTGGACGGTGACACTCCCGGCCACACGTGGACCGGTCAGCCGCACGCGTCGGCCACGCTCGGCATCGCTCAGCTTGAGGCGTCCGGCACGGCCATTTCCACCGGCTCGCTAGAAATACTGACACTCCTGTTGCCGGAAGCGCACGGTACGGCCACGTCCACGGGTTCGCTCGAAGCCGAGCTGATCGGCCTTGAGGCTCACGGTACGGCCACCTCCACGGGTAGCTGTCTTATCGGCCCGTACGGTCCCATGGAGGCGGCCGGTGTGGCGTTTTCCAGTGGCGGGGCCGACATTTATGCCGTCATCGCGTTCGAAATCTCCGGTACCGCGACCTCTACTGGTACGGCTAAGGCTGACCCCACGTATCTGATCATGATGACGGGTACGGCCACGTCTACCGGCTCTCTGGAGCTGTCGTATCCGCCGGACGCCGAAGCCCATGGCACAGCCACCTCCACCGGCACGGCCGAAATCGCCATCGCTGGCCAGCTTGAGGCATTCGGTACCACCAGTAGCACGGGTGATCTGGAGATCGGCCAGTTTGTTCCCGCTGGCGCATTCTCCGATTTCGCGATTTTCGGGCTGACGGAAAACGACCCGCTCATGTCCATTACCGCGAAATCCAACGGTCCGATCAACACAGGTGCCAACAATGCGGAATGGGTGCGTGTTTACGGTGAGGTGGTCGCACCCAATGAGCAGCCTACATCTAATGGCGTGCTCTGGGACCGCGCCGCCTATGTAGTTCCGGGAATTCGTTTCAATTCGGTCGGTGCCGGTGATTGGCAGGAATTCACTCAGTACCAGGTTGAAATCTCCGGTCCAAGCGGTCCCGGTATTTACCGGTATGCAAATTCCTATGTCCCGTACGTCTACCCGGACCGGCTGAACCTGGCCGCCACGGAAATCCAGATCAGCTACCCGGACCAGCCTCCCGGCACCTCCACCACTGACACCTCACCATTTGACGGCGATACAAATCCGGCCCTGAAAGTGGTGTGCCCCGTCAGTGGCATTGACGAGGCGTATGCCGAGTACAACACGCTCAAGCCGCGCGGCTGGTACACCGCGAGTTTCTACGCCAAGCTGTCGGATGGGATGAGCGACCTCAAATTCGTGGTCCGCGACCCGGAGTCCGGTATGCAGCTTGGCCGTACCGCGTCGTGGCTGGAGGCCGAGGACGACGAGGATCTGGGCGATGGCTGGCGACGGCTCGTGGTCGTTTTCCAAGCACCGGCCGATGGCGCTGTGGCGACATTCTGGATTCCCGAAATCACCCAGCCTCAGGACGTTGACCAGGAATTTCTCATCGCCGGACACCTCATGGAGGAAGGCGTAACGCCGAAAGAGTATTTCTGGTTCGAGGAAGGAAACATCGATCTTTGGCGGCGTTACGGCTATAACGACGCTTCCGGCGGCACTTTCAAATACACAGATTTCCTGCGTCGAAGTTACATTATTAAAGAGGCGCTTGATAACAGCGCACCAATCGGGGTGACTGTCGAATTCCCTGAGTTCGGCAGAATCCCGCACTTTGACGCATAGGAGTCCTATGTATACTGTCCAGCTTCTCACCCTTGCGCTGGGGACCCTTCTGCCGGTTCTTGTTGGCCTTGTCACCAAGGCGAGTTGGGGAGGTGGTGTTCGGGCCGTTCTTCTCGCCGCGCTTTCCGCTCTTAGCGGTGTGCTTTCCAGTGCGCTTGACGCCGCAAATTCTGGGGCCGCATGGGATTGGCGTTCTGCGCTGATCACC